>Ga0129317_1000644_pt1 | contig 33531 bp, 34 predicted proteins | sample Cm1ome_FD_94430 | JGI IMG/M metagenome (GOLD analysis project Ga0129317, IMG submission 94430) | Eastern black-and-white colobus group fecal microbial communities from Wisconsin, USA - Cm1105 metagenome | ecosystem: Host-associated > Mammals > Digestive system > Large intestine > Fecal | place... | reverse complement strand
GCTTGAACACTCGTCATTTTAACAGAAAGGTGCTGTCCTTGCTTAAGCCTTCAATCTCACCCGCATAGCGGGTGGCTTTTTGTATGTTAGACGGCAAGACGCCTAACATACCTGCTAAAGCAGAGAAAAAACAGGAGCGTGACACGCTCCTGTCCCTACCGATACGGAGAAAACTTTTGCGCTCAATAATCCCGCATCTCCACAAGAACCATAAAATATGCTAAAACACTCCAATAAGGTCTAGCAAAGACTAACCAAGTCTATAGGCCAGATTGGAGTATTTTAGCATTGCTTTTGATGATTGGAAAGTCGGTAAATTATTGGGCAGATACAAGTTTTATTGTACTATACCGGTTCTTTACAGTAGTGATGTGTGCAAACTAGCTAACCCACTCTCTACGTCAATTTCCCAGGTATTATAACTATATTTCATGAATCTGCTATCAATTCTTTCGGCAATTTGTTCAATCGCTTCACTGATATCCCCAAGATAAATGCCATCTAAAATTGCAGGTCCGTAATTCCACCATTGAATGTCTATAAGTTTTTGGATATTATCATCCGAAAATCTTTTCCTTATTAACTTTGCAGGGTTGCCCGCAACAATAGAATACGGTTCAATATCCTTAGTTACCACACTACCAGCTCCGACTATTGCGCCATCCCCAATCTTCACTCCGTTTAGAATAATGACATCATTTCCAATCCATACATCGTTTCCAACTATTACTCTACCTTTATTATATTTCTTAGATAATCTGTTATGAAAAGCGATATTTTTCTGACACGATTCTTTGCTTACTGAATCGTGAAAATTCTGAAAACGCGATGTACTCCAAAAAAACATTGGATGAGCGGTAAGTGAATTCGCACAGTGTTCGTGGGTGCCAATTGTAACATTTTCGCCAATTATACAAAACCTTCCTATAGATTCACAAAATTTGGCATCAAAATGATCCCCATAATAAGTATAACCTCCAATTCTTTCAACATTGTGTAATCCTTGCCCAAGTTGCAGAGGAACTTCAAAATATAGTTTTTTCAAGTCGTAGCCGATTATCGTGTTACGAAAAATAATTTGATCTTTAAAGAAATCCTTATTCAGTTTTACCTGTTTGGAATTAATTCTAAATATTGGGGGGGAATAAATTTTCCATACTCTACTTTCCTTTTCTAATATTTCTTGATTTAGCGCAGTTCAGAATGTCATAGTCGACTTTATGAATTTTATAGACTGAATAGATTGTGTCAAAATAAACAACTCGGCCGTGAAAGAGACCCATCACTTCGCTTGTGTTGGGCAGTGAGGTAGTTCAGATAGAATTGAGAATAAAAGTATCCGCCCAATAACCATACGTACCGCCCCATAACACAAAAAACTACCTCGATCGAAGTGGGATTAAACATATGTGGCAGTATTCAGGGAACTCGCCCACGGCAGCAATGTATTCAACTGTTCATCGGTCGGATTTTCGCCGAGTATATCCCTGTATAAAACCAATGGTTTCCTTGAACAGATTCTGGATGTCATCCATACTGCTGATATTTCTGGCTTGCAGCAGTTCACGGATTTTTGCTCTGCGCTCGTTTTCTTCGGGACTCCGATTCTTTCTTCCCATAGTAAAAACCTCCGATGTGGTGCTTCTATTCTACACCACATCGAAGGTTTACACAATAGTCTATCTCACTGCGGAAGAAGCGAACGAAGTTCTACGAGCCTTTCAGGGGCACAGATTGCAGCCTTTGGTTTATATTACCCTTTATTATGGGCTGAGACGCAGCGAGATCATAGGAATTAAATGGTCATCTCTTGATTTCCAAAAAATGACCTTGAAAATCAGGGATGTAATCGTGAAAAGCAGAACCATTGAAGAAAAGAGCAGGACAAAAACCAGGGCGAGCAAAGCTACCTTTGATCTGCTTCCAGAAGTACGGGATATTTTGTTGGAGATCAAGAAACAGCAACAAAAATTTAAAAGTTTTTATGGAAATCAGTACCATGATAAGGATTATGTCTTTTGCTGGGATGATGGTACTCCTTATCGGCCTGATTATATTACAAAAGCATTTCAGGCACAGTTAAAAAAGAGTGGGCTTCCCAAAATGAAATTCCATAGCCTGCGTCATAGCTGTGCCAGTGTTTTGTATGACAAAGGCTGGGAGTTGAAAGATATCCAAGAGTGGCTGCGGCATACAAAAATTGAGACAACCGGTGACATTTATGTTCACATCAGCAAAAATCGCAAAAAAATCATGGGAGAAAAGTTAAGTGGAACCTTCCACCTCTAAAAAATCCGGTGTTGTTAAAAAAATCTTGTGTTAGAAGTTGGTTAGAAAACAGCAGAAATATGGTTAGAAGATGAGATTTGGGCAAAAGAAAAGCTCTTGAAAATGGCATTTTGATGCCATTTTCAAGAGCTTCCTTGGTCTGAGTGACTGGATTCGAACCAGCGGCCTCTACCACCCCAAGGTAGCGCGCTACCATCTGCGCCACACCCAGATGCCGACCGTATTTCAGACAGCTCAATTATTATAGCAGGACGGCAAATAAATTTCAAGAGCTTTTTACGAAAAAATACGATTTCCGCAAAAAATGAAAGGAAGTGCGAGAAAGCGGCGAAAAGGGAATTTTTTTGCTCATCCGCCGGCAGATGCCGTTTCGGCGCCGAGCCTCTTCATGGGAGAGCAGCCTTCGGGAAGCAGAAGCCGTGCCGCCCGGGGCAGAACCTCGATCAGAGGATCGCGGACCCGGAACACCTCCCCATCGAGGTTCAGTCCCACCGGGTCATCCGAAAGGATCTGCACGGTGCGGCAGCGCCGCAGGCGGAGAAACGGGTAACGGTCGAGATGCTCCCCGCGGCGGTAGGAACCGATCATCGGCAGAAGCCGCAGGCGGGACATGACAGGGACGCTCATAAAATCGATCAGGCCATCCTGCAGGTCGGAGAGCGGCGCCGCGTAAAACCCGCCTCCGTAATACCGCCCGTTCGCGGCAATGGCAAAGATATAATCTCCCGAGCCGCCCGGCTCCCCATCGATCAGGAACCGGTAACGGTGGTGCAGTGAGGTCATCAGGCAGAGAGCCGCCGAAAGCTGATAGGCCATAGCGCCGCTGACTGCGGGAATCCCTTTCAATCCGGCGACGCCCTGGGCGATCGAGGCGTCGAGTCCGCAGGAGGCGATGTTCAGGCTGATCCGGCCGCCCGCCCGAAGAAGATCGATTTCCTCGATATGTCCGGCGGCGAGCGCCGCCAGATCGCAGAAGCGTTTTTGCGCCTCCCCGCCGAAGCTGCGGATAAAGTCGTTGCCGGTGCCGGTCGGAACCGGCGCAAGCGCCAGCTGCGGATGGCCCGGCAGCGCCTGTGCGGCCTCCCCGAGGGTGCCGTCTCCGCCGCAGACATAGAGAACGGTGGGAATCCCGTCTTCGGCGGCACGGCGCGCCAGCGTCTCGGCATGTCCGGGGCGCGCGGTGATCTCGATTTCAAAAGGTTCTCCGCGCACAGAAAAAACCGCGCGAATCTGTTCGGTAAGCATGGCTGTCCGGTTGTATTTTCCGGCGGCCGGGTTAATTAGAAAAAGATGACGCACCGGGTCCCGCCCCCTTCTTCCGCTTATTATAAAAGGCAGGGGCGGGAAATGTCAAATCCGGGCGAGTCCTTTTCGTTGCGCCGTATCCCTTCCCGCGTTATAATGGCACTGGAAACCCTTATCGGGAGCCTCCGCTGTTATAGCGGACCCCTTCGATATGCAGGCAGCGGATATCGCGATAGGGATAGCTCGACAGAGGGCGGCAGTCGGCGTCGTAGCTGTGGGCCGCGACATAGATGGTACCCGGCGTGGGGATCAATCCCCGGATTTCCACAACAACAGGGGAGTGCTGAAACCGGTCCTCATCGAGGGCGAGCTGAATGATGTCGCCGGGGCGCATCTGCAGCAGTCCCGTTTCGGTTGCATAGGGACCGACGCCCTGGTTGCTGGTCAAAAACTGATAGAGATAATGCACCCCCGTCCAGGATGCAGTGCGGTTGGAAGAGGTCAGGTAATACCAGCCGTAGGTGGGGGTGAAATTCATCACCCCGCTCCCGGCGTAGATGCATTGGGATGCAAAGTTGGTGCAGTCCCCGCCGAGGTCGGAGAAATCGAGAAAATCGGGATTGCGGAAGTATGCCCAGCGCTGCGCGTAGGCGGCCGCGCTGCGCCGGTCATAGCTCTTGACGGCCAGAGACATCGTGTTTCCTCCTTTGATGCCTTTTGCTTTCATGCTATGCGACGCCGCCGGGAATCGTTCATTCATTCGAAAGGAAGGAATTTTGATGCACAACCAGGATCCGCTGGCCTTGGCCGGGCCGATGCGGGAATACTTTGATCGGGGCCAAACGCTGGAGCTGGGCCGCAGGGCCGCCGCGCTGCGCCGCCTTCGGGCAGAGCTGATTGCGCGGGAAGCCGAGCTCTGCGAGGCAGTCAGCGCCGACTTTGGGCGCAGTGCCTTTGATACGGTGACCTGTGAGCTGATGCAGGTCCAAGAGGAGATCGATACGGCGCTGCGAAATCTCGCGCACTGGGCCGCACCCCAAAAGGCGGAGGGCGGGCTTTGGAACCTCCCGTCCTGCGCGGCGGTCTGCCCGCAGCCGCGAGGAGTAGTATTGATTCTTTCTCCCTGGAACTATCCCATTCTGCTGGCCCTCGCGCCGCTGGTGGGGGCGGTGGCGGCGGGAAACTGCGTGCTGCTGCGCCCCTCGCAGCGGACGGCAAACACCGCCCGCGCGCTCGAGGGGCTGCTGCGCGCCTCTTTCCCCGCCGGATGGGCCGCGGCTGTGCTGGGTGGGCATGCTGTTTCCGACCGGCTGCTGACGGGCCGGTTTGACCTGATCTTCTTTACCGGCAGCGCCCCGGTAGGCAGGCGGGTCATGCGGGCGGCGGCCGAGCATCTCACCCCGGTTGTACTGGAGCTGGGTGGCAAGTCCCCCTGCATTGTCGACGAGACGGCGGAGATTGAATCAGCGGCAAGGCGGATTGTCTGGGGAAAGTTTCTCAATGCGGGACAGACCTGTGTGGCGCCCGATTATCTGCTGGTGCAGCGGCCGGCGGCCGACAGGCTGGCAGAGGCGCTTTGCAGGGAGATCGGACGGATGGGGTATGACCGGCCCGGCGCACTGCCGCAGATCATTACCGAGGAGCATACCCGGCGGATTGCCGCGCTGATCGCAGGAGAGCGGGTGATCGCCGGAGGGGGCGTCTTTCCGCAGGAACGGCGGATGGAGCCGACCCTTCTCTATCCCGTCTCGCCGGACGCGCCCTGCATGTGCGAAGAGATTTTCGGCCCCGTTCTGCCGGTACTGGTCTGTGATACTCTGGACGAGGCGGTCGCGCTGATCCGCTCGCGGGAGCAGCCGCTTGCCCTTTACCATTTTTCCCGCGACCCCGCCCGCATCCGGCGGGTGCTGCGAGGAACCTCTGCGGGCGGCGGATGCGTCAACGATGTAATTCTTCATGCGGCCTCGGCGGGCCTGCCGTTCGGCGGGGTGGGCATGAGCGGGATGGGCCGCTATCATGGAAAGGCCTCCTTCGACCTTTTTTCAAATCCGCGCAGCCTGCTCCTCAAGCCCGCCCGGCTGGAGCTGCCGCTGCGGTATCCGCCCCACAGCGCATGGAAGGAGCGGGCGGTTTCCGCCCTCTTCCGCCGGGGCGCGAACGGTTGATTTTCCGCGCGGCGCGTGCTATGATTTCCTCATTGGGGCCAAGGCGGCCTGTACGTTCTGTTGACGATGAAGGAGGACCGAGGAATGCACCAGACCAAGATTTTTGAGTTGTTAATGCTGCTCAGCTTCGGCGCGGCCTGGCCCGCGTCGGTTCACAAATCCTATATTGCGCGCACCGCAAAAGGAAAGAGTCTGATGTTCCTTCTGGTGATCATCTTCGGCTATCTCTGCGGAATCATCAACAAGCTGATCAACTCCCCCGACTATGTGATTTTTTTCTACGCGCTCAATATGGTGATGGTGTCAGCCGATCTCGTCATCTATTTTCGCAACCGCAGGCTCGACCGCGAGGCCGAAGCCGTGAAGCGGTAGAGATTCAGCGGAAAAGCGCGGCTCTTCCCCCTGCATGGGGAAGGGCCGCGCTTTTTTGAAAACAGGAAAATGACCGGCGCTGCCGGAGAAGACGCCGCGCAGAAACTTTCGCTTCATGCACCGGCGAAGCGGTCAGTCCGTTTACGGTTGGGGGAGCGAGCGGGACGGACAAAATCAAGTCCGGCGTGCTTAAGGCGCTTGTCGGCGGCAGGCCCTGAAAGGGTGCACGAAAACCTCCGGCTTACCCGGCGGTTATGACTCAGCCTTGGTGTTCCTCAATCAAGCGCAGGATGCTCGAAGGGGAACGCCAGCGTTCTCGAGGGATGCGCGTGGGTTCGAGAATGATCCCGAACCGGTCTTCAATTCCCTCGAGCAGCTCGATCAGGGCGAGGGAATCGAGCAGTCCGGAATCGAGCAGGTCGGTTTCGGGACGGATGGGTGGTTTTGGCCGCCCGCAGGCCTCGGTGAGGATTTCGAGCAGCTGTTCTCTTGCTTCGGGTTGATTCATGGCAGCTCCTTCAGCGCAGCATAGTCGCATTTTCCGTTTGGGGTGAGCGGCATCCGGGGCAGGACCTCCACCGACGGGACCATCCCGGCGGGCAGGATGCCGCGCAGCGTTTCTTCCAGCGCGGCGGGGTTGAGGAAAACGCCCCCGCTGGGAGACACGAAGGCCCGCAGACGGCGGACACGTCCGCCTCGCAGCACCGGCAGGACCGCGGCCTGGGCGATTCCCCTGCAGCGCAGCAGAGTCTGCTCGATCTCCCCCGGCTCAATCCGCAGGCCGTGCCACTTGATCTGACGGTCGAGCCGTCCGAGACAGTAGAACAGTCCGTCCCTGCAAAGGCCGAGATCGCCGGTGCGGTAGGAGAAAACTCCGTCGAGGGTACAGAATCCACCCTGCGCCGGGCCGAGGTAGCCCGGGGTGACGCTGTCTCCCGAGACGACCAGCTCTCCAGCGGTTCCGTCCGGCAGCGCCCTGCCGGTGGAGGGGTCCCGCACGATGATCTGAGTTCCCGGCTTGGAACGGCCCACCGGAAGCTCGCCCGATTCCGCCATCCATTCTTCCATCTCGCAGCCGGTGACCGCGACGGTGCATTCGGTGGGGCCGTAGCTGTTGACGATCCGAATACCCGGAAAGCGCGCCCAGAGCCTGCGGACCGTCCCGGCGCGCAGCGGCTCCCCGCAGAAGAGAAGCTCCCTCAGGGCGGGAAACCGCTCCGCCGCAAAGGACGGCGAGGCAAGAAGCAGCTCCGCAAAGGAGGGGGTTAAAACGGCGAGGGAGGGTGCGGCCTCTCCGATCCTGCCGAACAGCGCGGGATAATCCCCGAACAGCTCCGATTCGAGCGCCGCCGCGCACCGGCCGGAGGTCAGGGCGAGCCAGAGCCCGGCCACCGAAAGATCGAAGGAGTAAGCGGCGTGGCTCAGCACCGGCCCCGCGGCGGTGGAAAGCAGCGAACGCTCCCACCGCAGGAAGGAGGCGGCGTTCCCGCGGGTGACCGCCACGCCCTTGGGTTCTCCGCTGCTGCCCGAGGTAAAGAGCAGGTAGAAGCGGTCGCCGGGACACGCGGCGGCCGGAGCCGCCTGCTCTTTGTCGGGGTCAAAAGCGGTCTCGGCAAGCGCCGCAGGACCGACAGCCGCGGCGGAGGAGGGAACAAAGCCCTCTCCGGCGGCAAGCAGCAGGCCGGCCCCGGCCGCCTGAAGCATCCGTTCGGCGCGGGCGGGCGGAATCTGCCGGTCGATCGGCAGATAGGGGCGGTTGGCGATCGCGCAGGCCGCGATACAGACCGGCATCAGCGGCTCCTTGTGGCCGTAGATTCCGACCGGGACGCGGGGCGGAACCTCCCGCAGCAGCAGAGCCGCGAGCCGCCGGGCAGCCGCGGTCAGCTCCCGAAAGGAAAGAATCCCCTGCGAACAGCGGTAAGCGGGCGCATCCGATTCCGAAAAGCGCAGCAGGCCGGCGGTCATCGGCATGGCGTTCCCTCCCCGGCCAGCTGTTCCGGCGGAATCAGCGAGGGATCATACATCACCTTCGAGTGGTTGACCAGAATCAGCTCGCGCGGCAGCTCGCGTCCGCTCTCCCGCTCGAAGCAGCGTCGGTAAACGCGGCTGTTTCGGTAAAAGCCGTCCGCTTCCCGGGTGTAGCAGTTCCCCTCTTCGATGAGGCGGTAGCGCAGCGGAAAGGGCTTTTCGGCGCGCAGCTCCCCGCAGAGAAGCTCTCCGTCCACCCAGACCGAAAGCTGAACCGGAACCCCGGACGTGTTGCAAAAACGGTAATCGACGTTGCAGTAAAAGACGGAGGTGCCGGTGCCGAAGGGAACCCGCCGTTCACTGTCGGGGAAAAGAGCGTCGGAATGATGATGCAGCTCTGTGACCTCCAGCGGGGTGTGCAGCACAAGGTAATGGATCAGGTTGGCGAGCTGGCACAGCCCGCCGCCGGCTTCCTCCCGGAAAGCGCCGTTAGAAATGGCAAGCCCCGGCAGATAGCCCCGACGGGCGGTGCAGCGGCCGATGAGATGCCAGAAAGAAAAGGTTTCGCCGGGCCGAATCACCAGATGATCGAGCGCGCGGACGGCAAGCCGCAGATTCTCGGCTTTGTTGCGCTGCAGGCGCATGTCAACTCCGTCGAGCCTGCGCAGAATGGGAGAGGTGTGCCCTTTGACAAGAATGGGAAATTCCCGCTCATCGCGCCGCCCGGCAAACCTTGTCCGGTGAAGAAGGTCGTGCAGGTGGCGGCACAGGCATTCCTTTTCCACCGAGATGCGGTAACAGACCGGACCGTATTCGCAAAAAAGCTTCCGTCTTCCCATTGTGTTTGCTTCCTTTCACTGATTTTTCACAAGAATATCACATTTCGGCCCGAATAACAATCCCCGGGGCGCGCGCCGGAAAAGCGGACATCTTTTTCCGCTTGGCCGTATATACTGTACCACGCGGCTGACAAGCCGTGATGTATGCCTGATGGCAAAAAGGAGGCGCCGGATGAAAAGAAGGCTGCTGCGGATGATTCAGGACCGTTCGCTCGTCTGCGGGGTGGTTGGGCTCGGGTATGTGGGCCTGCCGCTGGCCGTCGAGAAGGCGAAGGCGGGATTCCGCACCATCGGATTCGATATCCAGCCGGAACGGGTCGCGATGGTGAATCAGGGCCAAAACTACATCGGAGATGTGGTCGATCAGGAGCTCGGCGCGCTGACGGCCGGGGGAATGCTGGCGGCGACCGAGGATTTCGAGCTGCTCAAAGCGGTGGATTTTATCGCCGTCTGTGTTCCGACCCCGCTCGATGAAAACCGGCAGCCGGACCTGCGCTATATCCGGGAATCAGCGGCGCAGATCGCCCGGAGGCTGCGGCGGGGAACGATCGTCGTGCTGGAATCCACCAGCTATCCCGGCACCACCGAGGAACTGCTGCGCCCGATTCTTGAGCAGGGTTCGGGGATGAAATGCGGGGAGGATTTCTATCTCGGATTCTCGCCCGAGCGGGTCGATCCCGGAAACCTGATCTACCGCACCTGCAACACCCCCCGGGTGGTGGGAGGAATCGGGCGGGACGCCACCGAGGTGATCGCCGCTCTTTACCGGTCGGTTCTGCAGGGGGAGGTATTCGAGGTTTCCCGCCCCGCGGCGGCTGAAATGGAGAAGCTGCTCGAAAACAGCTACCGAAGCGTCAATATCGCTCTGGCCAACGAAATGGCGATGCTTTGCGGCGCGATGGGGCTGGATATCTGGGAGGTGGTGGAGGCGGCGAAAACAAAACCATACGGCTTTACCGCGTTCTATCCCGGACCGGGAATCGGGGGGCACTGCATTCCGGTGGACCCTGTCTATCTGAGCTGGCGCGCGCGGGCCTTCGGCTGCCGCACGCAGCTGCTGGAGAGCGCCGCGGCAGTCAACGACCGGATGCCGGAGTATTGCGCGGCGCGGGCGGCGCGGATGCTCAACGCACAGGGAAAGGCTGTTTTCGGCTCAAAGATTCTTGCGCTGGGAGCGGCCTATAAGCAGGAGGTGGCCGATTTCCGGGAAAGTCCGGCGGTTCGGGTCATCGAGCTGCTGCGGGAGCAGGGGGCGCGTCTCTCCTTTTACGACCCGTATCTTTCCCAGTATGTCTGGAAGGGCAAAACCCGGCTCGGCCTCCCGCGCCTGACCGGCTCGGCCATCTCGGAGGCCGACCTGGTGCTGATTCTGACCGCTCATGCTGCAGTGGATTATTCGTTGGTGCAGAAGAACGCGAGGCAGATTTTCGACACCAAAAACGCGATGAAGGAAATTGTTCCGCGGGAGAACATCACCGTTTTGTAGAAAGGGGGAGCATCATGCGCTACGCGCTGATCGGCTGCGGACGGATTGCCGGACGGCACCTTACCGCAGCGCGCGCCGCCTCGCTGGAGGTGGTCGCCGTCTGCGATCCGGTTTTGGAGCGGGGCCGGGAACTGCTGCGCCGGACCGGGCTGGGGGAGTCCGGCGCCAGAATCTATGCGGACCACCGGGAGCTGCTGGACCGCGAGCGTCCGGAGCTGGCGGCTGTCGCCGCGGAAAGCGGCGTCCATGCCCGGGTGGCGCTCGACTGTCTCGATGCGGGGGCGCATGTGATTGTGGAGAAGCCGATTGCCCTTTCCCTCTCCGACGCGGATGAGATGATCCGACGTGCGGGGGAACGGGGGCTCTGCCTCGTCCCCTGCCATCAGAACCGCTTTAATCCGGCTGTGATGGCGCTGCGCCGCGCGCTCGACGCGGGACGGTTCGGCAGACTTTCCCATGCGGCGCTGACCCTGCGCTGGAACCGGGACGACGCATATTACAGGCAGGCGGATTGGCGCGGGCGCTGGGCGAGCGACGGGGGTATCCTGATGAACCAGTGCATCCATGGGATTGATTTGCTGCGCTGGATGGGAGAGGGCGAACCGGAATGGGTCTGCGGGGCGCTGGCGCGGCGGATGCATCCGCGCATTGAAACGGAAGACGTGGGGATTGCGGCGGTGCGCTTTTCCGGCGGGATGCTCGCCACCATCGAAGGAAGCGGAAATCTTTACCCTTCCAACCTTGAGGAAACCCTGTCGGTGTTCGGCGAGCGGGGAACGGCGCGCCTCGGCGGCGCAGCGGCGAACCGAATCGAGGTCTGGCGGGTGGAAGGGGAGGAAACACCTCCCAGGATCGAGCCAGCGCCGGGCGGCGGGCAGGATATCTACGGCAGCGGACATCTGGCACTCTATGCTGATGCATCCGCCGCGATTCGTGAGGGACGCCGCCCTTTTATCACAGGGGAGGACGGCCGTGCGGCCCTCGAGCTGGTGCTGGCCGTCTACCGCAGCCACCGGACCGGAGGGCCGGTCACACTGCCGCTCGCCGGGTTTTCCTCGGCGGAAATGGAGGGGACCTTTCCATGAAATGTTCTGTGCATTCCGCCTGCTTTATTGAGAAGGAGGCGCCTGCCGTCTGCCGCAGCCGCCGGACCGGAGGGCCGGTCACACTGCCGCTCGCCGGGTTTTCCTCGGCGGAAATGGAGGGGATCTTTCCATGAGGGATTATTTTGTGCACCCCACCTGCGTTGTCGAGGAGGGGGTACGAATCGGCGCAGGAAGCCGGATCTGGTGCTTCTGTCATTTGCAGCGTGGGTCGGCGGTCGGAAAATGGTGCAGCCTCGGTCAGAACGTCAACCTCGGGGACCGGGTCAAAATTGGAAATTTTGTCAAAATTCAAAATAATGTATCGGTGTATGAGGGGGTCGAGCTGGAGGACGGCGTATTTTGCGGGCCGTCCTGCGTTTTTACCAATGACCTGACCCCCCGCAGCGAATATCCAAAGGGGCGTGCATCCTATCAAAAGACGCTGGTGCGGAGGGGCGCGACGATCGGTGCGAACGCCACCGTCCTTTGCGGGAATACAGTGGGACGTTGGGCGATGGTCGCGGCGGGCGCGGTCGTCACCCACAGCCTGCCGGATCACGCGCTGGCGGCAGGCAATCCTGCGCGGCAGGTCGGCTGGGTCTGCCGCTGTGGAGAAAAGCTGGGTCCGAACCTCGCCTGCGCGGCCTGCGGACGGCGTTACCGCCGGAATGGTCCAGGACTTTGCGAAGCGGCGCAAGCCCCGGCACCGGATAATTCTTTGGAAGCGGTTCAGGAAAAACTATGAGGATGTAACAGATTTGTGATCGCTTTTCGGGAAGTGGTTTCTATAAAATCAACGTTTTTCTTAAAAAGATGGATTTTTCTGATTTTTATTGTTTAAATTGATAGCGGAATCAACAAAATGGAAACAACAACCGATTGAATTTTGGGGATATCGCCTCTATAATGGGGCATGTGCTCGGGAGATGCGAGCAACGCGCCGCGCGGCGGACCGATCCGCCGCAGCACGATTCAGGAGGTATCCCAATGAAAAGAACCGTTTCGATTCTCCTTGCCGCTGTGATGGCGGCGGGGATGGCCGCCCAATCCTTCGCGCAGAGGGAGAAGGACAACCGGATTGTCCTTTCGGCTGATACAAACAGCGGAATCAGTCTGGAAGGCGGACTTCTGACCCCCGGTGAAAAATACCGTTTCCCGGTATCCGTCTCGATCGATGGGGGCGAGCCTCAGCCCCTCAATCCCGATGTGATGGAGGATTACAGCTTCAAGCTGTCCAACACCGGCGAGGGCGACAGCCTGGTGGATTTCAACCTCTCCAAGTCGGGCGACCGGTATTATATTGCCGCAGAGGTTAAGGCCGGCTGGCCGACCGCCAAGACCGAAGAGGAATACTCAATCAAGATGGTGAACAAGAGCAACCGCAAGGATTTTGTCACCCTGACCGTTTCATTTGAGACGGGCTACGAGCTGGTTTCGGACGAATTCATCAGCGCGCTGGATGCGGAGGATGAGATCGAGGTTGACAACAGCGCTCCGGTGTTTGACGCGGAGCAGCTGGAGCGGATTGCCAAGCGCAATCAGTATAAAAAGGTCACCTTCACAGACGGCGACTGGCGTTTTACCGTCAGCATCAACGACATGAAGGCGGTCAATCTGGTACACAACCAGAACGCTGTCAAAGAGATTGTTACCAAGTATGAGGACCACAGCTTCGAATTTCTGACCTTCCCCTCCGGACCTCAGTTCCGGACCAACGGTGTGATGGAGCTGGATGTTTCCGCCTATGCCGATGACTTTAACGATCAGTTCTTCGTCTACCGCTACCTCAACGGAAAGCTGACCGAGATTCCCGCGCAGTACCACAATGCGGAGGAGCTGCTCACCTTTACGACCGACACCCTCGGACGCTTTATCATCACCGATAAAGAGATCGCCGATACGGTGGTATTTACCCCGGCCAGTCAGGCCGGAAGCGCGGGCGGAGCCGGCAGCGGTTCCCCCGCAGTCGGCGGAGGAGTCCTGATCAATCCCTCGACCGGCTCCGCCGCCTGAATGTGAAATCTCCCATCCATTGATCAGAACCGCCCCGGCGCTTTCATGTGAAGCGCCGGGGCGGCCGCGCATAGGGAAGTATTTCGAGGCAGTTCGTGTGGGGGATGCTTTGCCGGTGCAAACATTCAAGCGCATGAAATTCGGACGGTGCGGCCGCGCATGGGGAAGTATTTCGAGGCGGTTCGTGTGGGGGATGCTTTGCCGGTGCAAACATTCAAGCGCATGAAATTCGGACGGTGCGGCCGCGCATGGAGATATTTCGGTGCGGCCGCGTGTGGGCCGTTCAGGGGAGCTGTGCGGACAATTAGTCCGCCGCACAGAGGTACTCTTCTTCGCAGCGGTGCTGTGCGTTGGCAAGCAGTGCCGCCGCGTAGCGTTCCTCTCCGTTTTCCAACGCTTCAAGCGCATCGGTCGCCGCATTGAAGATCATGTGGTAGAGCTTTTGGTAGTCGGGCATGGTTTGTTCCTCCCTTTTATATAATTATGGAGCCTTATTGATGCCTAAAAGGAGCCAATTTTCCATTTTATTTTAATACGCCGCTAAAATGATGTCAATACTGAGCCAAGAGGTGACATCATGAAGGAGCCGCTGTCCCGCTATTCACTGCGCATCCCGCCTCTTCTGCTTGAAAAGTTTGGCTATATCGCCGAGTATGAGGGGCGCACCAAAAACCGGGAGATTGAGCAGATGATTCGCCGCCGTATCGCTGACTTTGAGCGGGAGCACGGCCCGATCCCCGTTTCACCGAAAAAAGGCGAACAAATAAACCCCACCCTGTGAAGCACAGGGCGGGGTTTATTTGTTAGAGCACTCATTTCGCACCGGCCGCGCCGGTATTGAGGGAGGTCTGCCGCGGGGCGCGGTAAACACGTCCGGTTACCGCATCGAGGGTGACGCTTACACCGTTCTTCAAAAGATTGGTGGCATTCTGCGCGCCGATCAGCACCGGGATATCAAGGGCCATTCCGACCACCGCGCCGTGAGATTCCTCGCCGCCCTCCTCGATGATGATTCCCGAGGCGCTGCGCAGAAAGGACATCATCCCGTTGGTGGTTTGCGGCACCACCAGGATATCCCCTGCGCGGAAGCGGGAAGCGGCCTCTTCCTCGTCGTGGGCGACACAGACCCGGGCGGTGGCGGATTTCCCGCCGATGCCATGGCCGGTGGCAAGCACATCCCCCACCACGTCCACCTTAATCAGGTTGGTGGTGCCGGGGACGCCGATCGGCATTCCTGCGGTGAGAACCACCATATCCCCGTCAGCCAGCAGGCCCTGTGTACGCGCGGCCTCGATCGCCTGTTCGAGCATCTCCTCGCTGCCGTTCTGGCATTCCCGCATCAGAACAGGGGTGACGCCCCACGAAAGGGAGAGGTGGTGATAGGTGCTTTCATAGGGAGTGCAGGCGATGATCGGCACCGCCGGGCGGAAGCCGGAGGTCATCCGGGCGGTATAGCCTGAGCAGGTCACCGGGATGATGGCCGCCGCGCCGAGGTCATGGGCCATGGTGCAGGTGGCGTGGGCGACGGCGTAGGTCAGATCGCCGCCGCTGACCGGCTCGCGGTTTTGCAGGCGCTTGCGGTAGTCGATGTCCCCCTCGGCGCGCTGGGCGATGGTGGCCATGGTGCGGACCGCTTCGATGGGGTATTTTCCGGCGGCCGTCTCGCCTGAGAGCATGACCGCGCTCGAGCCGTCGTAGATGGCATTGGCCACGTCGGTCGCTTCGGCGCGGGTCGGACGGGGCTTTTCGGTCATCGATTCGAGCATCTGGGTGGCGGTGATGACGATTTTGCCGCGCGAAATGGCCTTTCTGATCAGCGTTTTCTGCGCAACGGGTACCTCGGAATAGGGGATTTCCACCCCGAGGTCGCCGCGGGCGACCATGATGCCGTCCGAAAGGCGGATGATGTCGTCGATGTTCTCCAGCGCCTTGGCACTTTCGATCTTGGCGATAATCCGAATGGAATGGCAGTTTTTTGAATCGAGCAGGCGGCGCACCTCGAGCAGGTCGTCGGCCGAGGAAACGAAAGAGGCGGCGATGAAGTCGAATCCCATCTCAATGCCAAAGCGAATATCCGCGATATCCTTTTCGCTGAGGTACGGCATCGAGAGGTCGGCGCCGGGGACGTTGATCCCCTTGCGGTTCGAAACAAAGCCGCTGTTCATCACCCGGCAGTGGATGTCCGTCCCGGCGATTTCCTCAACGGTAAGCTCGATCAGCCCGTCGTCAATCAGGATGGTGCCGCCGGGCCGCACATCACGATAGAGGGTTTTGTGGGTAATGGAGATCCGCTCCGGGGTGCCTTCCGTCTCCTCGCCGGTCAGGACGAGGGGGGAACCGGCCTCGAGAAAGATTTTTCCGTCTTTCATCAGGCCGGTGCGGATCTCAGGCCCCTTGGTATCGAGCATAGCGGCGGCGGGATTTTTAAGCTCCCGCCGGATCGAGTCGAACAATTCAAAGGTTTTTCGGTGGCTTTCATGATCTCCATGGGAAAAATTGAAGCGCGCGACATTCATTCCGGTTTCGAGCAGCCGGCGGATCATTTCGGGGGAATTGACAGCCGGGCCGAGGGTGCAGACGATTTTGGTCTTTCGGTTCATAGAGGTCACACTCCTTTTCCTGCGCGTTCTACGCATGTCTCGTTATTTTTCTTTTCGCCCTTATTGTAGTGGAAAAGAATTTTCATGTCAACTAAAAACCTGAGCATTTTCTTGTTGAAAATAAATAAAAAAGCCCCTCTTGGAAAAATTTTTATTCCGGGCCTTGATTTTTAAAGTTCCTCATGCTATGCTAACTGTACTATCATAGTTAATACACACGTGACATTTGCTGCGCAGCGGCAGATGTCCGGGAAGGAGTGGGGCCATGTTCTCGATTGATTCACGCAGCCGTATGGCGATCTATGAGCAGCTGGTACAGAATATTATAGGGCTGATTGCGCGCGGCGTACTGCAGCCGGATGATCAGCTCCCCAGTGTGCGGAACCTGGCGCGTGACCTCGGCATCAACCCCAACACAGTGCAAAAGGCCTATCAGGAGCTGGAGGCCAAAGGCATGATCTATCAGGCGGCCGGCCGCGGAAGCTTTATTGCGCCGGGAGAGTCGCTGACCGATTCGATCGTGCAGCAAAAGCTCAAGGAGGCGCGGCCTCCCATCCTGTCCGCCAAAAGAGCCGGCGTCCCGAGGGAGAGAATGCTCGCTCTGGTGGATGAGATCTACGAAAAGGAGTAACGACATGGTTTTGATAGAATCGATTACCAAGCACTTTGGCGTGAATACAGCCCTCGATTCGGTCTCGCTGACCGTCTCGCCGGGATGCATCTATGGTCTGGTCGGAACCAACGGTTCGGGAAAATCCACCCTCCTGCGCCTGATCTCGGGCGTTTACTCCGCGGATGGGGGACAGGTTACGGTGGACGGGGAGCCGGTGTTTGAAAATCCGGAGCAGAAGCAGAAAATCTTTTTCGTTTCGGATGACCTCTTCTTTCCGCCGCAGGCGACCGTTGACGATATGCGCCAGTTCTACCGCGCCGCCTACCCGCGCTGGGATGAAGCGCGCTACCAGCGCCTGCTGGAGCTGTTCCCGATCGGGGATCGCCGCAAGCTGTCCTCCTTCTCCAAGGGGATGCGGCGGCAGGCCGCGCTGATTCTCGCCCTTTCCTGCGCGCCGGAATACCTGCTTCTTGACGAGGCGTTTGACGGGCTTGACCCGGTGATCCGGCATGCGGTGCGTCGGATCATCTCCGATATGATCTCGGAATATCATATGACGGTCATTATTTCGTCCCACAACCTGCGGGAGCTCGAGGATTTCTGTGATCGCGTGGGGCTTCTGCATCACGGCAGGCTGCTGCTGGAATGCGCCGTCGATGATATCCAGCTCGGCTTCTGCAAGGTGCAGGCGGTTTTCAACCCGCGTCCGAGTGAGAAAATCGCCCTTGGCGGCATCCGCATCCTCTCGCAGGAGCTGCATGGCAGCGTGGCGACGCTGATCTGCGCGGCAGGTGAGGAGGATGCCCTTGCCGCGGTCAATGCCCTTTCCCCGATGCTCGCTGAGGCGGTGAGCCTGACCCTCGAGGAGGTATTTATTTATGAAATGGAGGCGGTCGGTTATGACTACAGCAAGATCGTCTTTTAGCTTTTCCCGCGTGCTGCCGTTTTACTGCAACATGCTGCGGCGGCACCGCGGATCAGCCCTGTTTTACGGAGCCCTCGGCTTTCTCTTCCTGCCGGTGCAGTACCTGCTGACCATTCTGCAGAATCAGGATCGCGCGGATCTCTCCGATTTCGTACGCTGGACCTTCTCCGGTCCCGCGCAGATCTACAACGGATTCTCCGCCTTTTTCTTCACTGCACTGATGCTGGTGGTTCCGCTCATCGTGGCGGTGAATCTTTTTTCTTACCTGCACAACCGCCGTTCGGTGGATGTCTATCACTCGCTGCCGCTGACCCGCTGTGAGCTTTACGCGGCCTGCTGCATGACGGGGATTACTCTGATCTGGGCGCCTCTGGCGGTGAACTTTCTGCTGACGGCGGCGGTTTCCTTCCTGCTGCCCGGAGCTTCCGCCGGCATGATCCTGCTCGATCTGCTCTGCTGGATGGCAGTGACCCTTGCGATCTTCGCCATTACCGCCTTCTGCGCGGTGCAACTTGGCACCGATTTTGATACGGCGATCTTCTCGCTCGGCCTCAACGGCGTTTTCGCAGCCGTTTATCTGATGTTCATGATGCTGGGCGATTCGTTTATCTACGGCTTTTCCGCGGGCGACGGCGCGATACGGCTGGCCTACCGCCTTTCCCCGGTATCGCTGATCATCGGGCGGGTAGCCATTGCCCGTGATTCGCTGGAATATCTTGCGGAAAACAATGTTTCGATGCTGTTCTGGTTTGCGGCTGCACTGCTGGTGCTGGGCGCCGGCGCATGGTGCTATACCCGCCGGCGGTCTGAACAGGCCGAAGCGGTGGGCGAGATGGGACCGCTTCAGATCTTCATGCGTTCGGCGGGCACTCTGCTCGGCGGCACCGGACTGGGCATGATTCTCTGTGCCGTCTTTGAGATCCATCCGGAGGACAGCCGTTTCCTCTCCCTCTTCTGCATTGCGGTCGGCTCACTGATCGTCTATTTTATCGGAGATGTCATCCTCAGCCGCAGTGTGCGCAGCATCCCGAAGGCTCTGCCGGTTGCGGCGGTTACAACAGCCGGGGTGTGCGTTCTGGTGGGCGTCATGCTGTTCGACCTCATCGGAATCGGCCGCTGGGTTCCGCAGGTCTCGCACGTCGAAGAGGCGCGCCTCTACTACTACAACAGCCGCTTCTCGGACCAGCCCTCTCTGGGGCAGGACCGCTCCATGGTTGTGGCCTTTCAGGACCCGGAGGCGGTCGCGCTGGTCATTGCGGCACAGCAGAAACAGATTGACCTCCATTACGGGGGGGAGCGCGCAGGGGAGGACGAGGATTTTTACAGCGGACACGGCAGCCTGCGAGTGACCTACGAGATGACCGACGGGCATACCGTCAGCAGGCGCTACTATAACCTTTATCCCGAAACGCTCGATCAGCTCGTCAGACTGGAAACCGACGACGAGATGATCAGCCAGACCCATCCGGCATTCGCCGCGAACGCCGACATGATACATCAGGTTACGGTGGTCAATACTTTGGGCAGCAGCAGCGAAGATCTGATCCTCGACGCTGCTCAGAAGGAACGCCTGCTCGTCGCGCTGCGGAAGGACCTGCTTTCCCAGCCGCTTGAGGAGCTTAAAAACGGCGCGACGGCTGTCTGCACCCTCACCGTCGAATACCGCTACCCGAGGAAAACCCGGACCGGCAGCTTGGCGGAGGCGGAGTATGTAAACGGGCGCGCCGAATGGGACGAGGAATATTACCACGCCGCCAGCAACACTATTTTGACCGAGAGCTATCGAAATACTCTCGCGCTGCTGCGCGAGCTGGGCGCCGCCCAAGCGATCGAGAACAACTGGAGCGATGTGAAGGCGGCTTATGTGCTCCCTTTCAACCGTGAATATGACAGCAGGACCATTACCCAGACCGATTTGAACCGGGTGGCCCAGACCCGCGACGACCTCGAGGATTTTCTGAATCCGGAGAATCGTTATGAAGGGGCCGAGGGACTGAACATGCAGTCGTTCGCCCTCTCCAAAATGGAGCTGAATGCTCTTCGCAGTGAGCTGACCAGCACCGCCCCCAACTACGGGGAACCGTTTGCAGTGATCGGGATTGCGGCCGGCGAAGAGATTGAAGAGATGACCGGCTACTACCTGGTCCCGGTTTCGGCTCTGCCCGAGCATCTCAAACAGGCCGTTGCTCAGATGGTGAGGGGCTATTACGGCACCTATGCGGTCGAGTCATGGGGATATGGAAATGTAGGGGTTACTTGGGTGGCAACAGAGTCCGTAGCATAGACTGAGGCAATCCCCGGCTTGTGAGGCGCCGGCTTTTAAGGAATAGAACCATATGCAAAGGAGGAATTGTGATGGCGGACCGGCGCGAATATGCTGCACGTTATGATGCGATGGCCCAGAAACTTTATCAGATCGCGGTCTACCTGACCGGCGATGCTCTTGAAGCACGACGTGCCATCGCGGCCTGCTTTGTCAGCGGTTATGACGCCGCCGCGCGGGGAGAAGCGCCGTTTGAAGAGACGATGCTCCGCGAGCTTTGCCGTTGCTGCGGGGACTGTCCGGCGGTCTACGGAGAGCAATACCGCCGTCAGCTTGCCGATACCCTTGCGCCGGTGCGTCCGGACGAAAAGCTTTGCGCACTTCTCTGCGACCTAGAGCCTTGGAAACGTGCGGTAATACTGCTGGTTTTTTTCGGCGGGGCGGCGGCTGACCGCCTGCATTGCATGGTGGGGCGCGACCCCTTGGAAACAACGCGGGCATTGCGCGGATTTTTCCGGCAGGTGCGGCAGAAAAAATCGCTCTGCCGCCTCTGAATATACGAGATTTTCCGAGAAGCCCGGGTGCAGCCGGAGGAGAGCCGGCAGCACCCGGGCTGTTTTTGTTAGCGGAAATCATCGGCACTGCCGGTGGAGGTACTCAGTAAAAAGCTTTCGCTGCAAGCATCGAGCGAAGCGAGCTGTTACCAGCAGATTTGAAAACATGAAGGGCTGCCGTTAGAAGGTGACCTCACCCGTTTACGGGCTGTGGGGCAAGTGATGCGAGGGAAAGAAATTTCGGTGTGTCTTGAGATGTCTGACGATGCAGGGCACTTAGCGGTGCCGCCCTCCGCTCGGGCACGCCGGGCACCGGACGGGCAGAGCGGGCGGGCCGGGAAAGGGGAACGGGAGGGAGCGAGCGGCTTGCGGGCCACCCGCATGTGATTTGTGTGAAAGAAATTTCGGTGCGTCTTGAGACGCTGGCCGGCAGCAGGCACTTATAGGGCTTAGTCAAGCTACCGGTTTAGCCGGGTGGTGATGACTTCTGCGTCATATTGAAGATTTTTCCTTTCGAAAATCGTTCTGTCAGCAGAGTATATGTCGGCGCTCATTCTTAAAAATTGTGTAAATTTACAAAAAATTTATAAAAATTTTATTAAATTAGTCCGCAATGAATTGTAAAATTATATGTACTAATATTAATAGTACAGTTGATCCTTTCACCTACAGAGACGAAAGAACAGGAGAGTGAACATCATGGCAGTGGTTCCGATTTTGATGTCCTGTGCATGGCTGATGAGTTTTGTCTTTACCCTTTATTTTTTCTACTACGCGGTGTATGCCGTCCTTTCGCTTCGGCGCGGCAGGCCGCAGCGGCGCTGCGAGCCGCAGACCCGTTTCGCGCTGGTGATTGCGGCACGCAATGAGGAATGCGTGATTGGACAGCTCGTCGAAAGCCTGCGGCAGCAGGATTATCCGGACGAGCTTTATGAGATCATTGTAGCGCCGAACAACTGCACCGACGATACCCGGGGAGCTGCCCGCCGGGCGGGCGCCCGAATCTTCGACTGCCGCCTTCCGGTCCGGTCGAAGGGGGAAGTGCTGACACAGGTTTTCGATACGCTTCTGGAAGAGGGGCGCTTCGACGCCGCCTGTGTTTTCGACGCGGATAACCTCGTGGACCCGGGATTCCTGCGGGCGATGAACGACGCCTGCTGTGCGGGAGCGAGGGCGGCGCAGGGATACCGCGACAGCAAGAACCCCTACGATACCGCAGTTTCGGGCTGCTACTCCATCTATTACTGGATGATCAACCGCATGTATAACCACACCCGCCGCGCGGCACACCTTTCGGCGATGATCAACGGCAGCGGTTTTATGGTCTCGCTGAAGCTGATCCGGGAAATGGGCGGCTGGCATACCGTCACAATGACCGAGGACATCGAATTCACCACCCAGTGCATCCTGCGCGGGGAGCGGGTCGAGTGGGTGCCCGCGGCAGTGATCTACGACGAGCAGCCGCTGACCTTTGCCCAGTCCTGGAAGCAGCGCAAACGCTGGTCCACCGGCATCCTGCAAGGCTTTTCCCTCTACTTCGGGCGGCTGGCGCGCGGCGTCTTCGCCGAGCACCGGATTGGCTGCCTTGACCAGATGATGTTCTTCCTCGCGCCGTTCATGCAGCTGGCTTATCTGCTTTCGCTGCTGTTGGGGCTTTCACTTGACATTCTGTATGCTCAGCACCAGTTCTTTCCTTACAATGAACTCTATTACCAGCTCTTTATCTCCCTCAATACATCCTTTGCCGTTTCTTGCGTCCTGTCGGTGTTTGTGCTGCTGATTGAGCGCAAATGGAATCCGCGGATGCTGCGCGGCGTGCTGGCTTACTGGTTCTTTCTGGCAAGCTGGATTCCCATCAACCTGTCCTGCATGATTCACAAGTGCACCACCTGGGAAGAGATCCGACATACCCGCTCGATCCGGCTTTCCGATCTTTCTGTGGGAAGACAGTAAAGGCATTCTCCCCTAAAAGCCTCACTTCCCCTTGCCACAACGGACCAAAACAGGTATACTTTAAGCGAAAAAGAGGAAGGGGGAACCCGTGTGGTCACCTATCAGGACGTCTCCTCCAGCGAGGAGATCAAAAGCTATATCCGTCAGGCAGACGCCTCGCTTGTTGCGCTCGGCTACACAGAGCACAGCTTCGCCCATGTGGTGCGGGTTGCGACGGTGACGCAGAATATTCTTACCGAGCTGGGGTACGATCCCCGTACCGTCGAGCTTGCGCGGATCGCCGGTTTTATGCACGACATCGGAAACGTTGTCAACCGCATTGATCATGCCCAGTCCGGCGCGGTCATGGCGTTCCGTATTCTCGACAAAATGGGGATGGAACCCAACGAGGTCGCGCAGGTGATCGCCGCTATCGGCAACCACGACGAACATACCGCTTATCCGGTCAATGCGCTGGCTGCGGCTCTGATTCTCGCGGATAAAAGCGATGTGCGCCGTTCGCGGGTTCGCAACCGGGATGTTCCGAGCTTTGATATCCACGACCGGGTCAATTACTCGGTGGAGCAGTCGTCGTTAAAAACCGATGTCGAAAGCCGAACCTTTACGCTGGTGCTTACCGTCGATACCGGGGTCAGCCCGGTCGCCGATTACTTTGAAATTTTTCTGGAGCGGATGATGCTCTGCCGCCGCGCAGCACAGTTCTTCGGATACCGCTTCGGGCTGAAAATCAACGGAACCCAGTTGATGTAGGCGGGCGGGAAACCGCGGCGGCGGGGGTATATTTGTTGCAGAGAAAGGGGCGGTGCCCTGCTCGGGCGCGCCGCTCACCGGACAGACGGTAGGGACGAAACGGAGCAGCGGGCGCCTGCTTACGGGAGAAGTGCGGCTGTTTCCGGGCTGTGGGGCAGGCAATACAGGCGGAAAGACGATCAGGCTTTTTTGAGCGGGATGCCGGGATCATGCCCTCCCGGGGTTTGCTCAAGCCCCTGGATGAGCCGGGAACGGAGTCGGGACCCAGCCATGGGACTTCCTGTGAGCAGGGGTCCAGAATGTCCACAACGGGACTTAAGCAGCAAGGAGTTTTGTCAAGAGACAATAAAAATTTTTTCAAAATGGGAAAACAGGTATACAATTTGCCGATAGCCAAGACGGCGGTATGGTGTTATAATAAAACAAATCCAATCCCGAAGGGGACACAGGAGATCGCCGTTATGAATCACAAGCTGTTTGCAAGTGAATATTATTTTTACTTTAGCTTTGCCTTTTACTTTTTTGGCAAGGCTTATTTGGCGTTCACTGCAAACAAGAAAGCATTGTCCTGTGCCGTTTAAGGAAAACGGATGCGATAGAAGGATAAGGGCTTCGCAGTGAGTGCTGCGAAGCCCTTTTTGATGCTTCTGCAGCGCCTGCGCCGGTTATTGAAACAAAAGAAAAGGGGTAGCATGATGGTTGTTATTTTGAAAGAAAATCCTGATTCCGAGAGAATTGCCGATCTTACCGCATGGCTGGAAAGCTTAGGTCTGGAGGTCCATCCGACGGTAGGAAAGGTGCAGACCATTCTCGGCTTGGTGGGAGATACCTCCAAGGTTGACATCGAGCTGATCCGCGCGCTCGATATCGTGCAGGATGTCAAACGCATTTCCCAGCCCTATAAGGAGGCCAACCGTGCCTTCCACCCGGACAACACTGTGGTCACCGTCGGGGATGCCTCCTTCGGGGATGGCAGCTGTCCGATCATCGCCGGTCCCTGCTCGGTGGAATCCCGCGAACAGCTTCTTGAGGTTGCCCTGCGGGTTAAGGCCGCGGGAGCCACCCTGCTGCGTGGCGGCGCCTTTAAGCCCCGCACCTCCCCTTATGCCTTTCAGGGGCTTCACGCGGACGGCATCAAGCTTCTGCTGGAGGTCAAGAAGGAAACCGGACTTCCGATCGTCACCGAGCTGATGGATCTTTCCCAGCTTGATCTATTCGACGAGGTGGATATCATCCAGATTGGTGCGCGCAATATGCAGAACTTTGAACTTCTGCGGCAGGTCGGGCATACCGATAAGCCGATTCTTCTGAAGCGGGGCCTTGCCAATACCCTGCAGGAGCTGCTGATGAGCGCCGAATATATCATGGCGGGCGGCAACCACCGGGTCATTCTCTGCGAGCGCGGTATCCGCACCTTTGAGACGGCCACCCGCAACACCCTTGACCTTTCGGCGATTCCGATGCTTCACGAAATGACCCATCTGCCGGTGATCGTCGATCCCAGCCATGCGAGCGGAATTGCGCGGCTGGTCAAGCCGATGGCACTGGCAGCCACAGCCTGCGGCGCCGACGGTCTGATGATCGAGGTGCATAACGATCCGGCCCATGCCAAATGTGACGGTCCGCAGTCGCTGACCCCCGGCGCGTTCGACGATCTCGCTGAGGCGGTGCGCCGGATTAAGCCGTTTGCCTACAAAGCCTGATCTCAGATATACGGCAAAGCCAGAATGTGAAATGAAGGAGAAACGAACGATGAATATAGCAGTAGCAGGGCTGGGGCTGATCGGCGGATCGATTGCCCGGGCATTCAAAGAGAAAACCGGCCACATGGTATACGGCTGGAACCGCACCCGGCAAATCCTCTGCAAGGCCAAGCTGGTCGGTGCGGTGGACGGACCGCTGACCGACGACCGGCTGGCGGAATGCGACGTCGTTTTTATTGCGCTCTACCCCCAGATGACGATCCGCTGGCTGACCGAGCACGCGCCTCAGATCAAAAAGGGCGCGTTGGTTTTCGACACCTGCGGGGTGAAGCAGCCGGTCTGCGCTCCCTGCTTTGCGCTGGCGAAGGAATACGGCTTTGACTTTATCGGCGCCCACCCGATGGCGGGAGTTGAGCACGCAGGATTTGACAGCTCGACTGGGAGCATGTTTGAAGGCGCTTCGATGATTCTTGTGCCGCCGACCGGGATGGCAATTGAGACGGTGGCGAAGGCCAAGGCTCTGTCCCTTGAACTGGGCTTCGAGCGGGTGGTGATCACCGACGCGGCCGAACACGACCGTATGATCGCCTACACCTCACAGATGGCCCACGTCGTTTCGAGCGCCTACGTCCAGTCGCCCTGCTCGCTGCGTCATCGGGGTTTTTCGGCCGGCAGCTATCGCGATATGACTCGCGTCGCCTGCCTGCAGGAGGACATGTGGACCGAGCTGTTCCTTGACAACAGCGAACCGCTTTCCGCAGAGCTGGGCGAGCTGATCGGACGGCTTCAGAGGTTTCATGACGCAATTGCGTCGAAGGATGCCGAAACACTCCACGAAATGTTGCGGATGGGGCGGGTTCGTAAGGAAGAAGCGGACGGAAAGGTGCTGTGAACAATGCGGAGAATTTCGATTGAGACGGGGCACCGCTACGACCTGCTGATCGGCAGCGGCCTGCTGGACCGCTGCGGGGAGGAGATTGCCCGGGTCGTTTCGCCCTGTGGCGCCGCTGTCATTGCCGACGACACGGTGAATGCCCTTTACGGCGAAGCGGCCGAGCGGTCGCTGCGCGATGCGGGATTTTCGGCCGTCCGGATCGTATTTCCCCATGGGGAAGGCTCCAAAAACATGGAGACGCTCTCCCATGTACTGGAATCGCTCGCCGGAGCGGGGCTGACCCGTTCGGACCTCATCGTCGCTCTGGGCGGCGGGGTGGTGGGAGATCTCGCCGGCTTTGCAGCGGCCTGTTACCTGCGGGGAATCCGTTTTGTACAGATTCCCACAAGCCTTCTGGCGATGATCGACTCCTCGGTGGGGGGCAAGACGGCGGTTGACCTCGCGGCCGGCAAGAATCTCGCCGGAGCCTTCTGGCAGCCAGAACTGGTGCTCTGCGACACCACCCTGCTTTCGACGCTGCCCGGCTGCTACCGGCTCGACGGCCTCGGCGAGATGATCAAATACGGTATGGGATTTGATGCACAGCTCCTCTCGATGATGTGCGAGGGGGACTGGGAGCGGGAACCCGAGGCGATGGTGGCCCGCTGCATCTCGATCAAGGCGGCGGTGGTTGCCGCCGACGAGCGCGATCAGGCCGAGCGGCAGAAGCTGAATCTTGGCCATACGGCGGCCCACGCCATTGAACGCTGCTCCGGACTCGGCATCACCCATGGGCGGGCGGTTGCAATCGGCACCGCGCTGATCGCCCGCGCCTGCGTCAAGCGGGGCATGCTTTCGCATGAGGCGCTTGCCCTGCTGGAAGAAGCGCTTGACCGCTGCGGGCTGGAAAGCCGGTGCGCCTTCTCCGCCCAGGAGCTGGCGGCGGCCGCGGTCAATGACAAGAAGCGCCGGGGGGATTCGATCACCCTGGTGCTGCCTGCCGCCGCGGGAAGCTGTGTGCTGCGTCCCATGCCGGCCGCGGAGCTGGAAGGCTTTTTTGCCGACGGACTGAACTGAGCAGGCGCGTCCGGCTGATCTTCAAAATGGAGGGGTTCCGATGAAGCTGAAAATTACGCCGCACCCGCTGGCGGGACGGGTGCAAGCGGTGGCCTCAAAGTCCGACGTGCACCGCGCGATGATCTGTGCGGCGCTCGCCGACCGCGAAACGGTCCTGACGGCCGGCGCGGCGAATCGGGACATCGAGGCTACGGCGGAATGCCTGCGCGCACTCGGCGCTCGGCTCGACAGCCCGGACGGACGGCACTGGCGGATCGCGCCGGTCAGATGCCCCGCCGAGGAGGGGACGATCGACTGCGGGGAAAGCGGATCGACCCTGCGCTTTCTGCTGCCGCTGATTCCCGCTCTGGGACTGCGCCGCACCGTAACAGGGTCGGGCCGCCTGCCTCAGCGCCCGCTCTCCCCCCTGCGGGAGCTTCTGGAGGAGCATGGGGCGCTGATCGAAGGAAAAGCTCTGCCGCTGGAGCTTTCGGGGGGACTTGCGCCGGGGCGTTACAGCCTGCCGGGAAATGTAAGCTCCCAATATGTCACCGGGCTGCTCTTTGCACTGCCCCTGCTGCCGGGAGAGAGTGAAATTGTCCTCACCACGCCGCTCGAGTCGGCGGGATATGTTGAGATGACCCTGCGGACGCTGCGGCGGTTTGGAATCCGCATCAGTCCCGCTGAAAATGGCTGGAGGATTCCGGGCGGCCAGCGCTACCGCTCGCCAGGCGAGCTGTCCTGCGAGGGGGACTGGTCGAACGCCGCGTTCTATCTCGCGGCAGGGGCGCTGCGCCCCGACGGAGGGCCGGTGACGGTCGGCGGGCTTGATCCTGCTTCCCCGCAGGGGGACCGCGCGATCGTCGGGCTACTGCGCCGCTTCGGCGCGGCGGTGGAGGAAACCGCCGGCGGTTCGGTGAGCGTTGCGCCGCGCCCGCTGCGGGGGATTGACATCGACGCCGCCGCCATCCCTGATCTTGTCCCGATCCTTGCCGTCTGCGGCTGTGCCGCGGAGGGGGAGACCCGGATTTTCAACGCGGCGCGCCTCCGCCTCAAGGAGAGCGACCGGCTCCAAACGGTGTCCGCCGCCATCCGGGCGCTGGGCGGGGATGCTGACGAGCTGCCCGACGGGCTGGTGATCCGGGGGAGAGCGCTTTCGGGCGGGGAAGTTGACTGTGCTAACGATCATCGGATTGTCATGTCAATGGCAATGGCCGCGATGCTCTGCGGAGGTCCGGTGGTTTTGGATGGGGCCGAGGCCTGCCGTAAGTCCTATCCGGGATTTTTTGACGACTACCAATCACTGGGAGGGATTGCCGATGTCCTCTAGCTTTGGAAAAATGCTCACTGTCACCATCTTCGGCCAGTCGCACGGAGAGGCGATCGGCGCGGTGATCGACGGCCTGCCTGCCGGAATCCGGCTGGATTTCGATGAAATCGAGCGGTTCATGGCGCGGCGCGCGCCGGGCGGCGCCTTTTCCACCGCGCGGCGGGAGACGGACCGTCCCCGCATCCTTTCGGGGCTTTGCGGCGGAGTGACCTGCGGCGCGCCGCTCTGCGCGGTGATCGAAAACGGGGACCGCCGCTCGCAGGATTATGAGAAGCTCCGCGACCTGCCGCGGCCGATGCATGCCGACTACTCCGCTTTCGTCAAATACCATGGAGCGAATGATATCCGGGGCGGCGGGCAGTTCTCGGGACGGCTGACCGCGCCGCTCTGCTTTGCCGGTGCGGCGGCGATACAGCTTCTTGCCCGGAAGGGCGTGATGGTAGGGGCGCATATCGCCGCAATCCACGGGGTGGAGGACGCGCCCTTTGATCCGGTTTCGGTGGACGCTGAAACGCTGCGGACGGTGTCCGCCAAGCCGTTCCCGGTGCTCGACGACCAGGCGGGCAGGCGGATGAAGGCGGAAATCGAGGCCGCGCGGCAAAAACTTGATTCGGTGGGGGGGATCGTGGAATGCGCTGTGTCGGGGCTGCCCGCCGGACTCGGCGAACCGCTTTGCGAGAGCCTCGAAAGCCGGATTTCCTCGGCGGTTTTTTCGATTCCGGCCGTGAAGGGAATCGAATTCGGCGCGGGCTTTTCCGCCTCCGCGATGACCGGCAGCGAGCACAACGACCCCTTTGTGATGAAGGCGGGGCGGGTCGCCACCGAGACAAACCGGCATGGAGGAATCCTTGGGGGAATCTCAACGGGGATGCCCCTCCTGTTCCGGGCGGCGTTCAAACCAACCCCGTCGATCGCGCTGGAGCAGAGGACGGTCAGTCTGTCCGGAGAATGCGGCGCACCCCTTGTGATTCATGGAAGGCATGACCCCTGTGTTGTGCTCCGCGCCGTTCCCTGCGTCGAAGCGGCCGCCGCGCTGGTGCTGCTCGACCTGATGCTCGAATCGAAAGGAAGAGATGAATGGAACTAAAGGACTGCCGCAGGCGGATCGACGAGATCAACAGCGAGATGGAACGGCTTTTCCTCGAGCGGATGGAGATTTCCCTCGATGTGGCCGCCTATAAGCAGGAGCATCACCTTCCGACCTTTGACCCCGCGCGGGAGCGCGAGATCCTGCGCCGGGCGCGGGAGAAGGCGCCGGCCGGGCTCGCGCCCTATGTCTCCCACCTGTTCCAGCAGCTGATGGAGATGGGACGCTCCTATCAGAACCGCTCGGTTCCCCGCGTGGAGACGCTGACCGGACAGATCCGCGCGGCGCTGGAAAACACCCCCAAGCTCTTCCCGACCGATGCGGTGGTCGCCTGCCAGGGGGTGGAAGGGGCTTATTCCCAGATTGCGGTCAACCGCCTGTTCCAATATCCCGAGATCGTTTATTATCCGCAGTTTGAGGACGTGTTTCGGGCGGTCGGGGCGGGGAAATGCCGCTACGGTGTGCTGCCGATCGAGAACAGCTCCTATGGATCAGTCAACGAGGTCTATGACCTGATGAAGCAGTACCGCTTTCCGATTGTACGCGGACTGAAGCTGCGGATCTCCCACAATCTGCTCGCCAGGCGCGGGACCGCTCTCGGCGATATCCGGGAGATCTATTCCCATGGGCAGGCGATTGGGCAGTGCCGCGCATTCCTTGCGGCCCATCCCGGAATCAGGGTAACCCCCTGCGCCAATACGGCGGTGGCGGCCAAGATGGTTTCGGAATCGGACCGCCGGGACGTTGCGGCGATTTCCTCCCGGGAGTGTGCCGCGCTTTACCGGCTTGACATCCTTTCGGATGCGATTTCCGACAGTGACCACAACTACACCCGCTTCATCTGCATTTCGAAGGAAATGGAGATCTATCCCGGCGCATCGAGAATCAGCATGATGGCCGAGATGCCCCACCGGCCCGGCTCGCTCAATGCGCTGCTCTCGAAATTTGCGATGCTCGGCCTCAATCTGACCAAGATTGAAAGCCGCCCGATTCTCGGAAGGGAATTTGAGTTCAAATTCTATTTCGACCTGGAGGCTTCGGTCTATTCCGAGGAGGTGCTGGCCCTGCTTTCCGAGCTGGCCGCCGGACCTGAACCGTTTGAATTTTTGGGCAGCTATACCGAGCTGTAAAGGAGTGTGCGCAATGCAATATGGATTGATCGGAGAGCGGCTCGGCCACAGCTATTCCCAGCGGATCCATGAGCAGCTTGCCGGATACGGCTACGAGCTGCGCGCCGTCGCGCGGGAGGAAATCGATGCTTTTCTCGCTGCCCGGGATTTTCAGGGACTCAATGTGACCATTCCCTACAAGCGGACGGTGATTCCCTACTGCGACGAGCTTTCCCCCGCGGCCCGCAAGATCGGCAGCGTCAACACGCTGGTGCTGCGGGACGGCAGGCTCTTCGGGGACAATACCGACTATGCGGGGTTCCTCTGCCTGGCGAGGCGAACAGGGATTGCGTTTGCCGGGAAAAAGGTGCTGGTCTGCGGCAGCGGCGGTACCTCCCTGACGGTGCGGACGGCAGCGCGCGATTCCGGCGCGCGGGAGGTGGTTGTGCTTTCGCGCAGCGGGGAGGAAAATTATCAGAATGCGCCGCTCCGCCACGCGGATGCGGAAATTCTTGTGAACACGACGCCGCTTGGAATGTTCCCCAATCTGGGCGGAAAAGCGGTTCGCCTGTCGGATTTTCCGCGGCTGGAGGGGGTGCTCGACGTTGTGTACAACCCGCTGCGCACCGCCCTGATTCTTGAGGCGCGGGAGCGGGGAATCCGCTGCGCCGGCGGACTGGCCATGCTGGTCGCGCAGGCCAAGTATTCCGCCGAGCAGTTCGCGGGGCATCCGATCCCGGACGGGCGGATCGATGAGATCGAGCACAGCCTGCGCAGGGAGCTTTCGAATCTTGTGCTGATCGGAATGCCGGGCAGCGGCAAAACCACGCTGGGCCGGGCCTGCGCCGGGGCTCTAGGCCGGGAGTTTGTCGATGCAGACGAGCTGATTGTCCAACGTGTGGGCCGCCCGATCCCCGAAATTTTTGCGCAGCAGGGGGAGAAAGGCTTCCGGCAGCTCGAAAGCGAGTGCCTCGCCTCCCTCGCTTTGCGCACCGGACTGGTGATTGCCACCGGCGGAGGCGCGGTGCTGCGCCGGGAGAATGTTGCGGCGCTGCGCGCAAACGGTACGCTCATCCGGCTGCTGCGCCCGCTCGGGGAACTGCCGGTCGAGGGGAGACCCCTTTCACAGGGCAGTCCGCTGGAAAAGCTGGCAGAAGAGCGGGAACCTTTTTACGCGGCGGCGTGCGACTGCGCCGTGGAAAATCAGGGGAGCATCGAGACGGTGCGCGACAGGATATTGGAGGCATGGAATGAAATTCTTAGTCATGAACGGTCCGAACATTAACCTGCTGGGCATCCGCGAACCGGAGCTATACGGAAAGGAAACCTATCAGGCCCTGCTTGACCGCGTCCGCGCGGCCTGCGAGGCAGAGGGGATTGAGGTGGAATTTTTTCAGTCCAACCACGAAGGAGCTTTGGTGGACCGGATTCAGGAGGCCTACTTCGAAAAGGTGGACGGCATTGTGATCAACCCCGCGGCTTACACGCATACCAGCGTCGCGCTGCTCGACGCGGTCAAGGCGGTGAAGATTCCTGCAGTGGAAGTCCATATTTCTCAGGTCAGCGAGCGGGAGGAGTTCCGGCAGGTTTCCTACATCCGGGCGGCCTGCGTCAAAACCATCGCAGGACAGGGCTTGGAAGGCTACTGTCAGGCGGTGCGGTTCCTCAAGCAGTTTTTGCTGCAAAAGGCCAAGCCCTAGAAGGACTTTGTACCGGCAAGGCTCGCAAAAGATGCTGAAATTTCTCCGCCTGCACCGCATGCCCTACAGCCTATAAAAAGGGGCGGCCTACGGCTCTCCTTACGTTTGTTTCCTTTTTGGCCTGCTTGGTGCCCGGCGCGCCCGAGCGGAGGACGATGCCGCGGGTTCCTGTTCGCAGCCCACATCGCTCTATTCTTGCAGCGAAAGCTTTTTACCCTCACCGGCGGAGCCGGAAGTTCTATGTATTGAAGCGGAATAAAAGGATAAAACAGCGGCGCGCCGCCCGGTCAGGGCGGCGCGCCGCTGTTTCAGGAGGAAGGTTCACCAATCGAAATCAGCCGTTTGCGGAAAATTTCTGCCGGGCTTGGTCAATTTTATTCTGCTCGACCTGCGTGGACGGGTACCAGCCCTTCTGAGACATTTTGGAATAGATCTCATTCTGCATGCAGAGGCATTTCTGCAGTCCGGCGTCAAAGGCGGAGTGCACCTGCGGAGTGGAGGATTCGATCGTCCCGTGCATCATGAGGTCACAAGCGCCCTTCACACTGCTCAAAATGGTATCCATCATCGTCCTGTCGTCCATTGTTCGTGCCCTCCTTCAGCCCTTCAACAGGGAATAGAATTGGGTGAAGCATTCGCTGTACCTGCCGGAAAGTCCGGAGACAAAGTTTTTGAGTTCCGGATCGCTGATCTGCGATGCGAAGTCTGTGCAGGCTGTCTGCATCTGCTTCGCATGGCCCAGCGCGTCTTCGATATAAAGCAGTTCCTTCGGCGACATCTCTATCTTCCCCTTTTCGATCGATTGACGGCAGCGCCGTCCTTCTTATTGTGACGCGCCGGCGGCAAAATATGAGCGGCGGCGGACACCGGTGAAAATCGGCAGAAAAGGATTTTTTTACAAATCAAAACCACGCGATAAACGCGTGGCTTGCACCCGCCCTAAGAGGGCATATTACCGGCCCGCCTCTCAAGAGATTCTGAACATTTTTCCCTGCATCGCATCACACGCGAGCGGCCCGCAGGCCGCCCTTTTCCTCCCGTTCCCCTCTCCCTGCCCGGTGCTCGGCGCGCCCGAGCGGAGGGTGGCACCGCTGAAAACAGGTTTTCAACAGGCAAATTCACCCCGCACCTGCAGGGGCATTTGTGCAAGCAGGGTTAGCTAACACCGGTTTGGAAACCCGCACGCGCGCGTTCTGTCATCTATAGCGCAACAACCGCCTGCCGTCTGTGCCATGTCCGTCCGAAGGAGCGGGCAGAACCATTCTCGCTAAAAGTGAATCTTACCGGACCGCCTCTCAAGAGACTCTGGACATTTTTCCATGCATCACATGCACTGCATCTGCTAAAGCAGGAATGCTCTCTGATTGGCCCTTCTGTTTCCCAATAATTTTTCATTCCGCTGTGCCCATTGCCCGAAGCGAAAGCTTTTTCATTGCCACCCAACAGAGCTGGTGGTTGTCTTGGATACAAAACAAAAAGGACCGCTCTTACAAACGGCCCTTTTTGCTATGGAAAAGAAAAGAATGAAGATAGCAATTCAACATCAAAGGAT
>Ga0129317_1000642_pt1 | contig 33752 bp, 31 predicted proteins | sample Cm1ome_FD_94430 | JGI IMG/M metagenome (GOLD analysis project Ga0129317, IMG submission 94430) | Eastern black-and-white colobus group fecal microbial communities from Wisconsin, USA - Cm1105 metagenome | ecosystem: Host-associated > Mammals > Digestive system > Large intestine > Fecal | place... | reverse complement strand
GTGTGTAGGACAATACTCTCGCCTCCGTGTTGATGTTGTTGTGGTGACTCCATTTTACACTTTGGCCTGCGTATTGTCTTCTTATTTTTCGCCTGTTGCACTTCAGATTGTAACCTGCCGAGCAGCCCGGCAAGGGGGAGGCCCTGCGCCGGGAGCTGACCATCAAAAAGATGAGGCGTCCCCGGAAAGAGGAACTGGCGGCGGACGGACCAGCCCTGCGGAAGGACAAAAAAGGAGCGCCGGAATGAAAATTCCGGCGCTCCCGCTGGTTTTATTTCCCACTCAGGCCGCGGGGGCGTCCGCCCCGGCCTGGTCATTGGGGTCGGTCTGGGGAAGCGGTTCGGGGAGCACGGCGGCGGGCCCGCCGGCATTGACGGTGAAGGACGGTTTCTCTCGGGTAAGGATCTCCAGAGTGTACCCATCCAGAATGGAACTGCCCGCACCCTCATCGGGAACGGCATGGTCAATGGTAACGGTGTCACCCACGTTCAGAGTGACCACATCCCGGTTCTGAGCGGCGGAGACGGCGTAGAAGATGTCGTCCTCCTCCAGGCGCAGGAAATAGAAGGTGTTGCCGTTCAGCACGGCGGTGCGGATCTCGGCAACCTTGCCGCTGGCCTGGGTCTGGGGCAGCTCCTCGGGCGTTGTGATGCCCTTTTCCGCCAGCATCTGGATATAGGTCTGCTCACAGGCGGAGACCGTATTGCCGGTGGCTACGATCTGATACTGGGCCACGTTGACCATGGCGTACATCTTCACCAGATTGGTGGCGTCCAGCAGGGGAATGAAGTAGGTGGGCTCCCCGGCGATGTTCAGCAGCAGGGGGAAGGTAGCCACATAGCCCAGGTCCTGCACCACGCCCATAGCCGACTGCTGGGCCGCCTTTTCGGTGGCGCCGGGGGCCACGTAGAAGTGGGTCTCCTTGGTGCGCATGTTGCACAGCAAAAAGCCCAGGTTGGACTGGTCGGCGTTGGCGGAGGTGACGCCGGTGTAGGCGTACACGTCGTCGTTCATGGCGATATAGTTGTATCCGTCGGTGGTGATGGTCACGTCCCGCTGGCCCAGGATGGAGTTGATGAAGCCGTTCACCAGGGTGCCGTGGTAGTCATACTGCTCCATAATCAGGTCAGGGACGTACAGGGTATCCACCCAGGTGGGCACCTGCTCATGGTACTGGCTCTCGCCGGTGACAGCGTCCACCAGGACGGCGCCCTGGATGTCGGTGCCGCCGAACAGGCCGATGGTCTTGACCACCCGGGGGGCGATCCACCAGGGATGGCCGTTATCGTCGATCTCAAACTCCGGAGTGGAGAACATCATGGTGGGGTACTGAAAGCGCAGGTGGCGCATGATGTTCCGGTTCAGCGGCTCGGAGAAGGAGTACTTCATCCCCTCCGTCAGCCGGGTGACGGTGGCCTCCTGGGTGACCATGTCCACCACCACATAGGCGGGCAGGCCGCTGCCCCGGTTGGTGAACCATTTAAACAGGTCGGCGTAGGCGATGGGGGCCACCCGGACGGGCCGGCCCTGATAGTTGATCTGGGTGGAGTCGCCGGAGTACTCAAACTGGCTGACCATATCGCTGAGGGTGCCCATCTGTCGGTCGCCCAGGTACTCGGCGGACTTGCGGTCCAGGGTGGGGATCTCACTGAAGGAGATCTGGGCCACGTCGGTGGAAAAGTCGCCGTCCTGGACGGTGAGCAGGTCCCGGTAGGCGGCCGCCCGGAAAATTGGCATGGAGATGATCTGCCCCACCACGGCCACCAGGATGACGGCCACAAAGAGAATGCCGGCGGGCAGGCAGCTGCGCTTTACAAAACCCAGCCATTCTTTCAGCCTTTCTCCCGGCGTGCGCACCACATTGTCATGGGGGGCGCCGGAGAGCAGGAATACGGAGATTACGTAGACCACGCACAGCAGCCCGAAAAAGCTGTAAAATTCGCTGCTGTGAAAGTTCAGGGCGGGGAGGGAAACATAGAAATAAGCAAAGCCCACGACTGCCGTAATGACCAGACTCATCAGGGTTCGGGCAAACCGCCCCTTGGGCAGATGAACGCCGGATTTTGATTTACTCAAAACAATTCTCCTTATTATCATATTGATGTTCCGGATGGAAATGGATTATGATATAGCATAGACGATTTTACGGAAAAATGCAATCATTCCCACATTAAAATTAAATAAAAGTGGGACCCTTGTCCGGTGAATGGGGCTGGAACAGGATCAAAAGGGGGAAAAAGAGGCGATGATTGTCAAATTGAAGGAGCCGGAGCGGGCGGCCCCGCTGTTCGGCGGATGGGAGGAGACCATTCCCTGGTCCTGTCTTCAGGGGGTCATGGGGGCAGTTTATGCGGACAGGGAGGAAAAACCCGGGTCGGCCGCGGCGGTGCTGGGGGATTTCCATTTTTTTGCCGGCCGGCCGTCGGCGGAACTGGCGTCTTTCCTCCCGGAGCGGCGGCCATACCTGCTGCTGATTCCGCAGTCGGAGGGCTGGTCCAGGATGATCGAAGGGGCTTACGGAGCGCGGTGCAGGCGAATAACCCGCTATGCCCTGAAAAAGGAGGCGGGGGGCTTTGACCGGAGGGGGCTGGAGCGGGCGGCGGCCGCCCTTCCGCCGGGATATGCCATGGAGGAGATCGGCCCATCCCTCTATCGGGCCTGTGCCGGGATGGAGTGGAGCCGGGATTTGGTGAGCCAGTTCCCCGACTATGAAACATACCGCCGCCTGGGTCTGGGCGTGGCGGCGGTGAGGGGCGGAGAGCCGGTGTCCGGTGCCTCCTCCTATTCCCGGTACCGGGGAGGCATTGAGGTGGAAATTGATACCCGGCCGGACCACCGCCGGCGGGGATTGGCCCGGGCCTGCGGCGCGGCGCTGATTCTCACATGTCTGGACCGGGGGCTGTACCCCAGCTGGGACGCCCACAACCCGGAGTCCCTGTCCCTGGCCCAATCCCTGGGTTACCGCTTTGACCGAAGCTACACCGCCTACGAGGTATTGCCTGACCCGGAGTGATGGGAGCGGGGAGGAGGAGGTTTTTCTTGTCATTTGGGCCCTGAACTGTCATAATGGTTCAAGAGGTGACTTCTTTGAACAGTTTATTCTGCTGTCCCTTGTGCGCCGCTCCGCTGGAGCGCGGGCCCCACAGCTATCTCTGTCCCGCCGGGCACTGCTTCGATGTGTCCGGTGCGGGCTATACCTACCTGCTTCCGGTCAACCGCAGACACTCCAAGAGCCCAGGAGACGATAAGGAGATGGTGCGGGCCCGGTCCGATTTTTTGGACAAGGGGTACTATGCCCCTCTGAGGGACGCCCTGTGCGCCCTGGCCGTGGAGGAGACGGCAGGGCTGACCGCCCCCGTTCTGGTGGACAGCGGCTGCGGTGAGGGCTACTACACCGCCGGGCTGTACAATGCACTGGCCGGCGCGGGACGGGCCCCCGCGGCAGCCGGGGTGGACCTGTCCAAATTCGCCCTGCGAAAGGCGGCCAAGCGCCTGCCCCAGGGGGAATTTGCCGTGGCCTCCGTCTACCGCCTCCCCCTGCCCGACCGGAGCGCCCACCTGCTGGTCAACGTGTTTTCCCCCCTTGCAGCCCAGGAATTTGCAAGGGTGCTCCGCCCGGACGGCGTCTTTTGCTACGTGGTGCCCTCGGCCCGCCACCTGTGGGAGATGAAGGAGATTTTGTACGATCACCCCTATGAAAACCCGGTAAAGCGGGAGGAATATCCCGGGTTTGAGTGGATGAGGACTGTGGAGGTGCGCACGACCCTCCATCTGGACTGCGCCCAGGACATCATGGCCCTGTTTGGAATGACGCCCTATGCCTGGAAGACGCCCCGGGAGGGGGTGGAGCGGCTGGGGCTGCTCACCGCCCTGGACACCCAGGCGGGGTTTGACCTGCACCTGTACCGAAGAAAGACCATTTGACTTGGGGATGTACCTGAGCAGGGTGCATCCTTCTGCCGCAAGGAGAATTTGACTGCCATGAATCATCCGATTTTATGGGCCGCAGTGGGCACCGGCTTTACCTTTTTGATGACCGCCCTGGGCGCCGCCACAGTGCTGGTATTTCGCGGGAAAACCTCGCCGGCCCTTCAGCGGGTCTTTCTGGGGTTTGCCGCCGGCGTTATGATTGCCGCCTCCGTGTTCAGCCTCCTCCTGCCCGCCATTGAGGAGGGGGAGGCCGCCGGTCTGCCCGGCTGGCTGCCGGCGGCGGGAGGCTTTGTGCTGGGGGTGCTCTTCCTATGGGGGATGGATTCCCTGCTGCCCCACCTCCATCCCGACGCCCCGGATCCGGAGGGAGTTCCCTCCTCCTGGCGGCGGACCACCCTGATGGTGCTTGCCGTCACCCTCCACAACATTCCGGAGGGGATGGCGGTGGGCCTGTCTTTTGCCCTGGCTGCACAGCACAGCGGCGGCGGCCTTACCGCCGCCCTGGCCCTGGCCATCGGCATCGGACTTCAGAATTTTCCAGAGGGGGCGGCGATCTCCCTCCCCCTGAGACAGGAGGGGGTGCCTGCGGGCCGCGCCTTTCTTTACGGCGCGCTGTCCGGTCTGGTGGAACCGGTTTTCGGTGTTTTAGTGGTGCTGGCCGCCGGAAATATTCAGCCCTTTATGCCCTGGCTGCTGTCTTTTGCCGCCGGCACCATGCTCTATGTGGTGACTGAGGAGCTAATCCCTCAGGCCCACCTGGGGGAACACTCCAATACGGGGACGATAAGTGTGATGGTGGGTTTTGTTGTGATGATGGTGCTGGATATCGCGCTGGGGTGAAGCGGGCCCGGAGCGCTGACGGCCGCCTCCCCATAAAAAAGCAGAGGCCTGCTGACTGGCCTCTGCTTTTTTCGCTCTTTACAGAGCATGTTATCTGGTATGTCATTTTTTTGAAAAGGTATGCGCCCATGCCCATCAATTCAATGTGGGATGGAGGATGGCGCCGAGACAGTCTGTCCGCGTTCCGGACCCATCCAAGACCGCGCTTCCGGTGTGATCCCAATTTACGCCGGGCAGGATTGCGGCAAAAATCCAGGCAGTGCACCGGGTCAGTGGAATGTTCGGTGCCCAAAGTGCGCTTTTTTCACGCTGTACCGACCCCTTTCAGGGGGACGCTTATTTCAGCTTTTCCAGTCCCAGCTTCAGGCGGCGGACGGTCTCCTCCTGGCCCAGGATATGGCAGATCTCCACCGCGCCGCCGGGGGTGACTGCCATTCCAGCGGCGGCGATGCGCACCGGCCACATGAGGGTGGCGTTTTTCACGCCCAGCCCCTCGGCCAGGCCGACCAGATTGTCGTGGATAAATTCAGTGGTCCACTGGGGCAGAGCGGCCAAAAGGGGGATGACGATGTCCAGCATCTGCCTGGACACGGCGGCGTCGGTTTTGGACTTTTTGTTGGTGAACAGCGCCGCGTCATAGTCAGGAAGGGCCTCAAAGAAGGCCACCTTCTCGGGGATGTCGGTGAGCCTTTCGCACCGGGCCTGGAGCAGGGCGGCGATCTCATCGGCGGAGACAGCGGGATTTTTCACCGTCTGGCGGATATAGGGCTCCGCGGCCCTTGCAAAGGCCTCCGGACTCATGGCCCGGAGATACAGGGCGTTGAAATGGGTCAGCTTATCAATGTCGAAAATGGCGGGGGATTTGGACATGCCGTGAAGGTCAAAGGCACGGGCCAGCTCCTCCAGGGAGAATACCTCCTGCTCTGCCAGCTCCCCCCGGGGAGACCAGCCCAGCAGGGCCACATAGTTCAAAATGGCCTCGGTCAGGTAACCCTGGGCCTTCAGATCCTCATAGGAGGGGTCGCCGTGGCGCTTGGACATCTTGTTTTGGGCGTCCCGCATCACGGGAGAGCAGTGGACGTAGACGGGCACGTCCCAGCCGAAGGACTGGTAGAGCAGGTTGTACTTGGGGGCAGAGGACAGGTACTCGCTGCCCCGGACCACATGAGTGATGCCCATCAGATGGTCGTCAATGACGTTGGCGAAATTATAAGTGGGCATCCCATCCCGCTTTAAAAGAACCTGATCGTCCAGGGTATCGTTCTCCACGGTGATGTCCCCAAAGATGGCGTCATGGAAGGTGGTGGTCCCGCCGTGGGGAATCTTCTGACGGATGACGTAGGGAGCTCCGGCGGCCGCTTTGGCCTCCGCCTCCTCCAGGGTCAGGTTCCGGCAGGGATCGTCGGCCCGGTGGAAATCTCCGCTGTCCTCCTCGGACTCCGTCTTTTCACAGAAGCAGTAATAGGCACAGCCCCGCTGCACCAGCAGCTTGGCATATTTTTCATAGGTGTCCCGCCGCTCCGACTGGATATAGGGGGCCACAGGGCCGCCCACATCGGGGCCCTCGTCGTGGTCCAGCCCGCATTCGGCCAGGGTGCGGTAGATTACGTCAGTGGCCCCCTCCACAAGCCGGCCCTGGTCCGTATCCTCGATGCGGAGGATAAAGGTGCCTCCGGCGTTCCGGGCGATGAGCCAGGTGTACAGGGCGGTGCGCAGGTTGCCGACGTGCATGTATCCTGTGGGCGAGGGGGCGAACCGGGTGCGGACCTTCCCCTTGGGAATTTTCGCCTCCATCGCCTCAAAATAGTTCATGTCCAGTTCCATACTGTTCCCTCCGTCACGGCGGACGGGCCGCCGGTTATCTTGTTGTCATCTGCTATTATATTGAATTTTATGCCATTTGGCAAGGGGCCTCGTGGTCCCAAAGTCCAATCCACTCCGTCCGGCGCAGGCCGGGCGTCCGTTCCGTTCCCTTGCGACTCCTCTCCAGCTGTGACCCACCGGGTTGGGCCTGGCCGCCTCTGAGTGGCTTTTTTGAGCAAAGCCCACTACCCCCCATCCCACCGGCATCTTCTCCGGCAAGCAGAAAAACACCGGAGCAAAGCGGGCTTTGCTCCGGTGAAGCGGTTGTCTGATTCAGGGATGCGGAGTGTTATCCCTCATACAGGGGGAAACGCCCGGTCAGCGCCTTGACCTGGGTGCGCAGAGTCTCTATATTGGCGGAAAAGTCCTCCCGGGCGGCGGCGCAGATGAGGGCGCCTACCTGTTCCATCTCCGCCTCCCGGAAGCCGCGGGCGGTGACAGCAGGGGTGCCCACCCGGATGCCCGAGGTGACAAAGGGCTTTTCCGGGTCGTTGGGGATGGCGTTTTTGTTGACAGTGATATGCACCTCGTCCAGCCGGCGCTCCATCTCCTTGCCGGTGAGGCGGGCGGGGCGCAGATCTACCAGCATCAGGTGGTTGTCTGTGCCGCCGGACACCAGGTCAAGTCCTCCGGCCATAATGGACTGGGCCAGGACCTTGGCATTTTTTACAATCTGTTCCTGATAGTCCCGGAATTCCGGCCGCAGCGCTTCGCCCAGGGCCACGGCCTTGGCGGCGATGATGTGCTCCAGAGGACCGCCCTGAGAGCCGGGGAAGATGGCGGAGTTCAGCTTTTTGGCGATGTCCGGATCGTTGCACAGCAGCATGCCGCCCCGGGGACCCCGGAGGGTCTTGTGGGTGGTGGTGGACACCACATCGGCGTAGGGAATGGGGGAGGGGTGGACACCGGCGGCCACCAGACCCGCGATGTGGGCCATATCCACAAACAGGTAAGCGCCCACCTCGTGGGCGATGTGGGCAAAAACCTTGAAGTCAATGATCCGGGGGTAGGCGGAGGCCCCGGCCAGGATCATTTTGGGCCGGCTCTTCCGGGCCAGGTCCCGGACCTGGTCATAATCAATGAAGCCCCTCTGGTCCACCCCGTAGGCCACCATGTGGTAGTGCTTCCCGGAAAAATTGGCGGGGGAGCCGTGGGTCAGGTGGCCGCCATTGTCCAGGCTCATGCCCATTACAGTGTCTCCCGGCTGGCAGAGCGCTTGATAGACGGCATAGTTGGCCTGAGCGCCGGAGTGGGGCTGGACGTTGGCGAACTGGGCCCCAAACAGCTGCTTTGCCCGCTGGATGGCAATGGACTCCACAATGTCCACACATTGGCAGCCGCCGTAGTAGCGTTTTCCCGGATAGCCCTCGGCATATTTGTTGGTCAGCACTGTACCGGCGGCGGCAAGTACGGCTGGGCTGACAATATTTTCCGAGGCGATCAGCTCAATGTTCTGCTGCTGGCGGTCGTACTCCGCCCGGACGGCCTGCCCGACCTCTGGGTCACAGGACAGAAGGTAGTCCATTGCTTCGTTTATCATGGGAATCAGGCTCCTTTCAACGAAACTCTCTGGGAATCCGGCTGCGGGGGCCGGTTCTGCCGAGAGAGACTTTTGCAAAGCATTATATCAGAGCAATAAAGAAAAAACAATGGCGGCCAGCAAAAAAAGCAGTCGAAAAAATTGGCCGGCTATGGTATGATAACAGACGACGGCATTCCTCTGGTGTGGAGGTGCCATAAAATACCTGCTTGTCTGCGGCTGCGGAAAGGAATTGATTGGGATGAAAAAGACAAAAGCCCAGGTGAGGGCCATTGTGGATGCGCTGAAGGAGCTGTACCCTGACGGGATCTGCTCTTTAGAATACAGAAAAGACTACGAACTGCTGTTTTCCGTCCGTCTGGCGGCCCAGTGCACCGACGAACGGGTGAACAAGGTGACCCCCGCTCTCTACGCCCGGTTTCCCACCCTGGAGGCTCTGGCAGGGGCGGAGATCGGAGAGGTGGAGGAGTACATTCACTCCACCGGCTTTTTCCGGGCAAAGGCTAGGGACATTGTCCTGGCCGCCCAGATGCTGCTGCGGGAATACGGTGGACGGGTGCCGGACAATATGGAGGACCTGCTTCGTCTGCCCGGGGTGGGGCGGAAGACGGCCAACCTGATTCTGGGGGACGTGTACCACACCCCCGGCGTGGTGGTGGCGGACACCCACTGCATCCGCATCTCCGGCCTGCTGGGCCTCACCGACGGCTCAAAGGATCCGGGAAAGGTGGAGCAGCAGCTGCGGGCCATTCTGCCTCCGGAGGAGTCCAATGACTTCTGCCACCGGCTGGTCCTCCATGGACGGGCGGTGTGCATCGCCCGGCGGCCCCAGTGTGACAACTGTGTCCTGCGGCCCTGGTGTGACTACTTTACAAAGCAGAACGGGGAGGGGGCGCAGTGATGGGAATGGGCTTTGGTATGTCCCTTGGGCTGTTTCACCTTCTGTTCGGCGCGGTTTTTACAGTTGTCATCGTCGTGTTTCTTGCGGCGGCGGTTCGGGGTCTTTCCCAGTGGCACAGGAACAATGAGTCCCCTGAGCTGGCGGTGGAGGCCCAGGTGGTGACCAAGCGCACAAACGTGAGCCGCCACAATCACCATTCGGCCGGGGAGCACCACCACACTCATACCCATACCAGCACGACGTATTACGCCACCTTTCAGGTGGAGAGCGGCGACCGTCTGGAATTTGCCCTGTCCGGGGCGGAATACGGCCAGCTGGTGGAGGGGGACAAGGGACGTCTTACCTTTCAGGGGACCCGGTATAAGGGCTTTCGGCGGCAGTGATGACGGCGGGAGAGAAGTTTGAGGGAAGAGAAGCTGAACGGCGGGTGAAGCGTCGGAACCGCTGGCTGATTTATACCGCCGGCATGCTGGTGCTGGCCCTGGGGCTGACCCTGAACACCAAGACCGGCCTGGGGGTATCTCCTATTTTGTCGCTGTCCTACAGCAGCGCCGAAATCTGGGGACTGACCTTTGGGGACACCACATTTTTGTTGTATGCCCTGTTTGTGGCGGGCCAGCTGGTCCTGCGGGGGAGTGGCCGTCAGTGGTACGACCTGCTTCAGCTGCCCCTGAGCCTGGTGTTCAGCCGGGTACTCAACCTGCTGGACCGGGCCATTCCATACAACCCGGACGCCCATGGGCTGGGGGCCAATCTTGCGGTGCTGGCGCTGGCCATTTTGGTCACCGGGACCGGGGTGTCCATGACGGTGAACATGCGTTTGGTGCCCAATCCGGGAGACGGCATTGTCCAGGCCCTGGCCGACCGGATGGGACGGGACCAGGGCTATGCGAAAAATCTTTTCGACCTGTGCTGCGTGACCCTTACGGTCCTGCTGTGCCTGATTACCATGGGAGAGATCGTGGGTGTGGGGCTGGGCACGGTGGCCGCCATGGTGGGTGTGGGCCGGGCCATCGCCTTGGTGAATCGTCTGTTTCAGGAGAAAATGTGCCGGGCCGCCGGAATGGCGTACCAGGGAGGAGAGCGCGAGGATGAAGAGGGAGCTGCTAGAGCTGCGTCTGGCAGTGGGGAGTGATCCCCGGTTCCTCGCCCTGGTCCGGGAGTATGCGGATCGGTTTGGCGCGGCGGCGCTGAACTACCGGCAGTATAACGGCCTGGAGGGGCTGGAGCTGGCCTGTCTGCTGCTGCGGGGCGGGCGGGCGGTGGCCTGCGGCGCCTTTCAGCGGCTGGAGGAGGGGACGGCGGAGCTGAAGCGGCTCTATGTCCGGAAAGACTGCCGCCGCCGGGGGTACGCCCGGCAGCTGGTGGAGATGCTGGAGCTTCAGGCTCTCTTTGCCGGATATAACCGCATGGCCCTGGAGACCGGACGGACCATGCCGGAGGCGCGTTCGCTTTATACCGGGCTGGGCTACCGGGAGACGGAGGCCTGGGAGGCTTTTGCGGGGGACCCGGCCGTCGTCTGTATGATAAAGACCCTGGCGTGATGCGGGTCATTTTTGGATTGAAAAGGTGGGATTCCCATGGCTTACCGCCCTTTGGCGGACGAGATACGGCCCCAAACGCTGGATGAGGTGGTGGGGCAGCGGCACATTTTAGGCAAAAACGGCCTGCTCCGCCGGATCATTGAGGGGGGAAACGTCCCCAACCTGATTTTTTACGGGCCCTCGGGAACGGGGAAGACCACGGTGGCCAATATCATCGCCCAGCGGACAAACCGGCCCCTCCATCGTCTCAATGCCACCACCGCCTCCATCTCCGACATCAAGGATATTATGGCGGATATCGGCACGCTGATGGCACCGGAGGGGGTGCTGCTGTATCTGGACGAGATTCAGTATTTTAATAAAAAGCAGCAGCAGTCCCTGCTGGAATTTATGGAGGACGGGCGGATCACGCTCATCGCTTCCACCACGGAAAACCCGTTTTTTGCTGTGTTTGGAGCGGTGCTTTCCCGGGCCACCGTCTTTGAATTTAAGCAGATCACGGCCCAGGACGCCCTGCCGGCCATTGAACGGGGGATCTCCATCATGGAGGGGCGGCTGGGCGCTGCGGTGGTCTGTGAGGAGGGGGTGCGGGAGCACATCTCCTGGACCTGCGGCGGAGACATCCGCAAGGCCATGAACGCTGTGGAGCTTTTGCTGGGCGCTGCCAAGCGTGAGCAAGGAAAACTGCTTGTCACTTTGGAGGATGCAAAGGCGGTGGCCCAGAAGTCGGCTATGCGCTATGACCGGGAGGGAGACGCCCATTTTGACATTGCCTCCGCCTTGATGAAATCCCTGCGGGGCTCCGACCCGGACGCGGCCCTCCACTATCTGGCCCGCCTGCTGGAGGCGGGGGATATGATTACCGCCATCCGGCGTCTGCTGTGTTCCGCCAGCGAGGATGTGGGTATGGCCTACCCCATGGCCGTCCCTATTGTCAAGGCCTGTGTGGACAATGCGCTTCAGCTGGGACTGCCCGAGGCCCGGCTCCCCCTGGCACAGGCGGCGGTGCTGCTGGCCACCGCCCCAAAATCCAACTCGGTTTACCAGGGCATCGCGGGGGCGGCGGCGGATGTTCGGGCCGGCAAGGTGGGGGATATTCCCCGGCACCTTCAAAATGTGCATGCCGACTCCTCCGGGCTGGAACGGGAGCAGGGGTATCGCTATCCCCACGATTTCCCCGGCCACTGGGTGGGACAGCAATATCTGCCTGACGAGCTGAAGGACGCCCGCTATTACCGGTACGGGGACAACAAGACGGAACAGGCGGCCCGCCGGTACTGGGAGGAAATCAAAGGCCCGGGTCAGGGGGGAAGCTGACCGGGGACGGGAAACCGAGGGAGGAGCTGGTGGAGGATGCGAAAGCTGGCCATATTTTCCTTTTCCTTTGCCGCTGCTGTCTTTGGCGCCAATTACCTGCTGGCAGACGGGGCGGTCCTTCTCTCTGGAGCCTTCTGTCTGGTTTTGGGGCTGGCCTTTGCCCTGATGTACCGGGGCCGCAGAGCCAGGCGGGGGCTGCTCCGATGGACTTTGATTTGGTTTGGGTTGGCTCTGGGACTGCTGTGGACGGCTCTTTATAGCCGGGTGTTCTTTCAGCCGGCCCGGGATTTGGACGGCCGAACCGTCCTGTTTACGGCGGTGGTGGCCGACTGGCCCCAGGAGGAGGAGCGGGGCTGCTCTGTCCCGGTGCGTGGGGACACGGAGTCGGGAACAGCGGTGTCTGCCATTTTATACACGGATGGTCAGGGAGCCGGTCTGAGACCCGGGGACCGGATTTCCACCGTGGCCCGCTGCACATTGGGGGACAGGACCTTCGCGGGGGAGAAAATCACATACTATACCGCCAAGGGCATTTTCCTTCGGGCCCAGGCCTATGGGCAGCTGAATATTCTGCGGCCGGAGAGCGTCCCTCCCCGGTATTGGCCCGCCCTGTGGGCCCGTGTGGTAAAAAGGGGCATCGACCAGGCGTTTCCGGCGGATGTCGCCCCTCTGATCCGGGCTTTGGTAACTGGAAACCGGGACAGCCTCACGGACCAGTTTACCACCTCTCTCCAGCGCACCGGGCTGTCCCACACTGTGGCCGTCTCCGGAATGCACCTGGCCTTTCTGGCCGGCATGGTTTCTCTGGTGCTGGGGCGGGGGAAGCGGAGCACCGCTCTGCTGACCATACTCTGGGTGATGGTATTCTGCGGCGTCGCGGGGAATACCCCCTCGGTGGTGCGGGCGGCGGTGATGATTATCCTGCTCCAGCTGGCCCCCCTGCTGGGCCGGGAGCGGGACAGTGCCACCGCCCTGGCCTCTGCCCTGCTGATTCTGCTGCTATGGAACCCGTTTTCAGCCGCCCATGTGGGGCTGCAGCTGTCCTTTGGCGCGGTGGGGGGCATACTGCTGGTATCCGATAGGATTCAGGACGGGCTTCTGACATGGCTGGGGCTGGACAGGCGCCGAAAGGGCCGTCTGGCCCGGTGGCTGGTGAAGATTCCCCGGTTCTGTGTGTCCGTGCTGTCCGCCACCCTGGGGGCCTCTGTGCTGACGGTGCCTCTGGTGGCCCTCTATTTTCAAAGCTTCTCCTTGATTGCGCCCCTGTCCAACCTGCTCACGCTGTGGGCGGTGGCCCTGCTTTTTCTGGCGGGCCTTCTTCTGGGGACGCTGGAGATGGCTTTGCCCGGCTTGGGGGCTGTGCTGGCAATTCCCTTTACAGTGCTTGCCCGCTGGATGATGGATACCGTCCAGATTCTGGGCCGCCTGCCGCTGGCCGCGGTTCCCCTGACCTCTGTGTATTACCGGATGTGGATTGTGTTTCTCTGTGCCCTGGTGGGAGGAGCCCTGGCGGTGAAGGGGCGCAAAAGGCCCGTGATCCCCCTGTGCGCCGGGGTGTTCACCTTGACGGCGTCGGTGCTTTTGACCGCCCTGTCCTTCCGGTGCGGGGTGCTGACGGCATCGGTGCTGGATGTGGGCCAGGGACAGAGCGTGCTCCTGGGGACGGGGGACTTTCTGACCCTGGTAGACTGCGGCGGCGATGGGCCGGACAACGCCGGGGATGTGGCGGCGGACCGCATTCAGGCCCTGGGTCGGGGCAGGCTGGACCTGCTGGTGGTATCCCACTGCCACGCCGACCACGCCAATGGCGTTCCCCAGCTGCTCCGGCGGCTGGATGTGTCCGTGGTGGCTCTGCCGGATGTGGAGGAGGAGAGCCCGCTGCGCAGGGAGATTATGGACCTGGCCCGGGCCAGGGGAACTGAGGTGTGGCTGATCCGGGAGGACACCCGCATCCAGCTTGAGGGGGATCGGAACATTGTCCTGTTTCCGCCCTTGGGTCAGGGGACGGACACCAACGAGCTGGGACTGACCGCCCTGATCTCCGCCGGTGATTTTGACGTTCTGATCACCGGGGACATGGGCGGGGAGGTGGAACGGCTGCTGCTGGACCACGGAGACCTGCCCGATATTGAGCTGCTGGTGGCGGGACACCACGGGTCCCGGGCCTCCACCACCCAGGGCCTGCTGGACCGGGTGAGGCCGGAGCTGGCCGTTATTTCCGTTGGGAAAAACAACCGGTACGGACATCCGGCCCGGGAGACCCTGGAGCGGCTGGCCGCCTCTGGGGCGGAGCTCTACCGCACCGATCTGCAGGGGACGGTGACGGTTCGGGTTGGAGGATAAACAGAGCACCATTGAAAAAGGAGGGGCCGACATGCCGCCCAAAAATAAGCTGGACACCGCCGGCTATCAAAAGCTGAAAAAAGATTTGTCCCAGGGGAAGCCGGGACAGCTTTATATCCTGCATGGAGAGGAGACCTACCTCCGGGATTACTACTTGGGCAGGCTGCGTGAGCTGCTGCTGGCTGGAGGGATGGGCGCCTTCAACCTCCACGAGCTGGCGGCCAGGGATATGTCTCCCCACGCGCTGGAGGAGGCGGTGGACTGCCTGCCCATGATGGGGGAGCGCACCCTGGTGCTGATTACCGACTACGATCTGTTCAAAGCGGGGGAAAAGGACCGGGAGGAGTATATCAGGCTGTTCTTCCAGCTGCCGGAGTACTGCTGCGTGGTCTTTGTCTATGATTTGCTGGAGTATAAGGGGGATGCCCGGACCAAGCTGGCCGGGGCCCTGAAGCAGTACGGAACGGTGGTCAATTTTGTGCGCCAGGACCAGGGGGACCTGGTGGACTGGGTGCGCCGCCGTTTTCGGGCCCTGGGAAAGGATATCGATTCCCGGCTGGCCCTGGACCTTATTTTTCTTTGTGGTGATCTGATGACCAATCTTGTGGGCGAGATCGAAAAGATCGGGGCCTTTGCAAAACAGAAGCACATTACCCGGGGAGACATCGAGTCAGTGGCCACCCCGCAGCTGGACGCGGTGGTGTTCCGCATGACCGATGCCATAGGAGAGGGAAACTTTGACCGGGCGGCGGAGGTGCTGGGGGAGCTGTACCAGATGCAGGAGCCGCCCATCAAAATCATGTGGTCCCTGGGGCGCCAGATGCGCCAGCTCTACTCCGCCCGGCTGGCCCTGGAGCAGGGGAAGGGGGCCTCCTATGTGGCCTCGCTGTGGGGAATCAAGCCCTATCCGGCGGATAAGCTGATGCACAGCGCCAAGCGGTTTTCACTGAAATGGTGCCGGCGGGCGGTGGTCCGGTGCGGTCAGACGGATCTGGACATGAAGTCCACCGGCCGGGATGGGCAGGAACTGCTTACCACCCTGCTGCTGGAGCTGGCAAACCCGCCGGCGAAGGAGGACAGGGCGGGGTGAAGTTCAAACGGCGGCGGCCTGAACTGCTTGTTGTGCCGGGCGCTGTCCGAGCATCCTGCGCGTGCCGGGGAATGGGGCTGAGCCAGCCCGGTCATTTATCATTGTAAAGGAGAACCGCCCATGCTGCGGATCAAAGAGACCGTCGTTGTGGAGGGCCGGTACGATAAGAACACCCTGTCCCAGGTGGTGGACACTCTGATTTTGGAGACGGCGGGCTTCGGCATCTTCAAAAATCCCGAGCAGATGGCCCTGCTGAGGACCGCCGCCCGGCGCCGGGGGCTCATTGTCCTCACCGACTCCGACGGGGCGGGCTTTGTGATCCGGAACCGGATCCGGGGGGCCGTTTCCGGGGAACTGGTCAAGCACGCCTATATCCCTGACGTGTATGGCAAGGAGAGGCGGAAAAAGCGGGGGGGCAGAGAAGGCAAGCTGGGGGTGGAGGGCATGCCGCCACAGGTGCTGGAGCAGGTCCTCCGCCGGGCTGGGGCCACCTTTTTGGAGGAGGATGCCCGGCCGGAGGAGAGCGCCCCGCCCCTTACCAAGGCAGACCTGTTTGCCGCCGGGCTCACCGGAGGGCCGGACAGCGGGTCCCGCCGCCTGGTCCTGCTGAAAAAGCTGGGCCTTCCGGAGCATATGAGCGCAAACGCCCTCCTGGACGTCCTCAACGGCTGCTACAGCCGGGGGGAAGTATTGGATCTGCTAAAAGGACTGTAACCGTTAGGTTACAGTCCTTTTGAGATTATATGGCGGTCTGCCGGCCGATCAGCAGGAGCAGGACCATAATGCACAGGAAGAGACAAAAGGTTCGGAAAATGAGCAGTATGAGATTGAGCCGTGCTCTGATCCGGCTGGGACCGGGAGAGGGAGGCAGGGGAAGACCGAGGCGCAGGGCTTTCTGGGCGTCTATCAGCATGGAGCAGTCTTTTCCGCGCAGGACGATGTCCCGCAGGATAAGATATACAGCCATCAGGGGCAGAGCGACCACCAGGATGCCTCCGGGGGTGAGCCAGTCGGACAGACGGTTGGAGATGAGGAGCTGGGACAGGTGATTTCTGAAAATAGAGGCCCAGCACAGGAGTGTGATCCCTGTGAACAGGGGGAGCAGGCGCCGGTCCCGGGCCAGCTTTTTGGCAAGCGCGCCCAGGGTATCCCCAAGAAGGACGCTGTCTGTGTGCAGCTCCGGAGCATTGGGGTCTGCGGCGGAGAACAGATGAAAGGCCGGGCTGAGCCCACCCAAGCAAGAGGACCGTCCAAAGGAAAGGGCATAGTCCCATCCGGCCTCCTGGTAAAATTCCACCTGGTCACTTTTTGGCCTGTCATCCACCTGGCAGCAGGACTCGATCCGAAACCGGGTTCCCGGGACGCCCCGGTCCTCAAAGACGGCCCAGGAGCCCAATTTGACAGGGAAGAGGCCCTGATCAGCCTGTTGCGCCAGCCACTGCTCCAGGCCGGAGATGTCATAGAGGGAGACGGGGATAATCTTGCGCACCGTTTTCATGGGTGTACCTCCTTACTGAAACAGATGTATGGGTCATCAGAGAAGTCCTTTGGAGCGTCTAAGACAGGGTATTTTAACTGACCATCTCCGCCAGCAGGTCCAGGTGGTCGGCCAGCTTTTCCTGCCCGGCGTACCGGAACACCGCCACCCGCCCGCCCCGGCCCACCGCCGCCATCTGCCAGGGGCGGTCCTCGGGTGTGGCCAGAATGACAAAGTCGGTGTCCGGCCATTCCTCCTCCTCATAGCTCCAGCGCAGGTTGACCAGGCGGTAGGAGTCCATCTGGGCCCGGGCCACCGGCTTGGCCAGGGAAGGGAGGGTGTGGAAATAGGTCATGTCCAGACTGGGGGAGTAGGTGTACTCGCCCCCGTGGGGATCGGGGGAGAAGGTGGACGGCTTGCGCCCCGGCTGGAGGGCGTCCAGGTCCTGACTAACCTCGTACCACACCGGAGCCAGAAGAGAGAACTGCCGCCGGGCCACATTTTCGCTGCTCAGCCCGGAATTGTTCCGGTATATGGTCTCATAAGGGCCCAGGGGCACCTGTTCCAGCTGGTACAGGGAGACATAGGGCGATGTGAATTCCTCCACCGGCCCCATGGTCAGCCGGCCGTTCCCGACCTGGATGTACAGCGCAAGCACCAGGAAAATTGGGGCCAGCACCAGGGCGGCGATGTTCTCCCGGACGATCCGCCTGCTGGGCCCGGGGGAGGGGGGCGGCGGAAGCCCCTCCCTCAGGGCGTTGTAGGTGGCGGACAATGTCCTGCGGTCCCGGCGGGAAATGGGGAGAGAGTAGAACAGAAGACTGGCAAGAAAGAGCAGAAAGATGGGATCGGACAGATGGAGCAGGACCAGTGGCAGGCGGGCGAGGCCGTCCGGCTGTACGTCATATTGACGGCCCAGGAACAGGCATGCCAGGGTCAGAACGCCCAGCAGTCCCCAAAGCACAAGCCGGCTCCTCCGGTAGAAGCGCAGGCTTTTGGCCAGCCGGTCCAGGGACATCCCCTGGCTCTGATAGTCGGAAAACAGCTCGGGGGCCTCCGGGTCCGTGGTGTAAAATAGAAAGTAGGCCCGGCCCACCCGGAAGGCGTACTCCCACCCAGCCGCCCGGTACAGCTCCAGCTTCTCCTCCGTGGGCTCCAGCCCCTCTCCGGACCGGTTGGCAAAGGGGTCCAGGCGGAAGCGGGTGCCGGGGATGCCCCGGTCCTCAAAGGCGGCCCAGGAGCCCAATTTGACAGGGAACAGCCCCTGCCCGGCCTGCTCCTCCAGCCACTGTTCCAGGCCGGGGATGTCGTAGAGGGAGAAGGGGATGATCTTTCGAATGGTTGACATAAAATTCACTCCCGATCAGTCATATCGCGGCGTCAGGCGGCCGGTCAGGACGTTTTGCCCTCCGCCATTTTGATGATGTCCTCCAGATGGTGGGACAGGTCCCCGTGCCCGGTGTAGCGCACCAGTATCACCTTGTCACCCAGGGCCGCGGCGGCGGTTTGGAACAGGGTCCCCTCCCTGCGGGCCACAGACAAAAAGTCAGTCTGGGGGTCTGAGTGCTCCGACACCCGCCAGGTTCCCTCCGCCGCGCTGGTCCACCAGATGTCCTCATCCAGCTTCATGGCCTTGGACAGCAGCTCGTCGGACAAAGGGGCGGACAAAAAAGACAGGGGGGCGGGGAGGTCGTACCAGTCGATCTGCATCCAGTTGAACTCTCCGGCCAGATCTGGCTTCCCGGCCTGAAAGACCTCCCAGTGGTCCCAGCACAGCAGATAGTGGTTCTCTATGCTGTAGTTGAGGTAGTCCCCTTGGCCGGGGTCCTCCGTTTCATAGGGGCGGTAGCCCGCACCCTCCACCTCTGCCAGTGAGAGGGGAATGAACTCCTCCAACTGGCCGATGGGCCGCATCCCGCCTCCGGTGAGGGGCAGAATGTACTGTCCTGTGACCAACAGGACCAGCAGCAGGGTCCAGGCGGTGATGGAGATCAGGGCCCCAGGCCTCCGCCGGGGATAGGGGGAGCGGTGGTCCATAGGCTCTCCCGCCTCCAGACGGCGCGCCAGGCGTGACAGGTCCCGCATCTCTGAATAGGAAGCGGGCAGGGTAAAAACAGCAAACATGCAGTAGAGGACCAGGGGGACGGCGGAGGTGGTCAGCAGATTGAGAATGGGCGTGTCATTCAGCAGGAGGGCAGTCAAAACGGCAATCATGACAATGAGCGCCACATTCCAGACAAAGCCTCGGCGGGCGGAACGGTACAGCTTTTTCCACCGCTGGCTCTGGAGCTCAGGATCGGTGTGGAGCTCCGGGGCTTCCAGATTCTGGGTGGAGAAGAGCAGCATGGAGCTGTCCACCGTGTCTACATAGTCCCAGCCGAAGTCCTGGTACAGCTCCACCATGGACCGGGGCAGGTCGTCATCCAGATGAAGCTGGAAGGGCTCCAGGCGGTACCGGGTCTTTCTGGCCGGGCCGGGTGTGAAGGTGCAGAACAGGGGGCGGAACTTTTTGAGATAGAAGCCATGAAGGGCCATATCCTCCAGCCAGCTCTCCAGTCCCTCCGCGTCGCAGGAGGATACGGGAGTGAGCTTTCTGATGTGTTTCATAACAGGGGGCCTCCTTTCGGGCTGCTTCAGGGGTCCATCTGGGCCAGGAACAGCTCCAGACATTCCGCTGGGTCGGGGACGCCCCGGCAGAGCAGGCGGAATACCTGACTGCCCCTCTGGCCCAGATAGATATGGCTTGGGGGATCGTCATTGTATTGAAGCACTGTGTACTCCAGACCGTCCAGGCCGGGGCGGTCCACCGCCCGGAAGGGCTGGAGGACGGTGAGGACGGAGGGGTGGACAAAGCCATCCTGATTTTTCTGGAACTTCTCGGGATAGTGCGCCTCCTCCGCCGACAGGGAGGAAAAGAGCCATTCCGCAGCCCAGTCCGTCCTGGTGCGGTAGAAGTCCACGGCGACGACGGCCCCGCCGCTGTACCCGGGGGAGCGGATCTCTCCTCTCTGCACCCAGTCGTACTGCTCCGGGCACAGGAGGGAGGCGGTCCTTGTGTTATACCGGGTCATCATCTGGGGTGTGTCCAGGGTGATATCCGCCTCCCCGTGAAAGGCCCGTGCCAAAGTGACATGGGGGAAGGTCCACTCCTCCGGCCCGGATAAGTTTTGAGCAGACCGGGCGCTGCCCGCGGCCGCCAGCAAGGGAGCGGACAGGAGCAGCGCGGCGGCGCACCAGCCCAGCACCACCCGGGGCGCCCGATCCCGGCGGCCCTCCTTCAGGGGGACGCCGTCGGCCAGCCGGCGCTTCATTTTCTTCAGCCGCTTCAAAGAGTTGGTCTGGGGCAGCAGGGAGAAAAGGGCCCAGCCGGCCAGCATGACCATCAGGGTGAGAAACAGCCCCGTTTTCAGTACCATATACTGGCCCAGAACCCAGGGCTGGGTGACTGCCTTGACCAGCGTCTTGCGGAAGCAGAAGAGAAGCCACAGAACTGCGAAGATCCTGTTCCGGCGGATACGGCGGATGAGGGGGCGCAGAGTCTCGCTCTGGGTCACCGGGTCGGTGTGGAGGGGCGGGATATCGGTCCGCTCCGTCCGGTAGACATAATACAGATTTTGGAGGGTGGTCACATAGGTCCAGCCCGCCTCCTCATAGGCCTGGTTGCGCTTTTGATCCAGAGTACAGGAACCGGCGATCTCAAGGCCGAACCGTATGTATGGGGCGGGCTTTCCCCGGCGGAACCGGGCGGTTTCCTGATTCAGCTTTACCAGATGAAGGCCCTGGGCCGCCATGTGGGACAGCCAGTGTTCCAGCCCGGCCATATCATAGACCTCCACGGGAAGGATTTTCCGTACCAGCTGTTCTCTTTTCTTCATAATGGAGGGCCTCCTTTCAAACGGGGCATCATAGGCTGTTCAGCATCTCCGCGAACCGGGGGAGAAATTGGGTCAGGTCCTTGGAGCCCTCATACTCCACCCGAAGCACCGTGCCGCCCCTGCGGAGGATAAGATAATAGAAGTCCGGGTCATGCTGGCGCTGATAGCACCAGATCTCCTCCAGGCCATAGGCGGGCTTTATAGCCTGGTAATTGTCATGGCCTCCCCAGGATTTCCACTCCCAGGCCCGCCGCTGGGCCGCGGCGGGGAGGAGATAGCGGGTGATGGTGATTTCCAGGTGTGGGATGTCGGTCAGAGAGCCGCCGGAGCCGAAGACAGAGTTTGTCTCCCACTGCTGATAGTACCAGCTGGCCGGGGTGAGAGGGGTATCGCTGTGGGAGATGTAGTCCATGTTGTACATGGTATCCCCGGTGGGCCGGAAGTCCGGCCCCTCGATCTCCGCCATGGTCACAAAGTTGGAGCCGGCCAGGTCATAGGGGAAGTAGCCGTGGGTAAAAAAGACGAAGACGATCTCCACCGCTACCAAGGTCAGGGGAAGGATGGACAGGGCGGTCAAAACGCCGCCCAGCCGGCTGCCCGGACTGGGGGAGAGGGGGAGGCCCCTCTTCAGCCGCCTGTGGAGCCGCCAGAGGGTGAACAGCCCCTGGAGATAGGCCAGGTCCACCAGCACCAGTCCCAGGGCGGTGAGCAGGAAGGGGATCAGATTTCCCGCCAGCAGCTCCGCCCAGAAATAGCGGAGATAAGAGAGATCACCCAGTCGGGAGGAGTAGAAAAAATTCAGCATCAGAAAGTTGACGAGGACAAGTCCGATCCCGCCCACTGCTTTTTGGCGGAGGAACCGGCGGATGGCGTAGTCCAGCACGTCGGGATCGGTGTGGGCCTGGGCCTGTTCATCCCGGGTGGCGAAGACGTAGTAATTTTTTCGGAAGGTGTCCAGGTACTGCCAGCCCGCCTTCTGGTACAGTCCGGACAGCTCCTGATCCTCGTCAAAGGACTTATGCCGGGCGGGCTCCAGATGAAAGCGCAGCCTTGCGGGCGGGGTCCTGGTGAAAACAGTGAATGGGCCCGCCGTCATGGAAAACTGAAAGCCCTTTTCTGCCATGTTTTCCAGCCACCGCTCCAGGGCGGGGATGTCATACCCGCCCACCGGGCACAGGCGAAAGGCGTTTCTGCTCATGGATTCACCTCCTCTGCTCCGGGGGATAACAATTCCGCATACAGGGCCAGACAGCCCTCAAGCCGCCCGGGGCCGCTGTACTCTGCCACCAGAAGCTGCGTTCCCCTCCGGCCCGCCAGAAGGAAGCCCTCCCGGCCGCCCCGCCGGAACCGGGCCACCTCCAGATGGTCGAATACCGGGTGTTCCATTACCTGGAGCCCGCCCACCTCTGTGACCTGCTGAAAGTCATAGCGGTAATTGAACTTCTCCTGGCGCTGGAGGTCTTTCCATTCCTGGTCGGCCAGAGAGCGGCAAAGGACCTGGGCCAGCCCGTCAGAGCGGGCGCGGACGTACCGGGTGGTCAGCAGGGAACGGAACTCCGGCGAGCCCCTGAAATCCATGGACTGCTCCGTCTCCTCCTGGACCGGGGCCAGGAGGGAGCTGTTCGCTTTGCCCCAGCCCTGTAGGGTGACCCAGTCATCCTCCGGGACTGGACCGGTGGCGTCCAGCTGGGCCGCCGTGGGCCAGGGCAGGGAGAGGGACAGCTCATCCAGCGTATAGAGGGGCGGCAGATAGCTGCCGGCCCAGCTATGTATTCCCCATAGGGGGAGGAAGACCAGAAGATAAACCAGCCAGAAGCCGGGGTGGTCCCACCGCCGCCTGGGACTGGGGGACAGGCCCAGGACCAGGGCCCGCTGGTCCGCCTTCAGCCTTCTGAACTCCCGGAACGACTGGAGAAGCCCCGCCGCCATCAGAAGGGAGAAAAGGAGCAGGAACCAGGGGTACCGGGGATTTTCCATCAGTATGACAGCGGACAGCAGGGCCTGGGGGCCTGGGTAGGCCAGGAGGAGCAGGAGCATGGCGGCAAGCATGGCGGGGATGAGCCACAGGGTCCGCCGGGCTCTGATTACGGTCCGCCTCAGGGCATAGGCCATGGCCTGGGGGTCGGAGTGGAGCTCCGGAATGTCCGGGTCGTCGCAGGAGAAGATATAGAACAGACGGGGGATGGCGTCCTCAAACTTCCAACCCGCCTGGGCGTACAGCTCCTTGCGCTCCACATCGTTCCACTTTTTCCCCACCGGGTCCAGACGGTACCGCACCGCCTTGGGCTCCCCGGGCAGGAAAAAGGCCCTGTCGCTGTGGTAGGAGATGCCGTCGAAAAACAGTCCCTGAAGAGCCATTTCGTCCAACCATCTCTCCAGGCCCCGAAAGTCGTATACATTGCAGGGCAGCGGTTTTTTGATCCGATTGGTCATGGGTTTTCCTCCTCCTCTCCGTCGGCCACACAGGCCCGCAGCCGGTCCAGCTCCTCCCGGTAGGCCTGCCTCCCCTTGTCCGTCAGCCGGTAAGTGCGCTTCCGGCCATCCACCTCAGTCTCCTGAATCAGCTCCTCCTCCTGAAATTTGGCCAGCAGGGTATAGAGGGTGCCCGGCCCCAGCCGGACCCGCCCTTTGGTTCGGCGGTCTACAAATTCGGTGATATCGATGCCGCACATGTCCTGCTTTAAAAAGGACATGAGGACATAAAACATGGGCTCGGTCAGTGCGCCCCGATCCCTGCCGCTCATCTCACCTGCCCCCTTTCTCAAAATATCGCATTATAATATCGTCTAACGATATTATAATGCGAGTATAGGAAATTGTCAAGGCGGAAGAGGAGGGAGAAGAGGACGCAAATGTGGATTGGGGCGAAAAATCGACGGTTTGCACGGCAACCGATTCTGACTGATTTTTCCCGGCCAAGCCCCTATAATGAACTCTGCCGAACAAACCGCGAAAGAGGGCAGAGGGGGAAGGGGGAGACGGTCTTTGACGGTAATCTATGTGGATACGTTGTTTCTCCTTAATGCCATCGTGGACTATCTGCTCCTCCTGGCCGCCGCCCGTCTGGCGGGAGAGCCCTTGCGGCGGCTGCGTTTCGGCGCGGGGGCTGTCCTGGGCGGACTGTACGCGGTAGCCATCTTTCTGCCTGGTATGGCTTTTCTCAGCCACCCTGCGTGCCGTGGGGCCGCCGCGGTTTTCATGCTGCTGACAGCATACGGCGGCAGCCGGAGACTGCTCCGCCAGGGGGTGATTTTTGTGGCGCTCACCTGCGCCTTCGGGGGTGGAGTGGTGGCCATCGGGCTGATGGGAGGGCAGGGGCTGGCCCTGGGGGGAACCGGGGTATTCTATTCCTCTCTGGATTTGAAAATGGTTCTGCTGTCGGCGGCGGTATGTTACGTGGTGCTGACCCTTGTGTTTCAAAGGGTGGGCAGGCACACTGTCCTGTCCGGGGAACTGCTTCCGGCCAAGCTGACCCTGGGCGGGCGGACGGCGGAGCTCACCGCCCTGGTGGATACGGGAAACACCCTCACGGACCCGGTGTCCGGGCGGCCTGTTATGGTGGCCGAGGGGGACAGCCTGGGTCCCCTGTTTCCCGGGGAGCACCGGCCCGGGCCGGGAGATCTGCGGGATCCGACGGGGGCCATGACCCGTCTGGGCACGGGGGAGTGGCGGGGGAGGTTCCGGCTGCTGCCTTACCGGGCGGTGGGTGTAGACCGGGGGCTGCTGCTGGCCCTGCGGGTGGATCGGGTGGTATTGGGCGGTGTGGACCGGGGGCCGCTGCTGGTGGCGCTGTCCCCCACTCCGGTGTCGGATGGAGGAGGATACCGGGCGCTGGTGGGGCCGCTGGAGGCTGCCGGATCAGAAAGGACGGAATGAAAATGAAGCACATCTGGTTTTACATAAAGGAGCGGGCGGCGGCGGTGCTTTCCCGTCTGGGGCTGTCCCAGCCGGGAAAGGTGATGTACATCGGCGGAAGCGACACTCTGCCCGCCCCTCTGAGCCGGGAGGCGGAGGCGGAGTTGATCGCCCGCCTGGAGGCGGGCGACGCCGCGGCCAGAAATCTGCTCATTGAGCATAATCTGCGTCTGGTGGCGTACATTGCCCGGCGCTTTGAAAACACGGGCATTAACATTGAGGACCTGATTTCCATCGGCACCATCGGCCTGATTAAAGCGGTGGGGACCTATCAGCCGGCCAAAAGCATTAAGCTGGCCACCTATGCCAGCAGGTGTATTGAAAATGAAATTTTGATGCACCTGCGTAAAACAGCCAACCAAAAAACAGAGCTGTCCTTTGACGAGCCCCTGAATACCGACTGGGACGGCAATGAGCTGCTGCTGTCCGACATATTGGGGACGGACGGCGACCTGGTGATGCGGCCCATCGAGGCCGACGTGGACCGCCAGCTTCTCCGCCAGGCCATGGACCGGCTGGATCCCCGGGAGAGGACCATTATCACCATGCGGTTTGGACTGGGCGGAGGAAAAGAGAAGACGCAGAAGGAGGTGGCCGACCAGCTGGGCATCTCCCAGTCTTACATCTCCCGGCTGGAGAAGAGGATTATCTCCCGGCTGAAAAAGGAAATAATCCGACTGATGTAGCCCCGAAAAAATTTTATTTTGTCCCCGGCGGCAGGAATCAATCTGTGCAGGCGCCGGCGGGGGCGTCCATACACAGCCCGGCGAGACAGTACCCGCCGGGCTGTATTGGCTTCGCAACAGATCCTGCCCATCCGCCGCCGCCCGGCCGGTTTTGTGGCAGAGGGCGGCCAGATGGCGGGTGACCGTGGGCTGAAATGGCAAAATGGACTAGCCAAACGCCCCTGCTGTATGGTATACTGCGGGTTGAAAATTCCCAGGGAGCGGAGCGGTGAGGTGTGTTCCACCGCTTCGTGCCTGCGGAGAATTTAGGCGCGGGAAATCCGGACCGCGCCAGTGGAGAAAGAGGGAATGACAATGGGAACAACAATGCCTGAGGCGCTTTATGAGGCCTTTGCCGCGCTGATTGGGAATATCAGCAACGTGATGTACAGCTATATTCTGATAATCCTTCTGTTGGCTGTGGGACTTTATTTTACGCTTCGAAGCAGATTTGTACAGCTGCGCATGCTGGGAGAGTCTGTCCGTGTTGTGGGGGAAAAATCCAGCGATAAAAATGCTGTCTCCGCCTTTGAGGCCCTGATGGTGTCCACCGCAAGCCGGGTGGGTACGGGCAATATTGTGGGCGTGGCCAACGCCATTGCCATCGGGGGATACGGCGCGGTGTTCTGGATGTGGATCATCGCTGTGGTGGGGGGTGCCTCCGCTTTTATTGAGAGCACGCTGGCCCAAATTTATAAGAAGAGGGATCCTGAGGGCGGCAGCTACGGCGGCCCCGCCTACTACATCCAGGCCGCGCTGAAAAGCCGTGCCCTGGGCGTGGTTTTTGCCGTCGCGCTCATCGCCACCTACGCCGGCGGCTTTAATATGCTGGCCGCCTTCAACCTGATCGATTCCATGTCGGGCTATGCCTTCTATGACAAGGCCTCCGCCGTGATTATGGGGGAGAGCGTCAATCTGGTTCCCGTGATCGGCGGAGCCGTGCTGGCTGTGCTGGTGGCTGTCTGCGTCCTGGGCGGAGGCAAGCGAATTGTGAAAGTGACCGGCGTGCTGGTGCCGGTGATGGGCGTGCTGTACATTCTCATGGCCCTGGTGGTCATGGTGATGAACATCGGCATGCTGCCCGCCGTTCTGGGCAAAATTTTTACCGCGGCCTTTGATGTCAAGGCCATTTTTGGCGGCGCCGCCGGCTTCGGCTCTTCCGCCGTGATGCAGGGCATCAAGCGCGGCCTTTACTCCAACGAGGCGGGCGTGGGCTCCGCCCCCAACGCCGCCGCCGCGGCCAACGTGTCCCACCCGGTGAAGCAGGGGCTGGTCCAGATGCTGTCCGTGTTTATTGATACCATTCTGATCTGTACTGCCACCGCCATGATGGCCCTGTGCACCGGAATCGAGCCTTCCGAGTCGCTGAAGGGCGCTCCCTTTGTGCAGCAGTCCCTGGCCACCACCTTCGGTGTGGTGGGCCCCTATTTCATCACCTTCGCCCTGCTGCTCTTCGCCTTCACCACCCTGCTGGGCAACCTGTTTTACTGCGAGGGCTGTCTGAATTACATCGCCGGACGCACCCTGCGCCGCTCCTCTATGAACCTGTTCCGCATCATCGCCTGTGCGGTGGTCTTTGTGGGGGCCCAGTTGGAATTTGGGCTGGTCTGGGACATTGCCGATGTACTGATGGGTATCATGGCATTGATCAACCTGCCGGTGATTCTCATCCTGGGCAATACCGCGCTGAAGGCGCTGAACGATTATATGGCGCAGAAGAGGACCGGGCGGAACCCGGTATTTAAGGCCGCCTCAATCGGGCTGAAGGAAGAGACTGATTTCTGGAAGTGAAGCTGAACCGCCTGGGGAACGGGTAAGATAAACGGTCCGCCGGCATATGGAAAAGATGATGGGAGATTGCCGTTTGAAGCAATCTCCCATCATTTTAGCAGTAATTTGTGAAAAATCCTGTTTTACACCGGGGATCTCACAGTGCCTGCCGGAACAGGCCGTGAGTGGTGCAGTACCAATACAGCATGCCGTGGCCCCGCCTAGGCAGACGGACCTGAAAATCCCATTCGGGCCACCGCTTGACCACTGTGACCTGTTCACCGCCCACCAGGGCGGCGAAGGACAAAAAGTGGCCCTTCTCCATTGGGTGGGGGGCGGTGAGATACCACTCGTCCTCCACCTGTTCCAGGCAGAGCCTGTGGTCCTCGTCTGGTTTTTGAGGGACGAGGGGCGCAAGCGTCCTGCCGCAGCAGGACAGGGCTGCCGGCCCGGTGGCGGTGGTCAGATTGCCGCACTGGGGGCAGACGTAAAATTTTAAGTTTCTCATGCTTCCTCCATCAGGTTCTTGTTCCTCCAGTGTCCCTGCAAGCAGCCCTTCCATGGGGACGCCCAGGGCCTGGGATAAGCTGGGCAGGAGAGACACATCCGGACAGCCCAGCCCGCGTTCCCATTTGGATACCGCCCGGTCGGTGACGCCCAGCAGGTCGGCCAGGGCGCGCTGAGTCATGGAGCGCTCCAGACGCAGGGCGCGGATAAGCTGGCCTGTTTTGTTTTGATCCATAATTAAATCCCTCCCTGAAATGCGGCGGAAACCCAGCGGACAGAGCGGCAGCGGGAAAATCTGTTTTTGCAGGCTTCAAACGCATCCCACCGCCCATTATGCCAAAACGCGGGAGAATTTGCAACCAACGCTCCGTTGAGGATCCGGAAAAAAATTGACAGCGGACCCCGGATAGAGTAAACTGTAACATGAAATACCATCGGGCCCGCACCGCGCCGGAGAGGCGGACGGGACGGGAAAACCGGGGGTGAATGACAGCTTTTGAGGGGATTTTTTGCCAATCCAGATTATTCTGCCTGTGAAAGCAGGTCTTTTAGGGAGCAATGATATGAAACGAAACGCAAAAGTATCAACGGCGGTGATCCGCCGTCTGCCCCGATACTACCGCCAGCTGTCCGAACTGAAGGACGCCGGTGTGGTGCGCATCTCGTCCAGCGCTCTGGGGAAGTCCATGGGTCTGACCGCGTCTCAAATACGACAGGATTTATTCTGCTTCGGCGGTTTTGGACAACAGGGCTATGGGTATAAGGTAGACAGCCTGAGGGAAGAAATTGGAGAGATTTTAGGCATCAGCCGCGGCCACAGCATTGTGGTGCTGGGCACGGGCAATCTGGGCCGGGCCCTCATTAAAAACTTTAAATTTTCCAGCAATGGCTTTCAGCTTCTGGCCGCTTTCGATGTCAATCAGCAGGTGGTGGGCGGTCAGATTGCCGGGATCCCCGTGTACCATGCCGATACGCTGGAGGACTTTTTATCCCGTCATTCCGTGGATGTGGGGTTGCTGACAGTGCCCATCTCCGCCGCCCAGGAGATGGGGGACAGGCTGGTGGCCGCGGGGGTGCGGGGGATTTGGAACTTTACCAATTATGAGATATCCTTTAACCGGGATGACGTGGTGGTGGAGTCGGTTCATTTTTCCGACAGCCTGCTGGCTATGAGCTATATGATCTCCCAGCGGGAGGATCAGGCGGAAGAGACAGCGAAGGAGGAGGAGCAATGAGAAAATCGATGGTCCGTCTGCTGTGCGGGGCCGGTATTCTGGTTCTGATGGCGTGCGGGGCGCTGGCTCTGTCCTCGGGAGACAGCCTGATTACTCTCGCCTATCTGAAGGATACCTTCATTCCCGGTGCGGTTGCCAAAGGGGAGGAGGCGGCCAACGCCAAGCTTCAGGAAACCTATGACAGCGCCAAGAGTACCCTGGATGCCCTGCAGAAGGAGCTTACGGGAGGTGCTCAGGGGGGAGAAAGCACGGGCTCATACAGCGGCGCACTGGGTCCGCGAGACTGGTCCGAAGGGGATGTGGTGTCGCTGGGCACCGGCTCCGGTGCGCTGCTTTTGGACGGGGGGGCCTCCGTGACCCACAACGGGGCTTTTATTGATGTAACCGCAGGCAGCGAGGTGGCCTCCGGCGGCAGGCTGATTCCAAACCACCGTTATCTGGTGGGGGAAGATACGGCGGCGGAGATCACGGTGATTTCCGGAGCGGCCCGGATGGGATTGCAGGGGAGCTACCGCGCGGCGCGCTCCGGAGAGGAGACGACCCCCTTCTATGACGTGGCCAGCACTGACTGGTACTATGCCCCGGTGAAGTATGTCTATCAGAACAGCCTGTTTTCCGGTATGGACGAGCACCATTTCCAGCCCAGTGCGGCCATGAACCGGGCGATGCTGATGACGGTGCTCTACCGGATGGCCGGCGCCCCGGAGGATCAGCTGAAGGGGGCGGATGTGTCCTTTGACGATGTGGACGGCTCCTCCTGGTACGCCCCTTATGTGAGGTGGGGCGCGGCCCAGGGAATCACCGCCGGAACCGGCCCCAGTACCTTCAGTCCGGAGCAGCAGGTTACCCGTCAGCAGGTGGTGGTGCTGCTGTACAGCTTCGCGTCCAATTATCTGGAATTGAATTTGAACTCCCGTGCGGACCTGTCACCTTACCAGGACCTGTCCCAGGTGAGCAGCTGGGCCAAAGAAGCCCTGTCCTGGGCCGTGGCCGAGGGGATTGTCAGCAGCTCCTCCGCCGGTGAGCTGACCCTCAGCCCCCAAAAAAGCGCCAACCGGGCAGAGGTGGCCGCCATGCTGCGGGCTTTTTCAGAAAAAATTCTCTGAGCGGGCAGAACCCATTTTCTCCCTGTGCATATGATGGGAATGAGAGCGGCAAAGAAACCCTCTTAAAACTTTCATAAACAGGAGGTACTCAAATGGGGTGCTGCAATAACGGTTGGGGCGGCGGAGGCTGTCTGTGGATCATTATTTTGATCATCATCCTGTGCTGCTGCTGCGGCGGCGGAAGCTGGGGCGGCAACGGCTGCGGCTGCGGGTGCAACAATGGCTGCGGCTGCAACAACGGCTGTGGCTGCAACAACGGCTGCTGCTAATTCACAAGCTGCGTGATAAAAAGTGCGCTTACCTTCGGGGATGTGCTGATAGAGAAGGAAGAAAAACCGACTTTATTGACGACCCCGTAAGGAAAATCTGACAGCATAAGAGGCTTCATCCGATTTGGATGGAGCCTCTTTGCTTTTTCTGGATTGGGAGACGGCTGTACTTGGACCTCATTATCCGGGCAAAAGACAGCAAATGCCGATAGATGGGGAGACAAACAGCCCCGGGATGGAGGCTTTCTCCTTTGCCGGAGTGTAAAATAGCCGTCTGTTCGTTGACAAGTCCAGCCAGTCCTCATCCGGGGCCTGGTTTTTATCCGCATAGTAAATCTCCCACAAGGTAAAATAAGCATACCATTCTATCGGGAGGTTTTCGACATGAAAAAACATAATTTGACAGAAATACAAATTTCAGCCTTTGACGGCTATCTGCGGAAGGAGGAGAAAAGTCCGGGCACACGGGAGAAGTATTGCCGGGATATATGGGCCTTTTCCGCATGGCTGGATGGGCGGGGCCTTACCAAAGAGGTGGTGACGGCGTGGAAGGAGCACCTGGCGGCGGAGCGGTACGCCCCTGTGACCATCAACTCCATGCTGGCCTCCGTCCACGCCTTTCTCCGCTTTACCGGATGGGGTGAGTGCCGGGTGAAATATTTGAAGCTCCAGCGGCGGCTGTTCCGGGAGGACCGCCGGGAGCTGACCCGGGAGGAGTACGGCCGCCTGCTGGACACCGCCCGGGATTTGGGCCGGGAGCGGCTGGCTCTGGTGATGGAGACGATGGGAGCTACCGGAGTCCGGGTCAGCGAGGTGAAATATATCACCGTGGAGGCCGTCCTGGCCGGACGGGCGGAAATCTCCCTCAAGGGGAAGGTGCGTACCATCCTCCTGCCCGGCAAGCTGTGCCGCAAGCTGCTGAAATACGCGAAGCGCAAAAAAATAGCCTCCGGCGAGATATTTCTCACCGGAGACGGCAATAGTCTGTCCAGAAAGCAGATCTGGGCGGAGATGAAAGCCCTGTGCCAGCGGGCAGGGGTGGCGGCCTCCAAGGTGTTCCCCCACAACCTGCGGCATTTGTTCGCCGCGGCGTTCTACCGGGCATGTAAAGACATTGCCAAACTCGCCGATTTATTGGGTCACAGCTCCATCGAAACCACCCGCATCTACCTGATCTCTACCGGGGCGGAGCACTCCCAGCAGCTGGAACGGTTAGGCTTGGTCAGTTGAGACAAATTCTATAATTTGTCTACCGACAAACCGAAGTCGATAGCTTTGTTTCATATCATTATACATATTTTAGCATAATTATTGTGCATTAGCAAGTGGTCTCATGGGGTTTATGACATGACAAAACAGACCGTCCAATTCTGATTTTGTGCGGTCCTATTCAGTGCGCCCATTTGACATGCCCGCGTGAGAGCATGGAAGTGTTTTGAACCGTTTATCCCCACCGCCCACGCCGTGGCCGCGGACTATACTGGACAAATTATAGATTTGGTTCTGCGCCGGGTTGCCCGGCACTTTTGCTTTTGCGGCAAACTATAGAGTTTGTCTACGATAGTGAATGTGCCGCTGGGTGAAACGGAGGTGATGTAGATGAAGGCATATGGTATCGGGGGATACTCGCTCCTGGATGCCATGGCGGTCCAGGCCCAGTGCCAATATCTGTCCGATTTGAAATACTTGCCGGGATGGGAGCTGATAAAGCTGGGCAGGGCGTTGGAGCAGGTGCCTGCCGACGCCGCCACACTGTTTGAGTGGAACGACGCGCTGGCCTATCTGGCTGCCGCGCCGCCGGAGCAGACCCAAGAGGCCGCAAGGGAGCGGCTGATGACGTTTTTGACCCAGCCCCGTGAAGCGGGGCATAAAATTATAAATGCAGGAGGGGAAAGAAAATTATGAAAAAACAAGGCAAACGAAAGTCTTACGGCGGGCGGGCCCTGTCGGGCCTGCTGGTTCTGTGCCTGCTGTTCGGTATGCTGCCCACGGCGGCGCTGGCGGCGGAGGAGGAATCCCAGGACGGCGGGACACCCAGTGTTGTCTGCGCGGAATTGGAAGGCTGTACTGGCGGAACCCATGATGAAAGCTGCCCGCTGTATGCAGAGGAGGAGTCGGCCGGGAAGGACGCTCTGATCCCTGCTGAACCTACGGCGACGGAGCAGGTGGCCGCGCTGATCGCGGCGCTGCCCGAATACGCCGACGCGATGCCGGATGACATTGCGGCCATTGAGGTTGCGCAGACCGCCTACGACGCCCTAACCGTCGAGGAGCAAGCGGCGGTGGACCCGGAACTGGTATCCAAGCTTGCCGATTTGGTTGAGTTGGCTCAAGAAATGGGATTGATTTTGAGCGAAAACAATGCGGTTTCCACCTATGCAGTTAATACAATAACAACTGATACCACATGGTCGGGCGCTGTTACATTGAACGATGATTTAACAGTCAAAGAAAACGTAACTTTGACCCTTGGCGCACAGGTGACGATTTCCGGCAATGTGACAATCAAGGGTGGCGGCTTTATAAAACGAGCGACCGGTTATACAGGAACACTGTTTGATGTTCCAAGCGGCGCTTCCCTGACGGTGGAAAATCTTACTATAGACGGCGGCGCTGTTTACGGAGATGCAGACAGCAGTAAAGAACAGCAGGTGACGGTAGGATATAATTGTCAGAGTGATGACGCGGTTTCCGGTATAAAATCCACTGGTTCCCTGATTCGTGTGGATGGCGGTTCTTTGACGCTGGAAAACGGCGCAGTTCTTCAAAACAACTTTTTGCTGTCCACGGCTCAGACCTATCCAGGTGCGAGCGGCTCTGCGGGAGCACTTGGCGCTGGCGTCGGCATCATCAATGGGGGTAATTTTCAAATGGACGGGGGAACGATTACCCGTCAGGTGGCCGGCGGCGGCAGTGCGGTGTATTGCGGCGGTGGCAGTACCTTCGTTTTGAATGGCGGCGAAATTACCAAGAACTTTTCTGGCTACAACAGTAGTGGCGGAGGCGCCGCAGTGCACGTCGTTTCGTCCACGTTTACTATGAACGGCGGTAAAATCTCCTATAATGCCTGTCACAACAACACTGCCGTTGCGGTGCAGGGAGCCGATCCGCAATTCACAATGTATGGCGGAGAAATCTGCTATAACTACGGCGCAGGAGGCAATTATGGCACCATTATGGCGACAAATGGAACGGCAGGCACCTTAAAGGTAGACCTGCTCGGCGGACACATCCACCATAATAGGGGACATATTGGCGGAGCAATCGTAACGTATGGTGCCGCGGCGGTCACTATTGCGGGCGACTGTGAAATTGACAACAACACAGGAAAAATAGATTATGCTTGTGCAAATATCATCAGTGTAGAGAATACCGGCACGTTAACTGCATTCTGCCCAAGCCAGCGGCCGCTGGTGCCCTGTCCCAGCGGCCACCCGGCCCAGACTCAGCGGCCACCTAATCAGCGGCCAGATTTGGGTTCAATTACCACAGTGTAGTGCTTCGT
>Ga0129317_1000639_pt1 | contig 33876 bp, 29 predicted proteins | sample Cm1ome_FD_94430 | JGI IMG/M metagenome (GOLD analysis project Ga0129317, IMG submission 94430) | Eastern black-and-white colobus group fecal microbial communities from Wisconsin, USA - Cm1105 metagenome | ecosystem: Host-associated > Mammals > Digestive system > Large intestine > Fecal | place... | reverse complement strand
TGCACGTTACGCTGTCACCTAAATTTATTTAGGACAATATTGTTGCAGAATCGATTTTTGGGGGAATAATAGTCTGAATCTCAGAAATTATGATTAACTTTGTGCTTGCAGGCCGTCTGCAGAAGCCCGGTCAGGGCGTTGGGGAGGGTCGGCAGACATAATGGAAAGCGTTTACTAACGCTCTTTCTTGACAAACGGAAATCTGGAAAATTTCAATGGCAAAGTCAAGAATGAGGCAAATAGTAGATGTCTTGTGGATATGTATATATACCAGCCATAGGTGCGTGAGCACTTTTGTTTGCGTTATAGTCATATTCTGCGTGAGGCTTCTGCATGTTTGCTCGTTCGACTTTACCGGGCAATCCAGAGCCTCCGTTTGTAGAACGAGCGAACCGTAAGGCTCTCACGCTTTTCTTTTTTAATATTTTTATCACGATTAAAGGCCTACGACAGGAGCCCGAAGGCATAAACCTTAAAAACGTAAAAGATATGTTTCAGCGGATTCTGTTTGTCATTATACTTGCCTGTTGTGGGTTTAATGGCTTTAGCGTATGGGGGCAGGCTAAAAGCGACCCTTCCGGAACGGTCTATTTCAACTTTTCAAACGATGTGAATGGTCAGGATTACTATTTCCCATACGAGGACATTAATGACGGGATTGCTATGACCCATGACAACAATTTCACATCATCCAAAAGAGGATGGGAATTTGCATCTTTGGGTAAACGCCGCAGCCTTTGCTTCGCAGTTCATATAGAAAGACCTGTGGATGAGGACATTTTGTCCTGGACTAAAATGATTGCAGTACGTCCCGGTTGCGCTTATGTTGCTCGATACCAAAAAGGCTGGAAAGGTCAAAATTGGCCTAATTACAAATACATAACTATTTATGTAAATGACTATCGCAGCGCAGCTTCCGACAATCACATCATAGGAGCCAAGGCCTCTATTTATCCTCATTTGATAACTACTCGCAGAGCATATGATGATTATGGCTATCTTTTTAAAGGGAGCTCAACGAGGGTAAATCCACGAGATACTGAATTTTTGCTTGATATTGCTGACAAAAACAACGATGGTTCCATCAGCGCACAGGAAGCGGCTGCAATAACACACATTGGTTATGATGGCAATCGAATGGAGGTTTTTGACCAGGATTTCGCCGACTATCTCCCCAATTTTCCTAATCTTAAAAAATTATTGATCAGCACTGCAAAGGGTGATCGTATTAGAGCACAGCCAACTGGAAATATAAAAATAGAACATCCTTCATTAACTCATATATGGATAGAAAATGGCCACTACGAAACTTTTAATCTTGATTTGAGCAAATGTCCCAAACTCGAGGATGTAAACATTGAATACTGTGATATGCCAATGATTACTCTTCCGGCAGCCTCCGTGAAAAGTGTGAGGTGTCCGTACTGCAAACTCAAAAACTTAAAATTTGTAGAGACATGGAACAGCAGCCGCCCACATGCTTCTAAACTTGAGAAATTGATTTTGTTCCGAAATGAACTTACTTCCTTACCTAATGCCTATTTTCCTGCCATTAAAATTGTTGGTCTTGACAACAATCCTTGGTTGCATGAACTGGACACAATTATGCTTGGAGATGACCTGGAGGAGCTTTATTTGGAAGGCACTAATATTAGGAAGTTGTATATTCAAGATTTCTATGAATTGAACACACTCAAGATCCCCACTACTTTAAGGGAACTTACAATCCCAATTAGTCGCGATCCCGAAGAATATAAATATGATGGTAATCCTATAAATTTCTCGGGAGTCAAGATTTATAACCAATTCCCTCGCGACAAATTATTCCTATTATAGTTAAAATAGGTAGATTTCTAAGGACTGAGAATTAACTTCAGTATTTAATGACAATGTTTACGTTGCAAAGACTATCATGTTATTCAGGGCATCGGAAACAGCAGGATTCGAGACGTACAAACTATTGAATCTCCCGTTTTTTGTATATCTGTATAAATATCAATAAGATTCCTTTGCTGTGCGAGCACAATATATTGCGCCCCCCCGTCGGGTTAGCTATTACGGCACTTATTCTTATCGGGATGCTATTAAGGCGCTGAGCGCTTTGGCTAGTGTAGTCGATCGCGAAGGCGCATGAGTAGTCCGAGGGGGAGGAGCGGCAGGGCGCGAACGCCGATTTGGTGGATGCGTGAGGCTAATGGTCCGCGAGCAAAGCGCCAGAAGTTGATGGCGGACTTGGCGTGCTGAGCCTTAGATAGGCCCGGACGGTGGAACATCTCGCTGTAAAACAAGGCCGAAGTCTTTGGCGAGCGGGCGCGTTGTCGGACTATGGAGGCGGTGAGGCCGTCGCCCAGATATTCGCAGACATAGGTCGGATGGCAGTAATATCGTACGCGCAGGCCTCGGTCGGCGATGCGGAACCATACGAGAGCCTCCGGACAGAATTTTTCGTCATCGTATACCGGGAATGGCAGCGACCGCAGCACATCCGTGCGCCATATTTCGGCCATGTCTCCGGATATACCGTATTTCAATGTAAACTCGGTAGGCAGGCATTCGATGTCATCGAAGGATGCCGGCGACCCTATGCGCGTGCCGTCATGGTGTATGCGTGTGCCGCTGATTCCGCCGATTTCGGGGTCGGCGGCGGCCCGGTCGATGTGTTTCACGGCCCATTCGACGGCATCGTCCGTCAGGTGGTCGTCGCTGTCAACGATGAAGAACCAGGGTGCGCGTGCTTCGGCAACGCCACGATTGATGGCGGCGTGTTTTCCCCCGTTTTGTGCCATTCGGAAGTGTCGCATGTCGATATTTTCTTCGGCGGTCCATCGTTTGAGCAGTGCCTCGGTGTCGTCCGTCGAGCAGTCGTCCGCGACTATCCACTCAAAGTCCCGGCAAGTCTGTGCCACAAGGCTTTCGTATAGCCGAGTGAGTATGTACGCGCGGTTGTACGTGGGCGTGAATATAGTGATGCGCGGGGCGTGTTCGTCGGTCATAAGGCGTTGTCTTCGTGTATCGAGAAATTGAGAAAATCGACAAGTGGCATAAGTGCGTGGATGTGTTCGGCGGCGATGTCAATCCACGCCGGCGAGTCAAAATCTTTGCGAGACATCGGCGCAAAACGGCCCCATTCGTTCAGGCGCAGATATTGTATCATAGGGTGATCTTTGGGCCAGCCTTTTGGCGCCGTTTTCAAGTGTTCGCCCCACCATTGCGGGGTGAAGGCCGGGTTAGCGTCCAGCGCGTCCGCGATTTCGGCGAATTCGTCCGCAGCGGCATCTATTGCGGAGCGCACCTTACGTTTTTGTGCTGCATTTGGCATCCACAGGCCGCCATACACGCCCGTATCAAAGCCGTCAGCGGCCACTTGCAGGTATATGCATGCGTCTGTGCAGCGGCGGCCGTTAGGTGCAATCAATGCGCCTAAGTGTCGTTTGTACGGCGATTTGTCGGGGCTGAAGCGCACGTCTCGGTATATGCGGTATGTGCAATCTTTGGGGGCAATGGTGCGTAATTCGGGACGGAAGCCGGCCAAGGCATTTATCAGCTTTTGCAGGTCTTCGAGCCATTGGTCGCGTATGGCCTCGTACTCGGCGCGGTGCGCCTGAAACCATGCTCGGTCGTTATTGGCGGCCAGGGCATCTAAAAACTTGAAGTAATCTGTGCGTGCCATTGGTGTGTATGCGCGTGGTGGTTGTGCCTGTGCGGCGTCGTGTCTGTGCCATCGCCGTTTTGCCGGTGGGCGTTACTTGCTGTCGGGGATGTCCTCCCACTCCGCATCGACGATTTGCTGCTCGACAGTGTAGCGGGTGTGCTGTTGTCTGTTGTCCGAGGTCTCGGTGGCTGATATGGTGATATCCTCAAATGCGACGTACTCGCCTTCGTTGGGGTCTATCTTCTTGCTGCGTCGCGGCGCAGCGGCGTCTTGTCCGTCGCCATTTTGGCCGTAAGCGTCATTCGTGCCGCGAAAGGCATCGCGTATGCCCTTGCGTGCGCGGTGTACAAAGAATGCTGTCCGTATCAGAATGATGAGAAACGGCAGTATTATGAATATAAAAAGCAGAAAAAATATAATCCCGAAAATCGACATAATCTAAGAGGTTTGAGAGTGTTTTTTTGAGGATGGCGGCGTCCACTCGGTGATGCCATCCGTTCGTGCCGACTGTTGCCGGCTTTTCGGAGGGTGCTTATCGGCCTTTACGAGCCAGCAGTGAAATCATCAGGTATAGTATGATGCTCCAAGCCAGGCCGGAGATGCCGTAAGTAATTACAAAGGCTATTGTGGCGAGAATAATGACGTAACGACGGAAATTTTCGGCCAGTGCAAAGTTCTTGAATTTAAGTGAGAACATCGGAATGTGTGACACCATTGTCAGACCGAACAGTACGAAAAGTACAGCCAGTGCAACGGGACCACCCGGGAGGCGTTGATATTGGTCAATCCATCCGGCCACGCCTATCCAGAATATTGCGTTGGCCGGTATGGGCAGGCCTCGGAAGGTGGTTTTGCCCACATCGCTGACATTGAAGCGAGCCAGGCGAAGTGCTCCGAATACCGGAATGGCGAGTGCGGCATAACATAAGGGGCTGTCGGGAGCGTAATGCAGGCAGATGTTTAGCATCATCATGGCCGGTGCGACGCCGAAGCTTATCAGGTCGCTGAGCGAGTCAAGCTCGGCGCCGATGTTGCTGTAAGCCTTGAGTAGGCGGGCACAAGCTCCGTCACAGAAGTCGAAGACGGCGGCAGCGCCTATGGCAATTGCGCACCACTGCCACCCGTAGAGACCTGCTATGGGGTCCATAGCCTTGAAGGCAAAGATGATGGCTATACAGCCACTGAGGAGGTTGAGGCAGGTGATGCTGTTGGGTATTTGGGCGATGATGCGTTTCATAATCTTGGGTAATGTGGCGGGCCGGGCTGTCATTTGGTGGATTTGGACGCCAATCTCGGGTCGATTTCAGGGCGAAGCATACCCACCTGAGTGACGCCGCCGACGGTCTTGTCGCCGATATTGACGTAGACCTCGGTGCCTATGGGGAGGTATAGGTCCACGCGCGATCCAAACTTGATAAATCCCATGTGGTCTTCTATGGACGCCTCGACGCCCGGTCCGGCGTATGTGGCGATACGACGGGCGACGGCGCCTGCAATTTGGCGCATCAGCACTTCCTGCCCGTCCGGGGTGCGGATAACCACTGTCGAACGCTCGTTCTCTGTGCTCGATTTGGGCAGGTATGCGGCCAGGAAGCGGCCCTTGTGGTGCTTGGCGTACACCACTTCGCCGTCTACGGGAAACCAATTGGCGTGGACGTTGACGATACTCATGAATACGGACAGCTGGATGCAACGGCAGTGCAGGTACTCGTCTTCGAAGACCTCCTCGCGTGCCACCACGCGACCGTCGGCGCTGGAGACCACGGCACGCAGCGGGTCGCCGCGAAAACGGCGCTTGGGGGAGCGGAAGAAGTTGGTGACCAGGGCATACAGGGTGCCCAGTACGGCAGTGAATACTATGGCAAGTGTCAACGGACGTACGCACAGCCACAGGGGCACGCATACGGCGGCGCTGAACACAAATAGTGCTATCAGTATATGGACGCCTTCGTGATGTATTTTTACTCGCATGAGGTTCGGTTGTCTATAAATTGTGTGTCGTATGTATGTCACGGCGTTTTTGCGGCATGTGTCGCGTGGCTGTTGTCGGCCGGAGCGAAGCGTTGCTCACGGTATGTGGCATATATTCAAGTTGCAAATTTACACTTTTTTCTTGAGACAGGGCCACGGCTGACGGCCAAAAACGCCTGCAAGGACCTAAAAACACGTAAAAAAGCACATTTTGGAGGGATTCCGGTCTGCGTTATCGTTTTCCGGCAGTCGAGAGCCGCGAATACTCGTCAGAGAATGGCACGGGAGTCTTGCCTATGTCTCACGGTATAATCATAAATAAAAGTAGTATTTCAATGATATTATATCGGATACTATTGTTTAACTTTGTGCCGACAGCGAAGCTCAGGGCAGTGTTGCCGAACTTAATATATTGGTCGAGTAGCTCGGTAATCACTTTTTTGTGATGTGGTGTCACAAAACGCCCCTTTTTGCGTCTAATATGTGGAGGTCATCCAAAGAAACAATTCATAATAAGACGACAAAACAAGTGCAAGAATAATGAAACCAATCCGGGAAGCCGTCCTCGGTAATTCGGAGCACTCCGAAGAGTCGCCGTAATGGGCTTGCCGAAGACATGAATTGACCGGAATACACAATCTAATAAGTATATTAAACAAATCTACCAATGAGAAAGTATTTAATGATGCTGTGCCTTGTCCTGGGGCTTAGTGCTTCGGCGGTCAAGGTGTCGGTGGACGAGAATGTTGAATTTGTCAGCGCAATGTGCCGCATCGCCGGCTTCGGGGAGTATGTGAATAATGTCAATAAGCAGTATGTCGCCACGCTGGACTCGGTGATGGCGCCGTTGAAGGACCATCCGGCAGTGGCGCGGCTCAACGAATTGCGCGGCGCACAGGGACTGAGTTATGACGCAGTGGCCGCATTGGCGGCACATACGGCGATACAGAACGGGCATTTGGTGCTGCTGCCAGGCTCGGATTTGTCCAAGCTGGACAGTCGTTGGTCGGCGGGACAGGATGTCGAGATGGCGCGACTACTGGATGATGCTTACCGTCAGAGCGGATTTCACGACTTCTATGTGTCGAATAAGCCATTCTATGATAAGGTAATAGCTAATGTTGAAGCCATGCTCTCCAATGTTGACTTGGTTTGGCTCGAAAAATTCTATGGCACGGAATTGCGCGGACGATTGTCCGTAAGTCTGCTCAATATCGGCAACTATGGGGTGACGTGCCAACGTGCCGGGATGCCGGCCGAGTCGGTTATTATAATCGGCTGTTGGAAATTGGACGATAACGGGATACCGGTATTCCACAACACTGAAAGCCTGATAGTTCATGAGTTTTCGCATCCGATGTGCAACCCAATCATAGAAGATAACATCTCGGCCTTTAACGGTAACGCTCAATTGTCGGCCGACCTAATGGAAGAAGAGCTTGCGGCTCAGGCTTATGGCGGCGCTCGTACAATGTTGTGCGAGTCGATGGTGCGCTCGGTCGAAATACAATATGCCTTGGCGCACGCCAAATGCGCCGAAGACAGTGCGGATGTCGAGACAGCCATTAAGGGGCAAGTGGCCGGAGGATTTTTGGTAGTGCCGGAAATTGTGGGTGCGATGACCGAATATCGCAACAACCGCGACCGCTATCGTACACTGCCACAGGTAGCTCCGCTTATTGTGGAAGCTGTCAACAATCTTGATGTGACGCAGCGCTATTGCGAGCTGAGACGTGGCCAGATTACCATCCTCGGCTGCTCGTTGGCCGACGGAACTCGCGATGTGCCTGCTTCCGACAGGTATGCCGTCAAGGTTTTCTTTGACAAACCGGTGGTTAACAGTCCTATGGCCTGCGATTATTACGATAATAATCCCGATATATTTCCGAATATCTGCGGTGCTAAATTCGATAAAGACCGCCGCATTATGACGGTGTATCTCAAGATCGAGCCGGGCAAGGAATACGGCTTTAAACTGCTTGGATGGGCGTATATGACCGAAGCCGGATATAGGGGGCGCGGCGCTGCTCCGATACACTTTTTCACGGCAAAATAACGCTTAGACATACGCACGTATAATGGCGCGGATGCGGCTTGATGGCTGCGCCCGCGCTTTGCTGTTAGGTACGGACGTTGTATGGTAAGAAAAGCACAGAATCGGTCGAATGCAAAAATAGGTTAATCCTTGCAAAAAAATTTTGATGTTATGATGAAAAGTGCTTAATTTGCACGAAATGTTAGTCGTGCGGCTGCAATGACAGCAAAAAGTGCCGTGAAACATATTCCCCTCTAAAAAGAGTAGACAATTAACTGAATCTATCCACCTAATAACAACAAAAGACATGGACGAATTAAAGAAAAAACTCCTTGCCCTTGATCCCAAGCAGAAATTTATGCTCACCGCCGGAGGCGGCATCCTTGTAGCCGTTCTATACCTAATACTTCCGCAGGTATCTGTATTAGGATTTGCCTCGGTTATGGGTATAAAATGCTTTACGCCAGACAGCTCATTGCTGCTTATAATGTCGCTTGCTATCGTAATACTTCCGATAGTATCGGCTTGTATGATAAACTCGAAGAAAGTTGTGAATCCGCTGTTTGCCTATATCACGACCGGCGTTTTTCTGCTTTTCGGCATTTTGCTTGGCACGACTTTCCTGTCGTTGGCCTTCGGCTGGTGGCTTACGCTCATCGTAGCCATCGCCTGGTGCGTTGTATGTGCTCTGCTCAAAGGCGAAGAAGCTAAGATGTAATCTGTAGACATACATAAAAGAATAAAAGCGGATGCGGCTCTCGGGTCGTGTCCGCTTTTTTTTGAGGTCGTTGGTCGATGATGGATATGGCGTATATGCCGCGAGGCCGAAAAAATTCGTAACTTTGTGGTATGGAAGCGGAAGAGTATATAGCCCGACATATAGACGTCGAGCCGCCGCAATTGGAGGCGCTATGGCGTCGTACCAATCTGCGGCATGTCTATCCGCGCATGTGCTGCGGCCATGTGCAGGGGCGACTGTTGAAGATGCTGACGGCCATGGTTGCACCGCGCCGTATACTCGAAATCGGCGCCTTTACCGGCTACTCGACGCTGTGCCTTGCCGAGGGTATGCCTGAGGGTTGCACCTTGGACACGGTCGAGGTGGACGATGAGCGCGAGGACGAGTTGCGCATGCTTTTTGCGGCCGATGCACGCGGTGTCGACATCCGTCTGCATATAGGCGATGCCATGGAGGTGGTGCCGCGCCTGCCCGGCCAATGGGATTTGGTGCTCATAGACGCCGACAAGCGGCTGTATCTCGAGATGTTGGAGATGGTGGTCGCCCGAGTGCCCATAGGTGGCATAATTCTTGCTGACAATACACTGTGGAGCGGCAAGGTGCTGGCCGATGATGCCGCGCATGCCGATGCGCAGACGCGTGCTTTGGCGCGTTTCAACGATGCGGTAGCGGCCGATACGCGCTTCCAAAAAGTCATTCTGCCCATACGCGACGGCATGACGATAATGCGGCGCGTGCGCTGAACACAGAGCCCTCACAGATTGTATATTAATAAACAAACACATCATAATATGGAAACAACACGACAAGCCAAAATATCGCGGCTTCTGCAAAAGGAGCTTAGCGAGCTGTTTCGCCTACAGACCGCCAAGACCCATGGCACGCTGGTGAGTGTCAGCGCCGTGCGTATCAGCCCCGACCTGTCGGTGGCTCGCGCCTATCTGTCCATATTCCCCTCCGAGCGGTCTGCCGAAATCATCAAGAGTATCAATGCCTCGGCCAAGACTATACGCTACGAATTGGCTCAGCGCGTGCGCTATCAGCTGCGTAAGACGCCCGAATTGACATTCTTCGTGGACGATTCGCTGGACTATGCCGAGAATATCGACCGCCTTCTCGCCACCGACGGCATAGGCAATACCGAGGCGGACGCTGCTGCCGGAGACGATGGCGCGGACACTGCCAAGACCAACGACTGACGCGCTATGGCTTCGATGCCGGTGCTGCGCATAGCTTTCCGTTATCTGCGGGCGCGTCACTCGCACAATGCGGTCAATGTCATCACCTTTGTGTCGATGGCCGGTATCGCTGTGGCCGTAGCCGCTATGGTGGTGGTGCTATCTATATTCAACGGCTTCGGCGACCTGGCTGCCGCCAATATGGCCGTATTAGATGCGCCGCTGCGCGTATCGCCGCGTAGCGGTGGAGCCATCGCCGATGCCGACAGTCTGTGTCGCGTCATTGCGGCACGCGTGTCCGGTATTACGGCTGTCCCGGTAGTCACCGAGCGTGCATTGCTCATCTCCGGCGAGCATCAAGTTCCGGTAGTATTTAAGGGTATTCCACATGGATATGACACACTATCTACTATTGGCGAGTCCATCATCGACGGCGCCTTGGCTTGGAATGTCCCCGATGCCTTGGACAAAGACTTTGCCGCCGCCACCATCTCGGTAGGCGTGGCCAACTCGCTAATGGCGGCGCCGGATGCCGATCATCCCGTGCGTCTGTATGTGCCGCGCAGGGTGGGGCGCATCAATCCCGCCAATCCTATGACGGCATTCCGCGGCGCCATCCTCAGCGTTAGCGGAGTCTTCCGCACACAGCAAAACGATATCGACCGTGACCATATATTGGTGCCGCTGTCGGTGGCGCGCGACCTTATGGAATATGATGTGCAGGCCACGGCCGTGGAAGTTTTCACGGACACGGATGTCGATATGGATGCCTTGCGCGATGTCGTGGCCGATGTCGTAGGGCCGCAATATGATGTGCAGACGCGGCTGCAACAACGAGCCACCGCCTTTCGCATGATTGCCATCGAAAAATGGATAACCTTTCTGATGTTAGCCTTCATACTTGTCATCGCGCTGTTCAATATAGTCTCGACGCTGTCGCTTGTCGTACTCGAAAAGCGCCGTAATATGGAGACCCTGCGTTGCCTCGGTGCCACGCACGCCATGACGCGCCGCGTGTTCATCACCTTGGGGTGGCTGATTACGGCTGTGGGCGCCGCCATAGGTATGGTGCTGGGTGTGACTCTGACACTGGCGCAGCAGTACGGACATTTTCTCAGCCTCGGCGCCGGCGAACAGGCACAGGATATTATGTCGATTACGTGGTACCCTGTAAGGCTCGACCCGGTGGACTTGCTTGTCGTGGCCGCCATGGCCGCGCTTACGGGGCTGATAGCCGCCCAGTCGACGCGCTTCTTTGTGCGCCGTCGTCCGCCTACGGCTGTCGTCTCCGAATGACCGTTAGTGATAGCCGAACGGAGACCAAATGTTTGAAATAACAATATATAATATACGAGCTGAGACGTGCATCACTACCGCCGACGCCCAATAGATACATCGATATGCAAACCGTTTTATTCCATTCCACTATATTCGGGCCGATACATAGCCGACGTCTCGGCGTATCGCTCGGTGTTAACCTGATGCCGGACGATGGTAAGGTATGTACCTTCGACTGTCTTTACTGCGAGGCCGGGTACAATGCTCAGGGCACCGGAACCACCGGGCTGCCCACGCGCGAACAGGTGCGCGAAATGCTTGAAACACAACTGCAAAAAATGCAGGCCGAATCGGTACCCTTGGACGTCATCACCTTCAGCGGCAATGGCGAGCCGACGCTACACCCCGAATTTGCCGGGGTCATAGACGACACCCTCGCGCTACGCGACCGCTACTATCCGCAGGCCAAGGTAAGTGTTCTCACCAACAGCACCCGCGCCGGGCTGGGCTCGGTAGCTGCCGCCTTGCGCCGCGTGGACAATAATATCGTCAAGTTGGACAGCGCCATCGACGCTACCTTCCGCGCCCTCAATCGCCCCACATCGCCGGGGACGACACCCGAGAGCGTCATCCGCAGCCTCGGTCAGTTTGCCGGACAGGCAATAGTGCAGACGCTGCTGACGCGCGGAACGCACAACGGCGCAGCCGTAGACAATACCACCGACCCCGAAATCAAGGCTCTGTGTGATGCCTACCGCCGCATTCGTCCGCGCTCGATAATGCTTTATTCCATCGATCGACAGACACCCGAACATTCGCTTGTCAAGATAGACCGTGACGAATTGTCCGCCATAGCCGCCCGCATCACTGCCGAGACGGGCATACCCGTCTCGGTGGCATAATTTTGATAGCCAAAGGAATAAATCGGCGGATGCTCGTGAGGCATCCGCCGATTTGTTGTATAAGAATATACGGCGCCTATTCCTTTTTCTTCGGTCTTCCGCCGATGACTACACCGATGGCAAGGCCTGCTGTATGGAAGCCGTGCCGTACAATCATGCAGTGTGCCGTCAGTCGTATGTGGTGGAATAGTTCGATGCCGGCACGCGGCATAAATACGAAGGTTTCATTGGATGTGATATTCTTATATTTGGAATCACCCTCTTGGTCGAGGGATGCAATACCTACGCCTATTCCAACAAAGGGATTGACTCTGTATCCCTGCCTGAAATTATAGTCGCCGGTTATGCCGTATGCCCATGTACGGTTAGTTTGCGTTCCAACATAGCCGGGATAGTTTTGCGAGTAAAAATTTCGCGCTGCGGCATCAAGCTGCAGGAATACGCCGCAGTCCCAAGGCAATTCTTCGGTGTTGTATCGTAGTTCCAGCCCAAGAGATAGACCCACATCGTTGTCGCCGCCGTGATATCCTCCTAACGGCATCGTTAATCCACCCCTGATTTCAAACTCGAACATACGGACAAGTCGAGGTTCCACTGCATAGGACGAGGCTATGCAGAATATGCAGGCGAGTAATAACGTGAGGCGTTTCATCTATTTGGATTCTTATTCTATTCCTTTTTCTTAGGTCTTCCGCCGATGACTACACCGATGGCAAGGCCTGCCGTATGGAAGCCGTGTCGTACTATCATACAGTGTGCCGTCAGGCGTATGTGGTGGAACAACTCGATGCCGGCTCGCGGCATAAAGACGAGCGCTGTGCCGGGTGTGACATTCTTGCGAGCGCCATCGCCCTCCTGATCGTATGAGCCAATACAGACAGCAGTTCCGATAAATGGATTGACGCGATGGCCTTGCCTGAAGTTGTATGCTCCAGTCACACCATAAGCCCATGTAGCGTTGGTCTGCGAGGTATAGCCTTTTGAGCCGTCCTCCATCTTGTAGTGTCTGGTGGCACCGTCTGTTTGCAATATAAGACCGCAGTCCCATGGCATATCTTCTACATTATACCTTAGTTCTAGCCCAAGTGTTACGGACCCGGATAGGTCTCCACCATGGTAACCACCAAGAGGAACAGTAAGCCCGGCATTGACTCCGAACTCAAACTGCTGTACCAGTCGAGGCTCTACGGCATAGGCAAGCACGGAACAAAGCATACAGATGAATGCGGTAATTGTTACCCTCATTTGTCTTTGTCTTTATAGATTCTGGCGGCGAGCCATTTTCCTTTATACTTAATGGCTCCATATACACTTCCTCGGTATATTTCTATGCCGTCATTGCGTGGAATCTTAATGCGAACTAATTTGAATTTGCTCGCAAATGAGAATGTGAATTCCCAGTCTCCGGGAAACCATCTTGAATCGAATTTGGACTCAACGCTGCGCTTATTGTACACGCATTTGCTATAAGGGCCGTGTATTACGTAAGTGTATTTATCTTGTTCGCACAATAGACTGATGTTGTCTGCATTGCCGGCTTCTCCTTTTGCCCATGACGAGGCTTTGTCGAAGGCCGTCTTGGCTGCCATAGTAAATGCCTTATATAGGTCTTTGGTCGTGAAGTTGTAGTTTATAAACGGTATCTTTATTAACATCCGATTTTTTTTGTCGAATGGAAAGGTGTGCATTGTTGAAATCGTTGGATCCTTACCAAAAGATGAATCGATGCTGATAGGAGGTATTGGATCTGGTAGTGAGTATTTTATTGTGACAGTTTCCCATCCATGAACCATAGTTTCCGCCTTTATATTCCACCATATACCGCAAACCTTCTTTTGCATCTTAAGTTTTGTGCCTGTGTTTGAGTATATTTTGTAGTTCTGATGGTAGAAGTTAAGGTTTAACTGGCGTCGTTTCTGAAAGCGGATTAATGCAACAATGTTTTTCCCCCAGCGGTCTGTCCAAAACTTATGAAGCCAGTTGCCATCGCCACCATCAGTGAAGTCTACCTCTCGGATGTCGCTTTTGGGGATTACCTCTCCATTGCTTAATTGAGCACCGAAAGAGGTGAAGCGCAGCGTGAGATTTTCTTTTTCTTCTTTTTGTGAGCTACCGCTTGACGGGCTGCCACCACCGGTGGCTTCGTCAAAGTTATCATCTCTATCTGTTACATATTCCATATGGCGGTAATCCATTGGAGAAAAAGACACATTTTCAGATACCTTTAATGTAGTGCTTCCGGATTGGTCGGTGGCCTTGATATCTGAGACAAGGGATTCTACATCTTTCAGCTCGGACGCCGTTTTGGCCGGGGTGAACGCAACGCCGTTTTTGACGTATTTGTATACGGTGTCCCCTACCTGTATTTCACGGTCGGCATTCAAAAGTTGAGCGAAACGTATGTCTGCGATAACCGAGTCGGAAGGACAGAATTCGAGGTCTTCTTCGTCGTTGCGTATTGTGTCTAACTGTGCGGGGGTAAGCGAGGCCATTACTTTCTTGCGGTTTGCCTCGACAAGTGATTCGAACAACTCCTCGTTGTCAGACAACTGTACTCCGGCGTTTTGTACCGCTCTCGAACAGTTGCCGCTTGGTTCTCCGAGTTCGTCAAGTAGGGCTTCTATCTCCGACGATGAACCGACGATCACTCGTTGCATGCCTTTTTCGGCAGTGCTTTTGTTTGCGACGTCCTCTTTTGTCTTTAGGTCGTCATCTTTGCAAGCATATAGTGAACATGCTGCAAATAGGATTAATAATGTTTGTTTTATCATAATGATTTGATAGTTGTGTTGGTTGTTTTTATGCGATAATGTGAAGCAATTGCCGCATCAAACGTGTTTAATTGCGCTGCAAAGATAGCGATTAAATCGGAATATTGCGTCATTTAGAGAGCCTTTTTTGAAAAAAATATTTTCATGACCGTTTTCTTTGTTTTTTTTGTGCTTTGTGGTATTTTTGCCGTGTGTCGTTTTGGATGAATAAGAAATGGAAAATTGTGCTGTTTTGTAATGTTATGTTGGATATTTGTTGTTTAAATGGATGCCTTAATAATGCAATCCTTGGCGAGCGTGGAGGTAGGTGTCGATGTCGGCGCGGACTTCATCGGGACGGATATATTCGTCGGCGGAATGCGAGCGGGTGCTGTCGCCGTGGCGGTGTGTATCCAAGCCGTGGCGCACCATCCATCGCGCCACCACATCGGCGGCAGCGCCCTCGCCGCGCGATATTCGCGGTGTGGCTATCAGCGTTTCCTGCAGTTAGAGTGCGTCGTAATACAGCGCGTCTGTGTCCATAGTCGTATGTTTTTTTAGTTGAGTGGTGAGGTTCTTGCTGTGAATACATCCGTTATTACCGATAAGGCTTTGACGATGTCTTCAGACTTTAATAACCTGTTCGTGTCGAGAATCTGTGTAACAAGTCGACTGTTTTCAGCTAATGAGAGCTCTTTCTTTAAGACGTTGTTGTAGAAGACAATTTGTTCTTTATTCAATAGATCGGCAATATCATGTGCTATCCAGAATGCTCCGCCTATGGTGAAATCAAATCCGTCCAAATCATATACCTCTTGGTGGGTATTGCGATTTTCGGTTGCAAGGTAATAATTGTCAATGATATACCATATGTCCTCGGCGTCTTTGTTTGTTATTAGATTTCGGTCAATCCACGCATTAAGTTTCAGTAGAAAAAGGCCTGGCAATGATGCAATCTGAATCTTAAATTCACGGTCTATAATTACTGTTATCGCTTCTCGCAGAACCTCTTCAAAACCTTTAACAGACATTGCAATGTCTTCTTCAGGAGGCCAATATATGTTGTCGTCAGCTTTAGCCACACCGCCGTAAGGAACGACATCAACCTCATAGCCGTTCCAATAGAAGCGTTGTACCTGTTGCTTCGACTTCTCGAAGCCTTCATTAATAAGAACTTGTTTTATTTTGTCATAACGATTCCAGTCAGTGATGGCTATGGCGATGTCGAGGTCTCTGGTTTTTCTTCTTGCCGGTGGATTTCCGAGCGCTTGAAGAATTATATCTCGAGCAGTCGCACCTATGACGAAGTATTCGCTGTCTATTTTGGTAAAGGTGTTGGTCAGGTGTCGGAGTAAATCCACCAAAAGGGGATTCCCGATGCTTTCAGAAGAGATATGCAAGTTCATGTTGTTTCATCATTTGAGCGGTTTCGATGCATCGGCTGTTGCCCGTATCTATTAAATCGGCGTAGGTTAATACAGCCGGAACTATTGGCTTATTATCGGTATCCTTCCAGAATTTTTTGTATATCCGTATTTCTCCGTCTTTATCCGGCAGTACCGCTCCTGTTTTCAATAAAAAAGGAGCCGGAACATCTGTGTAAATGGTAAATTCGCCGGGAGTTATAAATCCGGATGTCAGAGCCGCGGCAGCTTCGCCGCCCCACGACATACCTATCGGCAATGTCAATTTTTGAATGTTTCGGCTTGCTTCGTTGTCGCGAAACTTCATATTTGCAACAAGTAGTTTCGGCTTGAGATACATACCATAGTTCGCGGCCCAAAGCATTAGCAATCGATCGATGTCTGTCAAGAAGCGTTTGCGGCCTTCGATACGTGCAAATTGATGATATGTCATACCGTCAATGATGTTTTTGACTGTTCCGATGGCGACTCCTGTGGCATTCTTGATTTCCCTGAATGGTTTGGCGATGTTGAACTTGTCCATCAAGAGATAAAAAATTACTTTCAAGCCGGCGTCTTTGAATATGGGATAAATCCGGTGTGCTTCTATCTCTTTCACCGGGGGCTCTCCATGATTGGCAAGCATAAACAAATATCCGCCGGTTTTACTCGGATATTGGATTTTGAAGTTTCCGGCGCAGTCAAGGATATTTACATCAGGCTCTTTAGCGAAGTCCATAACTTTGGAAGATGCGTTGATGGTTACGTATAGAGTCTTGACCTCGGTCGGCACATTAGACGGATGTGAAGCGGTATATTTCGCAATACCTTCCACTGTAAGTTTGGACTCGATAATACAGAGATATCTTTTCCCCATCAAATCGAGGAATATATTATCATTGTCTAACTTAACTTCTGCTTTTCCTACCGGGAGACGGTCGTTCAGCGCTGCTGCAGCTCTATTGATTATATCGAGATTATTCATACTTTGTTCAATATTTTGATTTGTTCATTAAAATTGAACACTGCAAATTTAATGAACAAATCTGAGTCGGCCAAGTTTTTGTTCAAAAAATCTTTTCGTTCAATTATGGTGAACAAAAGTGATTTATTGAACAAATCGAAGCTGTTTTTTGCTTTGTCTGGTGGCACAATAATATATCGGCCGCGCCGCAAGACGCTGTGTGGGGCGTGCTTGCGGCGCGGTATGCGTGGTGGTGGAGTGGCGCGGGCGTCAGCGTTTGGGTGCCGGGATGCGGCGCGTCACAAATATTTCGGTGGGGAAGTGGTCGGAATATCCGTTGAGGTATACTCCGGAGGCGAAGGTGCGCAGCGGGTAGTTTTGGCGTGCTCCTTCGGTGTCTTTGAGGAAGTCGCGGTTGAGTACCTCTGCACGCAGGAAGTGCCAGCGATTTTCGGGTGTATTGAGCAGGTTGCCGGAGATGATTATTTGGTCGAAGAGGTTCCACGAACTCTTGTAGGCGAGTGTTCCGGTGCCATGGTCGAGTATGGACCAGAATGGGCTGAAGAATTGGTGGTCTTCGGTGACGTCTTTTTTGTCGCGTTTGGCACCAAGGACTTCGACGCAGGATTTGTCCATTGGGTCGTCGTTGAGGTCGCCCATTATGATTACGCCGATTTGTGGGTCAACGCGCCACAGCGAGTCGGAGATGGCGAGGCACAAGCGTGCGGCAGCTTCGCGATTGGGCGAGGATTTTTCCTGGCCTCCGATGCGAGAAGGCCAGTGGTTGACGATGACGGCCACGCGCTGTCCCATCAGTCGTCCGACGACGCACATTTGGTCACGTGTAGCAAAGGGTACTTCGGAGAGGGTGTGGTTGGTGACGTTTTCCAGTTTGAAGTATTTGGGGTTGTATAGGAGGCTGACATCGATGCCGCGCTTGTCGGGCGAGTCGTGGTGTACGATTTGTAGGTTCCACGGTGCCAGTTGCGGGTCGCGCACGAGGTCTTCGAGGACGCCTCGGTTCTCGACTTCGCTGACGCCGATGATTGCCGGGCCGTTGGGGGTGCGCTTGGAGGTGAACGATGAGATTGCGCGGGCAAGGTTATTGACCTTGTTCCAGTACTTGCGGCTGTCCCATTGGTTCTTGCCGTTGGGGGTGTACTCAAGGTCACGGCCCAGCGGGTTGTTCGGTATTGTGTCAAAGAAGTTCTCAAGATTGTAGAACGCGATGCCGGCGGTCTGGGTAATCATGCGTTCCGCATTGTTTTCTTGGGCGTATGCCGGGGCTGTGCAGGCCAGGGCCAGCAGCGCTGCGGCAAGAGTCTTGGTGAGTTTCATTGATGTCCGGTATTACTTGAAATAAGCTAAAGGCCGGCGTGCCACACCGCCGGGGTGTGGCGGTGTGGCGTGGCCGGTCTTTGGCGTGTGTTGTTACTCGGTCCAGGTCAGATTCCAAATGGACACGCGGTCCTTATTCTTGTCTGCTATCTGGGAGTAGCAGTTGTTGATGATTTCGATGGTGAAGTTGCCGTTGTAGTTGACATCGAGGCTGAAGTCGTAGGCTTTCGCTTTTTCGATTTTGTCGAGAGTTACGACTTCGCTCTTGATGACGTTGCCGGCGGCGTCTTTGACGTTGACGGTGAATTGGCACTTGCTGTCATTGAAAGCGAAGCCGTACTTGAATGTCAGCGTCTTGATGCTTCCGGTGAGTGCGGGCGATACGAGGCTGCCCGGTGCGGAGGTCTTGCCGTTGAGGGTCGGAGCCAGTGTTCCGGCAGCGCCGATAAATTTGAATATCGGGTTGGCATCGTTGTCGCCGCCGCCGAGGATGATGGCGTTGGTTGCTGTCCATCCGGTGTTATTGGTGTATGTCCCGTAAGGCTTGGACAGTGGCTGTCCGTTGTTGAACGAGTTGAAATCGCCCTTGAAGTCTCCGGAGGGAGTTGGCGTCGGTGTCGGGTCGGGAGTGCTGCCGCCTTCGGCGTTGAGTTTGACGTTGTCTACACACCATGTGGCGTAGTTGTCGGCCACGGGCGAGGTGTATTCAAATCCTATGTATATGATGCCGGAGAATGCGCTCAGGTCCAGTTCGCCCGAGTTGGCCCAGTCGCTATATCCGGTTGCAGGAGCGGTGGCCAAAGTGGGGTTGAGCTGTGTGGTCTTTGCTGTGGTCGGGTCGGCTGCGGTGAGTACGAAGACTTTGAGGGCGGATTGTGTCGAGCCGAATCCGTTGACCTGAGTGTCGAAAGTCAGCACTTTCTTGGAGACCTTGGACATGTCGATGGCCGGGGATATGAGCCACTGGTCAAAGGGACCGTTGCCCTTGAAGCCGGTCATTGCGGCGTAGTTGTTGCCATTGAACGAGGGCACATACCATGCCTTGTCGCCGGCCACTTGCTTCTGAGTCCATCCGGCGGGGATGCTGGAGGAAGCATCGAAGTTCTCGTTTATCGAGGCCACGGGGTCGGTGGGTGTCGGGGTCGGCGTCGAGCCTCCTTCGAGCTTGTAGGCGGTGGCATTCTTGATGCCCGGGACGCCGCAATACTTCATGATGTCGCCCTTGATTTGGAGGGACTTGCCGAGGTTGCCGGGATTGGCCTGGAGATTGAGTGCGCTGCGGATTTCGCCGGTGGGGAGCTGTACGCCTATGCACTTGGAGACGTCCTTGACGTCTGCCGAGGATGCCACGAGGATATTGGTGGCCATGGTGGCGGAGGCATCGAAGTGGGCGGTTTCGGCGTTGATGGCGTAGGGAGCGGCGCTGACGTCAGCCCATCCTACGATGTAGCCGGTGACCCATACACCGCTCTTGACAGCTTCCTGCGAGGACTGGGGATTGAAGGCTATGACTTCGGCGGGGTTGTAGGGGTTGTTTTCCGAGCCGTCGCCGGATGTTGTGGGAGGTGTGGGAGGTGTAACACCGCCTTCGAGGTCGAATTCGGTGACGGTCTTGACGCCGGGCTGTCCGAAGTATTTTTCGAGTGAGCCTTTGACTGCCACAACCTTACCGAGGTTGCCCGGGTTGGCATTGATGTTGAGGGCTGTGCGTATCTCGCCGATGGGAAGCTGTACAGGTACGCACTTGGAGTAGTCTGTTTCGTCGGCCTTGGCGGCTATGAAGATATTGGAAGTGGCGGCGGAGGCGCCGGTGGCGTTGGTCATTTCGGCGGCGGTCTTGCCGGCGCTGGAGCCTACGATATAGCCTTTGACCCAAGCGTTGCCGGAAACTCCGGCGATTACTTGTGCGCAGTTGTAGGGTGATTCTTTGACGCCTGTGCCTTCGGGAATGCCTTCACCGCCGGGGTTGAGGCCTTCGATGGAGAATTCGTTGGTGGTGCCGTTGTTGCCGGTGATGCCGAAGGTGCCCATGGCTTTGGCGAGGGTGCCGCGGAGGGCTATCTGCTTACCATAGTTTCCGGGGTTGTCGACGAGGTTGCCGAGGGTCTGGAGTTTGGAGCCGTCAGGCAGTTCGATGACCAGAGCGTGTGCAATGTCCTTTGTGTCGGCTGTCTGTCCGATAACGAGGGTGTTGCTCAGCAGAGGATCGGCCTTCCATTCGATGTCGTCGTTGGACTTGACTTCGGTGACTTCGGGGCCTACGGCGCCGACGATGTATCCCGAAACCCATCCGGACTTCTCTGTGCCGGCTTTTTCGATTTCGATGGCTTTGTCAACGCTCCATGGCTTGCTTTGCGATCCTTCGGGAACGGTGGGGTTGCCGAAGTTCATGCAGCCTTCGTAGTCGTTGAGTATGAGCTGCCAACCGCTGGTACCGTAGTACGAGAGTATGGCAACGACATCGCCGTGGCCTTCGGGAAGAGTCTTATTCCAGAAATTGGAGTATCCGGAGGTGCGAACGTTGATGCTTGAGCCTTCGGCATCGACGAGGCTTTGGTTGACATTGGATTTGTGCTCGGAGAATGTGGCTTTGCCGCCGTTGGCGAAGGATACATTGTTGAAACGTACCAGTTGGCTTTGCCATTTGATGAGGCCGGCGGGGTCGGTGGGCAGCTCGGAGAAGGAGTTGACCACGAGGGTGTCCAGCTTGGAGGTGTCGGGGAAGCCGTTGAGCTGGGCATGTGCCGTGAAGTACTCGGGCGACATGAAGGATGCTTCCCAAGCGCCGCCGTTTTCGTACCATTCGGGTTGGCCGAGTTGTATGAGGCCGTTGTATTTACCGATGTACATGCCGGTGACATCGAGTACTATTTCTTGTCCGCGGCGATATTTGAGGTAGAGGTTGTAGGAGTTGATGGATAGCGATAGTGCTGCGGTGCCGTCCTGGATGACGAGAGATTTGAAGACGTTGCCGGCTTCGTCGGAGGAGACGACGCGTCCGGAGATGACGTAGTGACTGCCGTCGTCGCGTGTGCCGATGGTGTCTATGTAGTTGGTGGCGTCATTCCAATACTTGGTTTTGAGCTCGAGTATGGATGTGTTGGGCTGGTCTTTGGCCACGGGGGCATCGATGATGGGATCGTCGATGTCGTCTTGGCAAGCCGTGGTGGCTCCCGCAACTGCGAGTGTCACGGCTACCCACGCCAGATATGATTTCAGTGGTTTCATATGTTTTGTATGGTGTATTGGCTTGTGTTATTGAATATGCGGGTGTGTCGTGACGCTTGTCATTTGGCAGCGTTGAGTTTGACGTTGTCTACGCACCAGGTGGCGTAGTTGGCATCTTTGGAGGCTTGGTAGCGGAAAGCGATGTATACTTTGCCTTTGTATTTGGCCAGATCGACGTTGCCGCTCTTTACCCATTCGCTGTATTTTGTCTTGCCGTCGGCTCCTGCTGCCGGAGCTGTGGCGAAGGTGGCTTTGAGCTCGGTGGCTGTAGCGAGGTTGGCCGGGTCGGTGACGATGTAGACTTTGAGCGTGGTTGTGGTGGCTCCGTAGCCGTTGACTTGGGTGTCAAAGGTGAGGGTCTTGTCGGAGACTTTGTCCATGTCGATGGCGGGCGAGAGCAGCCACTGGTCGAAGGGTGCAGTGCCCTTGAATCCGGACATGGTGATGTAGTTGTTCTCGTTGAAGTTGCGGACATACCAAGCCTTGTCGCCGGCGGCTTGTTTCTGGAACCATCCGGCGGGGATATCGGTGGAGGCGTCGAAGTTTTCGTCGAGGGATGTCACGACGTCGCCTGAGGGCTGGTCGTCGCCGCCCATGGGGTATTCTTTGCCGTCGATGACTGCTGCGGAGACTTCTTTGAGGCCGGGAACGCCGAAGTATGCCACGAGGTTGCCTTTAAGCAGCACTTCTTTCTTGTAGTTGGCAGGGTTGTCCTGGAGGTTGACGGCCTTGCGGATTTCGCCGCTGGGCAGTTGCACGGGGATGATTTTGGCGGTGGTTGCCGCATCTGCTGCATCGGCGAGCATGACGTTTGATGACACTGTGACGCCGTCGGCGTTGAATTTGGCTCCGTCGGCGAGTGTCTTGCCGTCAATCCATCCTACGATGTAGCCTTTGACCCATACGCCGGTGCCGGTGGCTCCGGCCTGTACGTTAGCGACTGTGTAGGGTTTTTCCTTGGTGCCGGCATCGCCCGGGGTGGGCGTGGGTGTGGGGGTGTCGCCTCCGGTGCCGGGTGCCTTGCTGAGTTCGTAACCGATGAGGCCGCGCATGGTGTCTGCGACGTTCTCGTCCTCGCTGACGCCTATGAGGCGTATTTGCCACGAGCGGTTGAAGAAGCTCAGGATGCCGACGATGGTGCCTTTGCCTTCGGGGCAGTAGTAGTCGTAGAAGTCGCTGTATCCGCTGGTGTAGACAATCATATCACCTGTGCCGTCGGAGATGGTGCGCGAGGTGTTTTTGTCCTTGTCGGCGAGGGTTGCTTTGCCGGCGTCCTTGAAGGTTACGTCCTTGATGGATACGAGGCGGCATTGCTTGGCCAGGAATTCTTCTTGATTGGAAATAAGGTCGTTGAGCGCGGCAATGGTGTATTCGCCGGCTACGATTTTTTCGGGTTCGGCCAGGCCGTTGACTTCAATCTGTTTTGTAGCAAGGTCGGAGGCTATGCGCCCGGGATAGTTGTTGTTGGGGGTCGAGCCTATTTGCATGAGCTTGCCGTAGGCGCCGACATAGAGTCCGGTGACATCGATGACAATTTCCTGCCCGTATTGGTAGGATTTGTACAGGTCGTAGCTGTCGATGTTGACCTGAATGGCTCCGGTTTCGTCCTCGATAACAAGCTGCTTGAAGAAGTTGCCTGCCTGGTCGGAGGATATGACGCGGCCTTTGATGATGTAGTCTGTGCCGTCGTCGCGTTTTTCGACGAGTGTGGCATAGTTGCTTTCGCCGGTGTAGAACTTGGTTTTAAGTTCGGCAATGGTGGTGTTGGCGTGGCGCTTGGCCGTGGGTACCACCATGGGCGGGCGCTCGAAGTCGTCATCACAGGACGACAGCGACACGGAGCCGGCGAGTGCCAGCAGGGCTGTATAGATGTATATTAGTGATTTTTTCATTGTCTTGATTTTATGTTTTGGGGCGTGATACTGTGGTGTTTACGCGAAAAAATATTCATATCAGAAGCGTACTCCGACATTGAAGAATACTTTGACGCCTTGGGCGTATTGGTATTTGTTGGGGTACTTGTCGCGTATGTAGTTTTTGGTATCGAGACGTCCCTGCTGGTATGCGTTGGTGACGATGTCGCGGTTGTTGAGAACGTTGTTGACGTTGAGGTTGAGATTGAGCGAAACTTTGCGGTTGATGTATATGAGTTTGCCTACGGAGACGTTGAGGCTGAAGGCGTTTTTCAGCTTGTCTTGTGTGGACAGTTCTTCGATTTTGGCTTGAAGTTTCTCGGGGGTGCAGTTCTCAATGTTTTTCCACAATTCGGGCAGGGCTTCGTGGTATGCCGGGGAGAGCGATACGTAAGCGTCGCCCATCCATGTGCCGTTGACGTTGAAGAACCAGTTGCCGGGGGCGGCCCAATCGAGGCCGAGGTTGCAGACAGTCTGGGGTGTCGAGCCGACATAGAAGTTCTTGAGGTATACGGTCTGGGTGGTGTCGGCGTATAGGCCGTTTTCGAATGAGCGTGTGCCCTGAGGATTGTTTTTGTACTGGTACTTGGCGTAAGTGCCGGCGAAGGTTGCGGTGAGGCTGGGCGTAATCTTGAAGGACATGCCCAGTTCGATGCCTTTGGAGACCTTGCGGACGCCGGTGAGGGCGTATATGGCGTAAGTGGAGTAGCGGTCATCGTAGAAGCCTGTGCGCTCGGTGACGTTGTCGAGGTTGACGTAGTAGGCGGTCAGGGCGCCACGGAAGCGGCGGTAAGCCCATCCGTAGGAGATGTCGGCGGAGAAGTCGCGTTCGCTGCGCAGGTCGCTTACGAGTGTATTCTTGACGCGCGGTGCAATGAAAGCTTGGTCGGCCAGAGGTGCACGTGTGCCGTAGCTGATGTGTGCGGTGAAGAAGTTGCGTCCGTCAAGCTTGTAGGTTGCACCGGCTTTGACGCCTGCATTGTCAAATTGGCTTGTTGAGCTATTGCCCAGGGAGTTGAGCGGTGCACGGCCGTTGCGCATATGGCCGTCGCGGTAGAATTGGGTGAAACTCATGCGTGCGCCGTAGTTGACATCCCAGTGTGTGCTGGTGTAGGTGTTCTGCAACCAGCCTTCGGCTTTGATATAGTGGAAGTCGTAGTCGTAACCGAAGCGGTCGCCCTTGGTGACGCGGCGGTTGGGGTTGTCGAGGTCGTTTTGGAGGTTGAGCGGGGCGATGGTGATATCGCGGTCGCTGAAGGGGTCGATGTCAAGCCAGTATTCGCCGCCGAGGAGGTCGCGTATTGTTTTGTAGTAGGAGGCTTTGGTGTAGTTGAACGACAGACCGGCTTGCAGCTGGAAGTGGTCGTTGAGTCGATGGTTGACGAAGGTGTTGAACATGGCGTTGAACTGCTTGTTTACGCGGTTTTCCATGATATAGGACGAGCCTTTGTGGTCGGCTTCGTCTTTGCCCTCGTTTTGGATGTTGTTGAGCTTATTGATGGTGTAGAGGTTCTCCCAGTTGATTTGGCGGAAGCTCGGATCGTTTTTCCACAGGTAGGTGTAGTAGTCGGCTTCCTCTTGGTTGTCATAGTAGGACGGGAGGTAGCGGTAGTAGGTGGGATTGGGGTCGTTGGCTTTGTAGTACTGCAAAGCTGATTGCGAGTAGTATGTCCAGCGGACGGCGGCGGTGGTGTTGAGGGTTGTGCGTCCGTCTTTGTAGAGCCAGGTGAGCATGGCCGTTGGGTCATAGGACTCAATGATGCGGGCGCTGCGCTTTTCGCCGTTTTGCCAGCCCCAGTTGGGGTTGTAGAGGTTGTCATCTACCAGATCGTAGACTTCCTGATAAGTGGCGGAAGCGGTGGCGCGCTGTGTCGGACCGCCGAATGCTGTAAGGGTCAGGCTGTTGTGCTTGTCCAGGACTTTTTCCAGAGACAGGAACAGGCCGCCGCTGTTGTAGAATGTTCCATCGATGACGCCTTCTTTGGAGTAGCGACCTATGCCGCTGATTGTGAAGGCCCAGCCGTTCTTGCTCAGACCGGTGGAGTAGGTGGCCATAGCTCGGAACATATAGTTTGAGTTGGTAAATGCCAGCGAGCCGTTGAAGCCGGGGGCGTATGTGTCGGTGATGGTGTTGTAGTTGACACTGCCACCCAGGCCGCCCATGCCATAGTTGGCCACGGCTGTGCCTACGGCGCTGGTCTTGTTGCGGAAGGCGCGCGAGGTCAGGCCCAGCAGCGATGAGAAGTTGAAGCGGCCGCGTATGGGGTCGTTCATCTCGATGCCGTTGAGGTATACGGTTTGATACTCGGAGCGCATGCCGCGGTAGTTGAAGTACATGGGACCGAAGTTGTAGCTGGCCGTATTGTAGAATATATCATCGTTGGCTCCGGTAAGTGCCACGATGTTTTGGCGGCCGCTGTCGTCATCGTCGCCGGCGTCCATAGCGGACTCGTCGGCGTAGATGTCGTTGAGGTCACCATACATTTCGGCGTCATAATTGATGGGATTGAGGCGGATAGTACCCACTTCGGTAGTGGCGGAAGCCACGGTGATGTCGGCGCCGTAGGTTTCGTAGCCGTCATAAGCCACGAGCATGCGGTCGCTGGTGCCGGCAGTGACGCGCAGCACGAAGTTGCCGTTGGCATCTGTGGTGGCATTGCCTTGCTTGCTTAGGCTGACGGTTGCACCGGATATGGGCGCTCCCGTGGAGGCATTGACCACTGTACCAACGATTTTGGAACTTTGTGCCAACCCCGGCAATACTGCGGCCAGGAGCACAATCAGGAACAGTTTAAGTCTCATAAGGTGTTATTAGGTTTTTAATAAATTTATGTTGTCGGATGATGAAATGTAGTTAGTGGCCGTGGAACACGTTCCGAGCCTATGCCTTTTCAGGTCTTTGGCAGCATTGTCCGCCCTTTTGCATTGTCTTCTTTTTTTTTGCAAGTATAGCAAGTATAGGAGGTGTACAAGGCGTGGGTGCTGATTGTCCTTTCCCGCGAGCATGACTGAGTGGAACATCTCTATGTCGCACACCTGTATGCCCGTTTTCGCCATAAGAGGGAAAACAAGCATTGCACGAAACCCTGTCGGGCATCGCACTTCTCAGCGGAATTGGACGTCAAAATTACACATTAATTCGCAAATGGCAGCATAATATGTTGTAAAACATATATTCCATGCTCTTTCTCCCTCATTTTTAACATTTGACCCAGACTTCGGCGTGTTCCGAGTATTCGTGACTGATGCTGTTGATCCCCCCACTTTGCATTATCGCCATTTTGCGGATGACCATCAAATTAATAGGTTGTCCTACAAGCCATAGTATTCTAAGGCATGTTTTGGAATTTTAGAACACATTTTATTGAAAGACTTATCATTGTTGATTCTAAAAGTAATGGCTAGTTTGCCATTAGAATATGTCTGTTCAATTCGAAAAACGAGAGGCTCTTCTTTCTTGAGGAGCTGATATACGATATCCGGCCTTTTTAAAGAAGCATAGTGGCCATCGGATTCTATAAATATTCCCCGATGAAGAGTGCCATCTGATTCTTTGATTGTGTAGTTTAAGTTACCTGCCCTCTTTAAATAATTCTGTTCATTAGAAAATGTCAGAACACATACATTCAAGTTCGGATCTATGCTGAAATATACGTCGATAGGGGCTTTTTCAAACGAAGGGTCACTATACTTTCCTAAAACCTTAGCTTGAAGAAATTGGGTGTTATCGGATTCGCCAAATCCATCATCATAATTCACTAAGTACCATAAATCTGACACGAGATATGCGGCAGAATCTGTTGAAAGCTGGTCGGAAGAAGATGTTTTTTTGCCATTATTGCTTCTGCATGAGATCACGCAAATAATAAAGCATAATACAAAGGGTAGATAATTCATATATTTAACTTTTTAACGGCACTTCGATTATGCCAATACTACAGTAATACTCCTTTAGTTGGGGGACTGTGTCAAAATAGGCGCAGCCCCATGCTATCGGCAGGCATTCGACGTTCTGTCGACTGGATGGAGTTCAACCTTTGGCTGAGTGCCTATCCCTTCAAGGAGGACTCCAAGCGTATGGGTATCGCCATCGAGTTATGGTATATCTCCAAGGCGGAAAAGAATACTTCGTATGTGGGAATCTTTGTTTAGAAGGAAAGTGCAATTATATCTAATAGCTTAATTTAGAATAAATCTTGATATTGCTCAACGAATGGAAGAGCCTCATGGTCTCTGTATCTGATGAACAATTGATAAATTGTGTCAAACTCTTCGTCGGCTGGAATAGTTGAATAATAAATGTAGATTTTCCCTATCAAATCCTTAGTTTTGGAATTAGTAATGGAAAATCTCCACATTGGCATATCCATAAACCGGTCTATTTGAGCTGCAAAATCATGACCTTTGGTCCACTTATTGGGTATCTCATTCTTATAGGTATCATAAATTGGCTTAAGCTCGTTTAAGTCAAAGGAAGAAAATACGATAGATGCATCAAATACATTTTTGGTTTCGGTGTCGTAATATACCATTGCCATTGATTCCATTCCAAAGAGAGGCACATCAAAGAATCTCATCCCAGCAGGAAAATTCTTAGAACTTGGATTAACATAATATCCCTTCATCCTCATTTGATTGGTGAAGTTGTCAATAGATCCGTGAAGGGAGATGCCTAAGAATTTTAAATGTTCCGAGTTGTTCGCATTCTGTGCTGTTGCCGAAAAGAATGCTATTAACATCGAAATTACCAGTAGGAATTTTTGACCTATACGCCGAATTTTCTTAACAGTGCTGAGTGCCGGGTTACCCTTGCCTCGCTCAATGTCTTTGATTGTGGCAAGTCCGACTTGTGCCATTTCCGCAAGATCCTGCTGGGTTAGGGAAAGCGTTTCCCGTCGTTGTTTCATTATATCTTTTAGCTCCATAGTATGACATAATATACTTTCGCGCAAAATTAAGAAGAAAATCTCGTGTAATCAACCAAAAGTCCAATAAATCATACTCGTAGCCTTGATTTATTCTTTTAAAAAGACTTTATGGCAGAGCCTGGAACGGAATAAAGCGGCCGATCAACCATATAATTAGTTATAGAGCCACCAAAAGCCATAGATTGAGATTAGATTATATGTCTGCTTCTTTTATGAGCCTAATATGTAGTGGTCGCAAATTGAGGAGCAAGTATGTGCCGGTTATTTTCCCACGCAAAAGCGGGAGAAGATGGTGTTGAGGACCTCTTGGGAGGATATGCGGCCGGTGACGGCGGCGAGTGCTTCGATGCAGTCGCGCAGGGCGAAGGCGGCTATGTCGAGGGTGGCGTCTGTGGTGAGCGCTTCGTCGACGCGTCGGGCGGCGGCGAGTGCTTCGGCCAGGGCTTGGCGCTGCCGGATATTGGAAATCATAATGTCGGGGGCGCTGTCGGCGACTTCTTTGGCATAGTGTTCCAGCTCTTCGTATATGGGGCTGATGCCGTTGTCGGTGACGGTATTGACGGCCACGATGTCAATGCCGTCGGGTAGGGGGTCGAGTAGTGCTTTTACGCAGTCTTCAGCTTCGCAGATATCGTCTTTGCTGACTACCAGAACGGTATAAGCCGAAGGATTGGCCCGGCGTCGCAGCCGGGTGAGGCTGACGGCGTGGCGTCGTGCGTCTTCATCGCTGTCGGCGGGGCATAGCACGAGGGCGATGTCTGCTTTGCGCAGGGCTTCGGTGGCGCGGTCGATGCCGATGGCTTCTATGGTATCGGCTTGAGCGCGGTCGCGTATGCCGGCTGTGTCTTGCAGTCGGAAGGTGTAGGCGCCTACGGTGATGGTGTCTTCGATGATGTCTCGGGTGGTGCCGTGGATGTCGCTGACGATGGCGCGCTGGTCGCCTACGAGGGCGTTGAGTAGTGATGATTTGCCGGCGTTGGTGGCTCCGGCAATGGCTACTGTGAAGCCTTCGCGTATGGCGTTGCCGGCGTTGTAGCTGTCGTGTAGTTGTTGTATATGGTTGATTATCTGTGTGATTGTGTCTTTGAGGTGTTTGCGTGAGGCAAATTCGACGTCTTCTTCCGAGAAGTCGAGTTCGAGTTCGAGTAGGGCGTCCAGGTCTACAAGTTTGGCACGCAATTGGTCGAGACGTTGCGATATTCCGCCACGCATTTGCTTGACGGCGAGGTCGTGTGCGGCTTTGGAGCGCGAGGCGATGAGGTCGGCGACGGCTTCGGCTTGTGCCAGGTCGAGGTTGCCGGCGGCGAATGCTCGGCGCGTGTATTCGCCCGGTTCGGCAAGTCGTGCGCCGGCGGCGATAAGTGTCTCGATAAGACGGCGTTGGACGTATGCCGATCCGTGTACCGAGATTTCGACGGTGTCTTCGCCCGTGTACGAGCGCGGCGCACGCATGACCGTGGCCAGTGCCTGATCCAGTGTGGATCCGTCGGTGTCGATGATGTCGCCCAGGTGTGCTGTGTGTGAGGCGACTTGTGCGAGGCGTCGGCCGTGCCAAATGCTGTCAACGATGGCTATGGCTTGCGGTCCGCTGACGCGGGCCACGGCGATGCCGCCCACTCCGGGGGCGGTGGATATGGCGCATATTGTGTCTGTGTTCATTGGCGTGTCGGGGGTGTCAGGGTGCGCAGCGGCGTTCAGCGGCGTCGTTGCCATTGGTTGAAATTGTTTTGCTCTTCCACTTGAGCCTCGATGTCATCGGGTAGTGCGGCAAAGAAGTCCATGCCGGTGATGCGTTCGACTTCGTCTATGGATGTGGCTGCAGTCTGCATCCCGCCCGGTTGTACGAGGTTGGACATGACGAAGGCGATGCCTCGCGGAGGGTCGGCATAAGGGGCGAGTATGACCTTGAAAAAGCGCTTGGGTACAGCGACTTCGGTCGTGCCTATGGTTTCGGTAAGCTTGTCCGTGAGTATGGGGCCGCAGATGACTATGAGTGCGCTGTCGCGTGCCGCCCATCGGCGAGTGGCTTCTTCGAGCTTGCGCCATGGCCCGGTGTTGAGGTGCTGTGACTGAGGGCAGATGTTGGTGAGCAGGAAGCATGCGTCCATGGCTTGGGACGACCATTTCATGTCGGCGGCCGGTGCCATGTGTCCGCGATCGTATCCGCTGCGGCGGTAGTCTTCGGGTGTCGCGCATCCGGCAACGGACTCGTCGGCGCGGAAGTTGTTGGTGCGTTTGTATGGACCGTCAACATGATTGCGCGTAAGTTCCCATGCTACGTAATTGGGTATGTGTTTGTCTGAGTTGAAGTTGACGGTAAATCCGGGGTATCTGACGGTCGTTCCGGTTTGGAATGGCGGTATGGAGACGTCCAGCAGTGCGTTTTTGTCAACGATTCCGATAGTGTCTGCCTTGGCGGTATTGTCCGTTCGGCAGGACTGCCACCATGTGATGGTGGCGCCCACGAATACGAGTGCGTACAGCAGCCATTGTATTCCCGGAATTTGGCGGCGGTTTTTTTTGCCGCGCTTTCGGCGTCGTGTCATATTTGTATTGTCTGATAATATGGGTATTCGATGTCCCAAAGGTACAGGGCGTGCGCGGGCATCGATGTGCCGGCTGCGCTGCGGTCCATGGCGGCTATGACTTCTGCCACGTGTTCGGGGGCGTGCTTGTGGCGTCCGACATCTACAAGGGTGCCGGTGACGGCGCGCACCATGTTGCGCAGAAAGCGGTCGGCGCGTATTTCCAGAAACCAGGCGGTCGGACCTTGCCGAACCATGCGACATACTGTGACATCGCAAATGTTGGTCTTGGTGTCTGTGTGTAGTTTTGAGAATGATGTGAAGTCTTTTCGCCCGATCACAAGGGCGGCGCCTTGGTTCATGGCCTCAAAGTCTAGGTCGGCGGGCGCGTGCCACGACAGATTGCGTATAAAAGGGTTCTCGGCCGTGTGCATCATGTACCGGTAGGTGCGGGCGGTGGCATCGAAGCGTGCGTGTGCATCGGCGTGTACTGCGGTGATGGCGTGTATGGCTATGGACGGGCGGCATATTCCGCTCAGCGATCCGTGCAGGCGGCGCATGGCTGCCGTGTCTCGTGCAAAATCATCGGGGATGTCCGCATGTGCCACCATGGTGCGTGCGTGTACGCCCGTGTCGGTGCGTCCGGCACCGGTCACTTTTACGTGTGTGTGCAGTACCATTTCTAAGGCCTGCTCGAGTGTCTCTTGGACGCTGGGGCGGTCGGGCTGGATTTGCCATCCGTTGAATGGCTTTCCGTCGTATGACAATTGCAGAAATACTCGCACGGGTGTATTCTCTTGGTGTTTGAACGTTGGATGTCGGTGCAATTTTTGTCGCTCTTGCAGCAGCCTTGCCCGGTCTTTAATAGGCGTGATTCAGTCTTTTTCGAGGTATGTGTATCCGTATAGCCCCGAGCGGTAGGTGGAGATGAAATTGCGGCCTTCCTCAGCGGTGATGGCGCCGCTTTTGACGGATGCAGATACCCAGGACTCGACATTGCGCACCAGTTTTTTGGCCGAGAATTGCACGTAGTCGAGAACTTCGGCCACGGTTTCGCCGTCGATTATGCGGTCGATATCGTAGTGGTCGGGATAGACGTTGATGTGTACGGCGTTGGTGTCGCCGAAGAGGTTGTGCATATCGCCCAGGATTTCCTGATAAGCGCCCACGAGGAATACGCCGAGGTAGTATTTTTCGCCTTGCTTGATGGCGTGTACCGGTAGGGCACACGACGGGTCGTGCAGGGTAATGAAATTGGCTATTTTGCCATCGCTGTCGCAGGTGATGTCTTGTATGGTGCAGGTTTTGCCGGGTTTTTGGTCAAGGTGTTGGATGGGCATGATGGGGAACACCTGGTCGATGGCCCACGAGTCGGGCAGCGATTGGAATAGCGAGAAATTACAGAAGTACTTATCGGGTAGCATCTTGGCGATGCCTCGCAGTTCCTCCGGCGGGTGTTTCATACTTGCAGCCATCTCGCCCACTTCGCGTGCGATGCTCCAGAATAGTTTTTCGACTTGGGCGCGTGTTTTCAGGTCCAGCACGCCCAGTGAGAAGCGGTCGAGGGCCTCCTCGCGTATTTGCAGTGCGTCGTGCCATGATTCGTACAGTGATGGGCCGTTGAGCTTGTCCCAAATGTCGTATAGCTCCTTGGCCAGTTCGTGCGCGTCTTCGGGCAGGGTTTCGTCATCGTCCCATACGGGGAGGTTGGTGGTTTCGAGCACTTCGAATATTAGTATCGAGTGGTGCGCCGTGAGTGAGCGTCCGCTCTCGGTGATGATGTTGGGCTGCTTGAGATGGTTTTTTTCGCACACGTCCACCAGTGCGCTGACCGAGTCGTTGGCGTACTCCTGTATGGAATAGTTCATCGAGCTTTCGCTGGAGGCCGAGCGTGTGCCATCGTAATCGACGCCCAGTCCGCCTCCTATGTCCACGAAGTCTATGTCGAATCCGGCTTGCGACAGCTGGACATAGAACTGTGTGGCTTCGCGCAGGGCGTTTTTGATGCGCCGTATCTTGGTGATTTGGCTGCCTATATGGAAGTGTATCAGCTTGAGGCAGTCCTTCATGTTGCGCTCCTCGAGTATGCCCAAGGCTTCGAGTAGTTCGGATGAATTGAGCCCGAATTTGCTTTGGTCGCCGCCACTCTCGGCCCATTTGCCCGAGCCGGCGCTGGAGAGTTTGATGCGTATGCCGATATTGGGGCGTACACCGAGGCGTTCGGACATTTCGGCGATAAGTCGCAGCTCGTTCAGTTTTTCCACCACCAGGTATATGCGGCGTCCCATTTTTTGGGCCAACAGTGCCAATTCGATATAGCTCTCGTCCTTGTATCCGTTGCAGATTACCAGGGCGTTGGCATTGGTGTTAGTGGCCAGGACTGCATGCAACTCCGGCTTGGAACCGGCTTCGAGACCGATGTTGAATTTGGTGCCATAGCATACAATTTCTTCTACGACTTGGCGCATTTGATTTACCTTAATGGGGTAGATCATGTAGTTTTGCGCCGTGTATCCGTAGCGAGAGGCTGCTTCGTGGAAGCAGTTCGAAATCTTTTCGATGCGGTTGTCCAGGATATCCGGGAAGCGCAGTAGTATGGGCGATGCCAAGTCGCGTTCCTGTAGACGGTCCATAAGTTCTTTAAGATCTACCGGAAAGTCTCCCGGGCGCGGCGTTACGGTTACGTTGCCTTTGTCGTTGATGTCGAAATAGTTGCGACCCCAGCCGCGTATGTTGTACAGTTCGGCGCTGTCATCGATGCGCCATTTACGCATGGGCATATTCGTAGTCTCGTGTTAGGGTGGGTGGTGTGTAATGAAGATAACGCGAAAGCCCAAGGCGTGACCGTCGGTACTGCGGAACACCTCGCGCTTATCAGTGCAAATTTACATAAAAAAAACGAGATGCAAGCCGGTTCGCAGCATAGCATAATATATAAATGTGTAAAAACGCAATATTGTCCTAAATAAAATCGAAAAAAAGAAAAAGGAAGTAGTCACTAAGGCAGAAAATAACTACCTTAGTAGTGAGTGACCAAACTCGACTACTTCCTATGGCAAAATTAACACTATT
>Ga0129317_1000636_pt1 | contig 33956 bp, 31 predicted proteins | sample Cm1ome_FD_94430 | JGI IMG/M metagenome (GOLD analysis project Ga0129317, IMG submission 94430) | Eastern black-and-white colobus group fecal microbial communities from Wisconsin, USA - Cm1105 metagenome | ecosystem: Host-associated > Mammals > Digestive system > Large intestine > Fecal | place... | reverse complement strand
TAGAATCACTGTTTTGACATTTGGAAAATCTTTATCAAAATTCATGATATAACTAATATCAGAACCTCTGAAGGAATAAATCGTTTGATCAGGATCACCAACAACACATAAAGTTGCTTGTCCAGATAAATATTTGATTAATTGATAATCCACTTCTCCAACATCTTGAAACTCATCAACATGGATATACTGAAATTGTCTTTGCCATTTTTCTAAAATTTCAGGATGATTTTCAAACAATTCTAATGTTTTCAATAACAAATCATCAAAATCCAACATAAAATGTTCTTCCTTATAAACTTCATAAGCTTCATAAATCATAGCTTTTTTTAATTCTATATCAAAATCTCCTGCCATCTTTTTAGCACGATGATAATCAACTCTTGCCATTTTACATGATGATATAAAATGAATACAGCTTTTATGAGTCAATGATTTTGGATCAACCTGTTTTTCTTTAAAAAGCTTTTTTAATAAAGCTTTTTGATCTTCTTCATCCATAATAACAAAACTATTTGGATAACCTAACGCCCTAATATTTTGTCTTAATATTCTGACGCATAAAGAGTGAATTGTACAAAGTAAAGCTCCTGATGCATAATCACCAAGTAAACGTATAACTCTTTCTCTCATTTCATTTGCGGCTTTATTTGTAAATGTAATCGCTAATATATGTCGAGGTTCAATCCCAATTTCTTCAATTAAATAAGCAATACGATATGTTAAAACTCTTGTCTTACCACTACCTGCCCCTGCAATAATTCGTAAATGAGAATCAAGATAAGTCGCTGCTTCTTTTTGTTTTGGATTTAATAATTCATCTAAATTCATCTTTCTTCACCTCGCTTGATTATTATAGCATACTATAGTTTTAAAACAAAGAAAACAAAAACATGATGTTAAGAAAAATTCCCTTGTGATTATTTTAAAAGTTTGAAATAATAAAGAAAAGGATGTGAAAGAATGTATTTAGTTATTGATATTGGTGGGACATTTATTAAATATGGTTATTATTTAAAAGATGGAAAATGTCAAGATAAAGGAAAAATAAAAACTCCAAAAACAAATATTGATGATTTTTATCAAGCATTATTATCATTAAAAAAAGAGAATTTAAAAGGAATTGCGATAAGTATGCCAGGTTTATTAGATAGTCAAACTGGTGATGTCTTTGCGATTAGCTTATTACCATTTTTAGTCAATCATAATGTTAAAAAAGAAATAGAAGCTTTATTTCATTTACCAGTTACTATTGAAAATGATGCTAAATGTGCAACATTAGGAGAAATGTGGAAAGGAAACTTACAAAATATCAACAATGGCTTATTTATTGTCTTTGGCAGTGGTATTGGAGGTACAATTATTTTAGATCATAAAATTGTCAAAAGTCCTCGTCATAAAGCTGGTGAAATTGGAAGTATCCTAATGCCAAAAGATTTGTCGTATACTGACATGACTAACTTTGGTGCCAATAACAACGCTAATCGTTTGATTGAACAAATAAGTCATGCACTTAGATGTACTCAAGATGGTATTGAAGTATTTCATATGATTCAAAACAATGAAAAAGCTTATCAGATTTTTGAATCATACTGTCGTCAAATTGCTTTTATGATTTATAATCTTGATTATATTTTAGATTTAGATGTTGTTTGTCTTGGTGGAGGTATTAGTGAACAGGAATTATTTGTTTCAACAATACAAAAAGAATTTGCTAAACTTCGAAGTCAATACAAAGAAGATGATCATGAGCCAATCATTACTGCTTGTCTACATCATAATGAAGCTAATTTACTTGGAGCTTTATATCATCATTTATTCGATTAAAAAACTTTCTCAAACGAGAAAGTTTTATTTTGTTGCTGTGAATTCTTGATTTATATAATCTATTGTAATTTTATCACCTTTTTGAATTGTTCCTTTGATTAATTCTTTTGCTACTAATGTTTCAATATGCCCTTGAATAAATCGTTTTAAAGGTCTTGCTCCAAAAGTAGGATCAAATCCTTCCTTAGCAATTTCTTCTTTAGCATTTTGTGTGACATCAATCGAAATATGTTGTTCTTGTAAACGTGCAGACAATTGATTAATAAACTTATCAATAATTTGATAAACAACTTGATGATCAAGAGAATTAAACATAACGGTTTCATCAATACGATTCAAGAATTCCGGTTTAAAATGTTGTTTTAATTCCATTTCTACTTGATGTCTTGTTTCTTCATTATTACCTTGTAATAAATATTGAGAACCAATATTAGATGTCATAATGATAATTGTATTTTTAAAGCTCACAACATTACCTTTAGAATCAGTAATACGACCATCATCTAGCACTTGTAATAAGATATTAAAAACTTCTGGATGAGCTTTTTCAATTTCATCTAGTAAGACAATACTATATGGTGCACGTCTAACAGCTTCACTTAATTGTCCACCTTCTTCATATCCAACATATCCTGGAGGTGCTCCTAACAAACGAGAAACACTAAATTTTTCCATATATTCACTCATATCAATACGAACAATATTCTTTTCACTATCAAATAATTGTTCTGCTAAACTCTTCGCAACTTCTGTTTTTCCTACACCAGTAGGTCCTAAGAATAAGAATGAACCAATTGGTCTATTTTCATCATTAATACCTGCTCTCGATCTTAAAATAGCATCACTTACTTTTTCAATAGCTTCATCTTGACCAATAACTCTTTTTCTTAATATTTCATCTAAATGTAAAAGTTTTTCTCTTTCAGATTCCATCAATTTATTCATAGGAATTCCTGTCCAACGAGCAATGACTTCGTTAACTGTGTCAACAGTGACTTTTTCTTGTAACAAAGCATCTTCTGATTCTTTTGATTGAAATTCAGAAATTTCAGCATTGATTTGAGGTAAAGTTTGATATTTGATTTTAGAAGCTTCTTCTAAATTACCTTCAGTTTCATACTTATCTTTTAAAGCCTCTAATCTTACTTTTTGATCTTTTAATTCTTTGATATGATCTAATGCTTTCTTTTCTTCTTTCCATTTATCTCTTAAACCAGTCATCTTTTCATCTAAAGAGGCAATACGTCCTTTAATTTCAGATAAACGCTTTTCATTATCTTCATTTTTATCTTCTTTTTCAATAGAAATACGTTCCATTTCCAAACGATTCTTTTCTCTTGTAATGGCATCTAATTCTTCTGGTAAAGAATCTATTTCCATACGAACAGATGCACAAGCTTCATCAATTAAATCAATTGCTTTATCTGGTAAAAAACGATCTGTAATATAACGTTGTGACATGTGCACTGCACCAACAATAGCTGTATCCATAATTTGTACACCATGATGTGATTCAAAGCTATCTTTTAAACCACGTAAAATAGCAATTGTATCATCACTATCAGGTTCATTAACTTGAACTTTTTGGAAACGTCTTTCTAAAGCAGCATCTTTTTCAATATATAAACGATATTCATCTAAAGTTGTTGCTCCAATACAATGTAATTCACCACGAGCTAACATTGGTTTTAATAAGTTAGCTGCATCCATAGCTCCATCTGTTTTTCCAGCTCCTACCAATTGATGAATTTCATCAATAAATAAGATAATATTTCCTTCGGATTTCTTAATTTCATTAAGAACAGCTTTTAATCTTTCTTCGAATTCACCACGATATTTTGCACCAGCAACCAATGCCCCTAAATCAAGTTCATACAATGTTTTATTTTGTAAACTTGTTGGCACATCATTTTTAAATATACGCCATGCTAACCCTTCAACTATAGCTGTTTTACCAACACCTGGTTCTCCAATTAAAATTGGATTGTTTTTTGTTTTACGAGAAAGAATTTGAACAACTCGTCTAATTTCTTCATCACGTCCAATAACAGGATCTAACTTTCCATCTTGAACGTCTTGTATTAAATCACGACCGTATTTTGTAAGGACTTCATATTGATTTTCAGGATTAGGATTATCTACCATATTTCCACCTCGCATTTCTTTTATAATTTTTTCTAATTCTTTTTTATTCAAATGAAATTCTTGAATAAAATCTTGAACTTGGGTACTATTCACTTCAAACAAACCCATTAATAAATGTTCAACACTCATATATTCATCTTTGTATTGTGTCATAATATTTTGAGCTTTCATAATCAATTGATTGAAATCATATGAAATTCTTAATTGACTTTCATCAATATGATCAATTCTTGGCTTTAAAGATTGTTTTTTCTCTAAATATTCAATCATAGCCTTTATATCAACTTGAGCCTTCAAGAAAACACGATATAAAATACCCTGTGAATCATTTAATAATGTCAATAACATATCTTCAATATCTACGACTTGTCTTGACATTCCTAAAGTCATCTGAAAAGCTTTTTGAATCGCCTCTTGCATTGCTGTTGTCCATTTTTCAATATTCATATTATCACTCCTTTAGCACTCATTATTCCCAAGTGCTAAATATAGTATACCACTATTTTTAGCAGTGTCAAGTGTTGAGTGCTAATATTTTTATTAAAAAAATAGGAGTTCTCTCCTATTTCGATTGTATAAACAAAATATCTTTATTTGTTTGTATATATGCTTTATCTTGATTCATTTGATTTGATACACATAACGGATCATCAATTGTTAAAACATAATGCTCTAGTGGATAATGGCAATCTTTTAAAGAGATTGTTGTTGTCTGAAATGCAAACAAAGAAAAATAGGTATATTCATCTTTAAAAATATAGTGTTCCCCTTGCTTTAACAAATAAATCTTATTATATTCATCATAAATGGTTATACGAACATCAGCATACTTTTTCAATAAACAAAGAATCGCCATAAAATGATCTAATCGTTTATGAGTGACTCCATATAAATCAATAGTATCATATCCTTGATGAATAGCTTCTTTTAAAGCAAGTGCAGTATCAGTATCATCTTTAATAGCAGGAAAGACTTTAATATCAAAATCTTCTATAACACTCTTATCTTCTAAAGAATCTAAATCCCCAATCACAAATATTGGTTTTATATTTAAATTCAAAAGATTCATAACACCCTGATCAACTGCAATATAATCTATGCTTTTATCTTTAACATCTCCAACAAAGATAGAACCATATATCCCTATTTTTTTCATTTTAAAGAATCAATTGCTTTCTTTCTATCAGATGCATTAAACACATAACTTCCTGCTACTAAAACATCAGCACCAGCTTCTTTACATAATAATCCAGTACTTTCATTAATACCACCATCAACTTCAATAATAAAATGATATTCATCTTTTAATTCACTTAAATCAATGATTTTATCAACTGCTTGAGCTTGGAAAGATTGACCACCAAAACCTGGTTCAACACTCATAACCAAAACCAAATCAATATCTTTTAAATATTTCTTTATATCTTCAACAGGTGTTGCTGGTTTAATACTAATCCCAACTAAACAATTAAGATCATGAATATGTTGAATTAATTCTCTTGTTTTTTCTTCACTTTCCATGGCTTCAATATGGAAAGTGATTAATGAAGCATTTGATGAAATAAACTCATCAACATATTTCATTGGATCACTAATCATTAAATGAACATCTAAAAACATATGAGTAACACGAGATACGTCTTTTAAAATACTATAACCAAAAGAAATATTTGGAACAAAGTGTCCATCCATAACATCATAATGAATCCAATCAGCTCCATTAACTTCTATAGATTCAATATCTTTTTTTAATTCAGCAAAATTAGCTGATAAAACTGAAGGTGCTACCTTAACCATATTTTCTCTCCTTTAATTCTTTAGATTCTTTTAAAAACATTAAATAATGTTCATAACGTTCTTTTGAAATCATGCCATCTTCAACAGCTTGTTTAATGGCACAATGAGGTTCACTATCATGTAAACAACCTCTAAACTTACACTGACTTGAAAAAATTTCAAAATCATGATATGCATGTGCAACATCAATAGGTTCCATCATTAATTCTAACGATGAAAAACCTGGTGTATCTGCAACATACCCATCATACATTTTTAATAATTCTACATGTCGTGTCGTATGTTTTCCACGTCCAAGTGCCTTAGAAATCTGATTTGTATCAATATTCAAATGAATATCTAAAGCATTTAATAAACTAGATTTCCCTACTCCACTTTGACCTGTAATAACTGTTATCTTATCAGCAAACAAATGCTTAATATCCTCTATTCCTTGATTTTCTTTTGAACTCACATAAACAACATGATACCCAGCATTTTCATAGGGTTTCATTATTTCATATATTTTCTTTCGCTCAACTAAATCCATCTTAGAAATACAAATAATAGGTTCAATGTGTAAATGTTCAATAAGTAATAAAAATCTATTTAACAATAATGTATTCATATCAGGCTCTTTTGCTGAAAAAACGAGCAATGCCTGATCAACATTACATATTGGTGGTCTTACTAAAGCATTTTTTCTTTCAAGAAGCTTTAAAATATAACCTTCTATTTCATTTTCAATAGAAAAATGACAATAATCTCCGACTAATGGTTTTTGATCATTTTTTCTAAATTTACCTCTTGCTTTACACTGATAAATAAAGCCATCACTCTCTACATAATAAAATCCTGATAAAGCCTTAATAATTTGTCCAGTTTGCATCCTTTGCTCCTTAGTTTTGACTTGTTTGAGTTGTCGGTGTTGTTGGATCTGTTGTTGGATCCGTTGGTGTTTCAGGTTCAGTTGGCAACTCAGGGACATGATCATAATATTCAAGTGTGATAGATGTTCCCTTCTCAGTAACAACAGTAAATGCTTCAACACTTTGGTTCATAACAATATTTGCTTTCATGTTCTTTATTTCATCAGCATCAGTTGGAGGAGTTAACACTTTTAAAACAACGTTAAAATCTGCTTCCTCTAAAACTTTTTTTGCTGTTTCAATTGATTGACCATAAACATTAGGTACAACTTGTGAATATCCTTTAGACACAGTTAGTGTTATCGTATTTGTTGATTCTGGATCAAGTTTATCACCTTCAGATAATGATTGTCTTAAAATAACCCCTTTATCTTCATCACTTGTTTCTTCAACTTTAGTTACTTTAATATTAAGTTCCTCTAATTCTTTTTCAACATCATCAAAAGATTTTCCTACATAATTATCTATAATAATATATTTCCCTGATGAAACAGTTAAAGAAACTTCATCTCCTTTATTAACAGCTGTATCTTTTATAGGATCAGTTAAAATAACAATACCTTCATCATAATCATCACTTAATTCAGTTTTGACTTGTTCACTCACTTTTAAGCCTCTTTCTTCTAAAAGAATAATTGCTTGTTCTTGAGTCATACCCACAACATCAGGCATTCCAAAATTATTTGCAGGTTTTAAGAAAAAGAAATAAACAAGACCAATTAATAATAATGTTGAAGCAACAACACTTGAAATAATAATTATTTTTTTCTTATCTGCTGATTTTTTTGGTTTTATTTCTTCTTCAACATCTTTAGGAATTGTTTGTGTTTGAGTAAAGAAATCTTTATCATCAGCAACAATTGTTTTTGAATCTACATCTTCTTGATATTGAAAAACAAGTTTTTCTTCGTTTTCTTTTGATAAACATACACATAAATCTTGATACATTTCTTCAGCAGTTTGGTATCTATCTTTTATATTTTTTGCCGTTGCTTTAATAATAATATTTTCTACTGATTGCAATATAGAAGGATTAAAATCACGTACTGATGGAATATCATCACGCATATGTTTTAATGCGATATTAACAGGAGATTCACCATTAAAAGGCACATCCCCTCTTAACAATTCATAAAAAATAATTCCTAAAGCATAAATATCACTTTGTGAAGTTGCTTTTTCACCACGAGCTATTTCTGGAGCCAAATAATGTAATGATCCCATAATTGTATCTGTTTGTGTAACTTGTGATAAAGATTGAATTGAAGCAATGCCAAAATCTCCAATCTTAACAACACCACTATCTGTCACCATAATATTTTGTGGTTTTAAATCACGATGAACAATTCCCATAGAATGAGCTTTTGCTGTTGCACTTGCAACTTGTTTCATAATATCAACAGCTTCAATAAAATGTAAAGCTCCACGTTTATGAATAAGTTCTTTTAAAGTTTGTCCTGGAACATATTCCATAACAATATAATAATCATCGCCATCTTCGCCAACATCATAAATTTCGACAATGTTTTTATGTGTTAAAGCAGCAGCCGCACTGGCTTCACGACGAAAACGAGTAACATAGACTGGATCTCCAGTTAACGATGAACGCATAATTTTTACAGCAACAGTTCTTTTTAAAATCATATCTTCAGCAAGATAAACATCTGCCATACCACCTTGACCTATTAACTCTCTTAATTGATAGCGTTCTGCAATACATTTCCCTACTTGACTCATTAATCTACAACTCCTTTACTCGTCATTAATACAATTCCAATATTATCACTTCCACCATAAATATTAGCTTGTTGAATCAATTGGTCACCTTTTTCTTTTAATTGAATATCATTTTTAAGTATCTCAACAATCTGCTCATCTAATAAAGAATTATATAATCCATCTGAACAAAGCAAAACAATAGCTTCCTTCATATTTTTAGAAATAAATGAAACATTTATATCATCACTTACTCCAATAGCTTGTAATAAAATATTTTTCTTAGGATGAAACTGTGCTTCGTTTTCACTAATAGAACCAGAAGCAACCAAAGCATTAACCCATGTATCATCTTTTGTTAATTGTTTTAATGTTTCATTTTCAAATAAATATGCTCTAGAATCACCTACATGTGAAACATAAAGATTATCATCTTTTATTAAAGCAACAACAATTGTTGTTCCCATACCCTCTAATTGACTATTTTCTTTCCCTTTTTCATGCACTAAACGATGAGCATGTTGAATAGCTTGATACATCCATATCTTGATGCTTGCTTCATCATATAAATCATGGTCTTGTTGATATGAAGAAATAATATCTTCACATGCTAAGCATGATGCAACTTCACCAGCTTGATGTCCACCCATACCATCACACAATACAGCTAAGCATTCATTTTCACTTTTTTGATAATACTTTACATAATCTTGATTGACTTCTCTAATTCGACCAATATCTGTTTTTGCAATAACTTCCATCTAAGCACGACCTACTTTCTTGGCTCTTAATTGTCCACATGCTCCATCAATATCACGTCCATGTTCTTTTCTTTGTGTGACGTTGATTTTTAATCTTAATAATTCATTTTTAAAAGCTTCCACATCTTGTGGTAATGATTGTTGATAACCATGTTCATCAACAGCATTATAAGGAATCAAATTGACATAAGCATTTAAACCCTTTATATAATGTGATAATTGTCTAGCATGTGTCAACTGATCATTAACACCTTTTAATAATATATATTCTAGAGTAACACGACGATTAGTTTTTTCAATATAAAACTTCATTGCTTTTCTTAATTCATCCATTGGATAACGTTTATTAATTGGCATCAATTGATTACGAATCTCATCATTTGGTGCATGTAAAGAAATCGCAAGATTCGTTTGGATGCCTTCATAAGCATACATTTCAATCTTATCAACTAACCCACATGTTGAAATCGTTAAATGTCTAGCTCCAATAGCTAAACCTTTTGGATGATTAATAATACGAATAAAATTCATTACTTCATCATAATTATCAAACGGTTCTCCTGTTCCCATGACGACCACATGAGAAACTCTTTCGCTTGTATCATGCATTACACTTAAAACTTGTAAAACCATTTCAGCAGCAGTTAAATTTCGTTGTTTTTTTAATAAACCACTGGCACAAAAGGCACATCCCATATTACAACCCAATTGACTTGTAACACAAAGACTTCTTCCATAATCATGAACCATTAAAACAGATTCAATTAATCCTCCATCTTCTAATTCAAAAAGATATTTAATTGTTCCATCTTGAGAAACTTGTTTTTCTTTCATTTTAAGTAATGAAGAAGAATAGGTATCATTTAATTTCTGACGTAAATCTAAAGATAAATTACTCATTTCATCAAAGTGATAAGTTTGTTTACGATAAATCCATTCAAAGACTTGTGTTGCTCTAAATTTCTTTTCATTTAATGTTATAAATTCTTCAATCAGTTGTTCTTGTGTATAATTATAAATTGATTTCATTTAAAACTCCTTTTGCATTTTACACATATAAAAACCATCACTATGATATTGATAAGGTAAAATTGTTTGTTCTTCTAATTTTTTCATATCTGGATGTTTTTCTAAGAAAGCTTTGATTTGTTTTTCGTTTTCTTTCTTATTAATTGTACACGTACTATATACCATATTACCACCATTTTTAAGGATTGCATATGCATTTTCTAATAATTTTTCTTGTATTTGTATAATTTCATCCATAGCACTAGAATCATGATACTTAATTTCCGGTTTTCTTGCAAGAACACCAAAGCCACTGCAAGGAGCATCGAGTAATATTTTATCAAAAGATTCATCAGCATAAATTTCTGTTAAACGTGTAGAATCATAGGCATGAACATTAACAATACGAACGCCTAACCTTTGCATTTGACTTTCAACCAAAGGAATTTTATGTTCATATAAATCATAAGCTTCAATACATCCCTTATTATTCATTAAAGCAGCAAGATGAGAAGTTTTACTTCCCGGAGCACAACACATATCTAATACCTTTTCATCTTCTTTAGGATTCAATAAACGAGCAACCAATTGACTTGATTCATCTTGAATAGTCACATATCCTTCTTTAAAATAATCTGTATCTGCAATATTACCACCTCGATAATAAAGAGCATCTTGACTTAATTTTCCCTTAATAAACAAATCATCTTTTAAAAGTTCTTCTTGAGTTATTTTTAAAGTATTCACTCTTGCTGTTTTATATGGAACTTCATTATTCGCATGACAAATCTTTATTGTTTCTTCAATTCCATATTGTTTAGCTAACATTTTCACCATCCATAAAGGATGACTTGTTTCAATAGATAATCTTTCTAACTCATTTAAATCTTCTAAAGATGAAACATGTTGAAATACTTGTTTTAAAACAGCATTAATAAATTGACTTGTTCTAAGTCCCTTTTTCTTTTTAGCAATATTGACTGCCTCATTAACTATGGCATAATCAGGAATACTGTTTAAAAAATAATGTTGGTATAAACTCATTAGTAATAAAGTTTTTTCAAAATTTTTCACTTTTCCTTTTAAAAATGGTTGTAGCATATATTCTAAATATATTTGATTTTGTACAGTACCATAAACAATTCTTGTTATAAAATCCTTATTTTCTCTAGATAAAGAATAGCGATGAAAATAATCATTTAACGTTAAATTTAAATAACTCTTTTCCCTTACATATTTTAATAATATTTCTAAAGCTATAATTCTTTCCATAATCCTTATATCTGTGAATATGGATTAAAATCACATATCACAGTTACCTTTCCTTTATGTTTTTTATTATAATAATCATTAATTATACTTAAAACTTGATAAATTTCATCACTTTTTTTAAATTTAATTAAAATACGTTCACGATAAAAATCTTGCATTTTAAAAATAGCACTTTGTGCTGGACCTAATACAACCCCATAATCTAAATGAGAAGATAAATAGTCTTTAATTTGATAAGCTGTTTGATGAACATTCGTTTCATTCTTTCCTTGAATTAAAAGACTTACCATATGACAATATGGCGGATATTTTGTCATTTGTCGATACTGCATTTCCTGTTTATAGAAACTTTGATAATCATGGTGTGCTGCACATTCAATCGCATAATGATTTGGATTATAAGTTTGGATAATAACTGATCCACTTTTTTGACCTCGTCCGCTTCTTCCGGCTACCTGACATAATAATTGAAACGTTCTTTCACTTGCTCTAAAATCAGGAATATTTAAACTTAAATCAGCAATTAAAACACCAACAAATGTGACATTTTCAAAATCTAATCCTTTTGCTATCATTTGAGTTCCAAGTAAAATATTCGCTTCTTTATTTTTAAACTTTTCTAAAAGTTTTAAATGTCCATTCTTATTTTTTGTTGTATCAACATCATAACGAATGACTTTAGAACCTTTAAAAGTCTTTTCAATATCTTCTTCTATTTTTTGAGTGCCATAACCAACCTGTTTTAAATGTTGACTTCCACACTTCTGACATACTTTTGGATAAGATATATGATAATCACAATAATGACATTTTAATTGATGATCATTTTTATGATAAGTTAGTGTCACATCACAATGAGGACATTTAATAACTTCACCACATTCCTGACATCTTACAAAAGTAGCATAACCCCTTTTATTTAATAAAAGAATCACTTGTTCACCCTTGTCTATCGTTTCTTGAATTTTTTGTTTCATCAAACGAGAAAACAATGTATAGTTTTTAGCCTTCATTTCTTCTACCATATCTATAATATCAACATGTGGTAAAGGCTTTTGATTTATACGCTTATCTAATGTATATAAATGATAAATACCTTTAATTCCTCTTGAATAACTTTCTAATGATGGTGTTGCACTTCCTAAAACAACTAATCCTTGATGATATTGAGCTCTTATTTTCGCAATCTGAGAAGTTAAATAACGAGGATTAGATTCTTGTTTATAACTTGAATCATGTTCTTCATCAAGAATAATTAAACCAATATTTTCTAATGGTGCAAAAATTGCTGAACGGGCCCCAACAACAATTTGAACTTCTTGACGTTTGATACGACGATATTCATCATACTTTTCTCCTTGTGATAAACGTGAATGTAAAATCGCAACCTTTTCTCCAAAACGTTGTTTAAAAATATCTACCATCATTGGTGTTAATGATATTTCTGGAACTAACATAATAACAGATTTTTGTTGTTGTAAAATTTCTTTTGCTAAAGCAAGATAAACTTCTGTTTTTCCTGAACCAGTAACACCATGAATTAAGGCAACTGTTTCTTTTTGATGAAGAATACCTGTTACAACTTTTTGTTGGGCATCAGTAAGAGTAATTTCTTTGTTGTTATGAATAGAGCTTGTTTCAATTTGTCTATATTCTTCAATTTCTTCATATTGGATAAATTCTTGTTTAAGTAGTTGATCTATAACACTTTTACTATAAGGAATATCTTTGACTTTTGACATGGGATGTTCTTTTATATATTCAAGACATTCTTGTTGTTTTATTGTTTTAGGTCTACCATCATGAAGAACTTTAATAACTGTTTTCATTTTAACTCCAACACTATGTGTTGTACTTGGTTTTAATTGTGTTGGTAACATTGCTTGTAAGCAAGCAATTCGAGGTGATAATGTGAGTTTTGATAATTGTAAAGCAAGTTGTTGTAATTCTTGATTTAAGAGAGGTTCTTGATCAATGACATCTTGAATATAATGATATTGAAATCCGGCAAGTTGTTCTAATTGTTGCTTTGTATAATGCGATTCTTCAATACTTTCTACATAACCTGTTAGTTTTTGTTTACCAAAAAGAACAATGACTCTAACTCCTACTTGTAAATATGAATCATAAAGATAATCAAAAGTTGTATCTAATGACTGAACAGGATGTTCTATTAAGACTTTTACAATATACACAATATCATCACCTCATCTTTTTTACTATTCTAACATAAAAACAATCAAAATTATAGAAAATAGATATATCGAATATCATTTATAAAGAAATAACAACAAAGAAAAAGTTGTAATATATAAAGTTAATCTTTATATATTACAATCTCTTTTCATATCTTTATATTTTTGTTTATTCTCTTTATTATATCCTATCATTAAAGAAGGATGTAATTGTGCTAATTGTAATAAGAATGCTTGAATTTCTGCTTTATTTTTTCTAACAAAAGCAGAAACATACATAGCAGTATGACGTTTCAAATTCTTATCATAAATAACTAAACGATATTCAGGATTAAAGACTCTTCTTTCTACATAAATCCAAGCAATATTGTTATTTTCAATAACAAATGGTGAAGGATGATTAACAACCAAAAAATCATCTAACATTAAAATTTTAAGGCTTTGATACGTATGAACTGGTCGTTCTAATTGCTCTAATAATTTTTGATCTTTTTGTTGTTCAACAATCTTATCAATAGATTTACCTAAAAAAATCTCATATCCTAAAAAGATGATTTTAAAAAATAGTGCAAGAAGTATAGTTATACATCCAAATAGAAAACTTAAAGTCATCCAACTTGTTAAAGGTGCTAATGTTGCATCTAAACAACTATAGCTTAGATAATATGTCATATCTTCAATACTTTCTACATAAAGTTCTGGATATGTTTCTTGAAACACTGGTAAAATCTTTTTTAAAACTTCATCATCAACAATTATTTCTACTCCAGCAACACTTTTGACATCATCTAACAATAATGGTTCATCATTATAATAAAGATGAATATAATCCCCATTTTCTATCAAATAATAATAGTCATCTACTCTTTGAATAGAATCAACTTTTAATGAATAGTAAGGCATAAAACCTTCATCATTATATGAATATGGTTGTGGAGTAGCAGGAACGAAAACCAAAGCAAAAGTTAAAAAGATACAAACAAGACCAATAACAAATGTTCCAAACACTAATCTTTTATAAGCATAAATAGGTATCATTTGCTTGATTTTTCTTTTAATCAATTTTATATTTTGTCTCATTATTTTCTCTCCTTAAACTGCATATTATAAAGATGTGCATACTGACCATCTTTTGCTAATAATTCTTCGTGTGTCCCCTGCTCACTGACTCCATCTTGTGTTAGCACACAAATTCTTTTGGCATTTTTAATCGTTGATAAACGATGAGCAATCACAAATGTTGTACGATGTTTTGCTAACGATTCTAAAGATTGTTGTACAATGTGTTCACTTTCATTATCTAAAGCACTTGTAGCTTCATCAAAAATAAGAATTGGTGGATTTTTTAAAAATACACGAGCAATTGATAATCGTTGTTTTTGCCCACCAGATAGTTTTACACCTCTTTGTCCACAATCTGTATTATATCCATCAGATAATTCCATAATAAAATCATGAGCATTGGCCTTTTTAGCTGCCTCAATCACTTCTTCATCCGTTGCATCTAATTTTCCATAACGAATATTATCCATAATCGTTCCAGCAAACAAATAAACATCTTGTTGAACAATACCAATATTCTTTCTAAGTGATGACAATTGAACATCTTTTACATCATGACCATCAATTAAGATTTTTCCACTTGTCACATCATAAAAACGTGGCAATAAAGAACAAATAGTTGTTTTTCCAACTCCAGAAGATCCAACCAAAGCAATATACTCACCAGCTTGAACATCTAGATTAATATTCTTTAACACATAATCATTGACATCATTATAACGAAAGCTAACATCTTTAAATGATATATCACCTTTGACTTCTTTTAACTGTAAAGCATTTGGCTTTTCTTGAACATCAGGTTCAATTTCTAAGATTTCCATAAATCTTTCAAAACCAGTTGCTCCTTCTTGGAACTGTTCTGTAAAGTTAATTAATTTTTTTACTGGTTCTATCAAATTCGTAATATATAAAATAAAAGCAATCAAATCAGGTGTTGTTATACTTGCTTGACTAATAAACAAAGCTCCAAAAAAGATAACTGCTACTGTTATTAAACTTGTAAAAACACCTAATCCTGAATGATATTTTGCCATATAAAAATAACTATTACGTCTACTGTTAATAAAATTCATATTTTCAACTTGAAACTTATTCATTTCTTCACGTTCACTAGCAAAACTCTTAACTACACGTATACCTGACAAATTATCTTCAATACGAGCATTAATATCTCCTATTCTTTGTTTATTTCTTTTAAAAGCTTTTTTCATCTTTTTATTATAATATAAAGCAAAAGATGCCATAACAGGAATAAAAGCAAACACAATAAGTGTTAATTTAAAATCAATTGTTGATAAAATAAAAAAAGCACCAATAAATTTAATCAAAGAAATCACAATATCTTCAGGACCATGATGATAAAGTTCAGTTAAAGAAAATAAATCATTTGTAATACGTGACATCAATTGACCTGTTTTTTGTTCATCATAAAAACGAAAAGATAACTTTTGATAATGTTCAAATAATTCATTACGAATATCTCTTTCCATATATGTCCCCATAACATGACCTTGATAGGCAACATAGAAATTACAAAAAAATTCAATAATAACCAATACAATCATAACAATTCCTAATTGATAAATAATATGTAATGATATTGGATTTTCCAATAAAATAACTCCTGTAATATATCTTGTAATTAATGGAAAGACAAGTGTTACTCCAGCTGCAACCATTGCACAAAACATATCTAAAAAAAAGATTTTTTTATATGGTTTATAATAAGATAAAAATTTTTTCATTCTTCCCTTCATAAATCTAAACTCCCTTCAATGTAATCTATTTTAAATCAAAAAACATATTTCATCAAGTTTAATATATCATCCACTAATAAAAGCCTATTTAACAATTCTATTATTAAAAAAACCTTAGTATAAAACTAAGGATTTTCTTTTAATAAAATTTTGTAATATCTTCTACTGTCTTTCTTTTTGGCATTTCAGGATTAATATCTCCATATCCTAATGCAATAACACTTACAACTGCTTCATTTTCAGGAATATTTAATAACTCTTTAATCTTGTCTTGATCTCTAATTCCCATAACTAAAGTAGATAATCCGAGTTCTGTAGCTTTTAATAATAAGTTCATATTATGTAAACCACAATCATAATAACCCCATCCATTACCTAATTCATTAGTTGGCGTTCCATCTCTATTAAATCCAGAACGATTTAAAACAATACTTGAAACAATCAAAACAGGTGCATCTTTAGCATTATTTTGATTAAACTCTGGTAAATTATTTTTTATCTGAGTTACCATTTCATCACTTTCTACAACATAATAACGTGATACTTGAGAATTTTTCCAAGAGGGAGCTAAAATAGCTGCTTGAATCATTGTTTCTATATCTTGATGAGAAACTTTTTGTTGTTTATATTTTCTTATACTTCTACGTTTTTCAATAACTTCTTGTAATTCCATTGTTGTTTCCTCCCTACCTTATTGTAACAAAAAAGAAAATGTAACGAAATAATTTTTTTATCTCAAATTTTGTATAGATAATTATGATATAGCATGTTTTCATATAATAATTCAAATATTTATTCATCTATGAGAATAAATGATGATGTTCTTACTTTATAATGATATAATGGAATTAAAGATAGATATTATAGTGAAAGGTGATTAAAAAATATGAAAAAAAGAAGATGGAAAATAATTGGTGTCTTTCTTGTAGTTGTTCTCATAGTTTTTCTTATTGTAGATTACTTTTTAGTCAGTCCTGTTTACCTATACGTCAATAATGTTGACAATTCATCCACAATAACAATAGATGTTAATATTGGACAAGGACATTACAAGTATAAAAGATATGAGCTGACTGAACTTGAAGAAGGCGTTTACCAGCTTCAAGCATATGGATCTCTAATATCCGGAAAATCATATCCAGTAACAATTACTATTGATAATAAAGATGGTCATATTAAAGAAATTAAACAAAAGAATATTGAAGGTAATTTAGAAAAAATTCTATAATAAAAATTGATTTAACTGTGTCACGCTAAAAAACATCTCATTATAATAAATTAATGAAGATGTTTTTTTACTAAAATTAGAATATAAAAAGCTGAACGAATCAGCTTTTTAAAGTTATTTTTCGATACTACCCCTATTTGTTTGCATCAACCATTAATTCACATACTTTATTAGAGAAAGATACAGGATCATCAATACTAAATCCTTCAATCAATAAAGCTTGATCATATAATAATGAAGCATAATCATTAATCTTATCTTTATTCTTTTCAAATACTGATTGTAAAGCTGTAAAAATCGCATGATTTGGATTAATTTCAAGAATACGTCCTGCTTTAATATTTTGTCCATCAGGCATTTGACTTAAAACTTTTTCCATTTCAAAAGACACACCTTCACCACTCACTAAACATACTGGATGAGTTTTTAATCTTGAAGAAATTTTGACGTCTTGAACATAATCTTTTAAAGCTTCTTTTAAAGTTTCTAATAAATCTTTATTTTCTTCATTAGTTTTTTCAAGTTCTTTCTTTTCTTCATCACTTTCAATATCTAAATCACCTTGATTAATATTTTTGAATGCTTTTTCTTTGTAATCTCTTAACATTTGTAAACAGAATTCATCAACATTATCAGTTAAGTATAAGATATCAAAACCTTTATCTTTTACCATTTCTACAGTAGGTAAAAGATCAATCTTTTCAATAGTTTCACCACTTGCAAAATAGATTTCTTTTTGATCATCTTTCATTGCTTCAACATATTCATTTAAAGTAATCATTTTCTTTTGTGTTGCACTATAGAATAATAATAAATCTTGTAATTTATCTTTTAACATACCATAGCTGTTATAAATACCAAATTTTAATTGTAAACCAAAGTTTTTAAAGAATTCTTCATAAGTATCTCTATCATTCTTTAACATTTTTTCAAGTTCACTTTGAATACGTTTTTCAATTTTATCAGCAATTAATTTTAATTGACGGTCATGTTGTAACATTTCACGAGAAATATTTAATGATAAATCTTGTGAATCAACTAAACCTTTAACGAATCTAAAGTGTTCAGGTACTAATTCACTTGCTTTATCCATAATAAAGACACCACGTGAATAAAGTTGTAATCCTTTTTCATAATCTTGAGAATAATAGTTCATTGGAGTTTGTGAAGGGATAAATAATAATGAATCATATGAAATTGTTCCTTCAACACTATTATGCATTACTTTTAAAGGATTGCTGAAATCATTAAATTTATCTTTATAAAATTCATTATAATCTTCTTCAGTAATTTCTTTTTTAGGTCTTTTCCATAATGGAACCATTGAATTTAATGTTTTATTTTCAATGACTTGTTCATATTCATCACTATCTTCTTTTTTCTTAGAAGTTGTCATATCCATACGAATTGGATAATGAACATAATCAGAATATTTCTTAACTAATCTTTGAATTTCATATTCATCTAAATATTGATCATAGTTTTCATCATCAGTATTATCTTTTAAATATAAGTTAATTCTCGTTCCATGATTTGGATAATCCATTTCTTTAATTGTATAACCATCAGTTGTATCAGATTCCCAAATATAAGCTTGATCTTCACCATATTTTTTAGAAATCACTTCAACTTTATGAGCAACCATGAATGCTGAATAGAACCCTACACCAAATTGTCCAATAATATCAACATCAGTTTGTCCTTTTTCTAAAGCATTTTTAAATTCAAAAGAACCACTATTTGCGATTGTACCTAAATGTTCTTCCAATTCATCTTTATTCATCCCAATTCCTTGATCAACAATAGATAACATACGATGATCTTTGTTGATAATAATTTGAACGGATAAATCTTCTCTCGCAATTCCACCAATATTTTCTGTTAATGCTTTATAATATAATTTATCTGATGCATCACTTGCATTAGAAATTAACTCTCTTAAAAAGATTTCCTTATGAGTATAAATAGAATTAATCATCAAATCTAATAATCTTTGTGACTCTGCTTTAAATTGTTTTTTATCTGCCATAATAACATCTCCTTCATTATTAGCACTCATCACTCTTAGGTGCTAATAGTATAATACTCTCTTTATTTAGCACTGTCAAGAGTTAACTGCTAATTTGTTATATCTATACAAGTGACTGTTTTTTTTGTATAATGAAAATATGAATGGAGGTATTCATATGAAAACAAATGTAAAAAAATTATGGTCAGATAAAAAAAGAATCTTAGGACTCCCTATTAGTTTTACAACTTATTCTTTATCAGAAGATCGTTTATTTATTGATAAAGGTTTAATTAAACTTCAAAGTGATGAAATTCTTTTATATCGTGTAAGAGATTTAAGCGTATCACAAACACTTGGACAACGTATTTTTGGTGTAGGATCAGTGATTGTTCAATCTTCTGATAAAACATCACCAGTTTTAGAAATCAAAAATATTAAAAACGCTTTTAATGTCAAAGAAATTATTCATGAAAATGTTGAAAAAATGAAAATTGAAAGAAGAATGCATGTTGGTGAAATCTTAGAAGATGGACAAGATTTTGCTGAGGATTTCGATCAAGAATAACTATAGCCATAAGGTTATAGTTTTTTTATTTGAAAAGACACAATTTCTTGTGTCTAATCAAAGTAAAATAATTCTTCAAATGTTTTATCTAAAGCGATACATAAAATGAGAGCTAGTTTTGCAGTTGGATTAAATTGACCTGTTTCTATAGAACTAATGGTATTGCGAGAAACACCAACCATATCTGCTAATTGTGATTGAGATAATTTCTTTTCGGTTCTGGCTTCTTTTAAATGATTCTTTAAAATTAATTTATCGTTCATAATAACCTCAATAAGATAACCATAAATTAATTAACCATAAAATAGCACCGATGCTAGAAAGAATTATTGTAAAAAGATCAGATTTTCTTTTTGTAAACTTGTATTTTGGATATGATTCTGCTGCTAAAAATGCCCAAAACATAGCAAATGGACCATAATTATCGTTATTATCACCATAAAATAGATTCATTAATGCAACAATCAAAAATACAATCACAAAAACAATAAATCCTATTTCTCTCCCTTTATTTTCCGCTTGTATCATTCCTTCATCATTATAATCTTTACGACTTTTTTCTAAGATTTCTTCTTTATTCATAACTATTTCACTCCTTAAACATCTTGAAAGTAAACATATAAATTAACAACTGTAATAAGAGTCCAACAAAGACCTATTCCTAAATCGAATTTTCTATTCAATTTCCACCCTTTATATATCGCACTCATTGCCATGCAACCAGTAAAGATTGAATAAACATCATAATAAGGTAATTGAGCACTCATTTTTATAAGCATAAGTAAGATACAGATGATCATCATAACAACAACAGAATATTCATAAGACTTTAAATAAACTTGCATTTCTCTTTCATCTAAATCATTTTTATTACGTAAACGTGCTTTTTTAAGCACTTCTTCTTTATTCATAACCATTCTCCTTTGCCAAGTTTTCTTTACACTTATATTATATTTTTGACAAGTTTACTTGTCAATTAGAATGACAAGTTTTCTTTGCATAAAAAAAGTATCACAAGGGATACTGTTTTCTGATTTGATTTAATTTTTGATAAATTGTTTGTTTATATTCTTTATTGCAACTTCCTTTTATATATTGCTTTTTCATTTTATAATAAACATCTTGATCATAAACTTTAATACAATTTAAGAAATATGGTTTTGTTTTTCCTCTTAAATACATTGTTCCAGGCACAATATAATCTAAGCCTATCTCATAAGCAAGTTTATATATTGCTTCCATGTTTTCATAACTATCTGTAATATATGGAATAATAGGCATCATCAGTATACCAACAGTTGCTTGTGTCTTTTGTTTTAAGATTTGTAATACTTTCATTCTTTCTATACTAGATGTTGCATTTGGTTCAATGATTTTTTGAATGGTTTCATCTGCACTTGTAATTGTACAAGTGATGTTCACTTTTGCAACTTGTGATAATTCAGCAATTAAGTCTATATCTCTTAAAATTAACTTTGATTTGGTAGAGATATTAATTGGATTTTGATATTTAATCATTAGTTTAAGAATTTCTCTCATCAGTTTTAATTCTTTTTCACAAGGTTGATAGCTATCACTGACACTTCCAAAATTAATTATTTCTTTTTTCCAATTAGGAGAAGATATTTCTTTTTCTAATATATCTATAATATTTTCTTTATAGTATATATGATCATAAAATTGATGATCTTTTAAATATTCATGAGAATATAATGCATAGCAATATAAACATCCATGTTCACAACCACGATATATATTGACATCATATTGATATGGTGTTCCTTTTTTGATTTTTCGAATAGCACTTTTGCATTGAATTGGAATATATTGCATATCTCTCACCCATTGTTATCATAACATACAAAAAAAGAATGAGAAACTCATTCTTCACTTTTATTTGGTAATATTAAATTTAACAACACACCAACAATTGCTGCTAATGCAGTACCAGATAAAGTTGCACTTCCCCCTAATGGAAATACAGCCCCACCCAATCCAATAACAAGCATTGCAGATGCAATAATTAAATTTCTTTGTTTATTAAAATCAACTTGTTCATCAATCAAAATACGTAATCCATTACTAGCAATAACACCATATAATAGAATACTCATACCACCTAAAACACAAGGTGGTATAGAACTTATAATAGCTGCAATTTTCCCACAGAATGATAGAACAATCGCAATCACAGCAGCACCACAAGTGACATAAACTGAACCAATTTTCGTTAATCCTATAACACCAGTATTTTCTCCATAAGTTGTGTTTGCTGGTCCACCTAAGAAAGCAGATACAGCTGTTGCAACACCATCACCAATAAGTGTTTTATCTAATCCAGGATCTTTTAAAAAGTTCTTACCACAAATTTTACCTAAAACAGTATGATCTCCAATATGTTCAGATATTGTCACAATAGCAACAGGTAAAATTGCCCATGTTTCTGGTCCAAAGTGTAAAGAATAACTGTCAAAACCAGCAACTTGAAATGGAAATTTAAATTCTGGTATTGAAATCCATGATGCACTTACGATATCACTAAAATCAACAATCCCAAAACATATAGATAAAATATAACCTACAATAATAGCAACCAAAAACGGTACAATCTTTAAAAATCCTTTAGCTTGACTAGAAATCAATGCTGCCACTAAAAATGTCACAATAGCAACTATCATTGGTGCAACATCTCCATCAGCAACAAATCCAGCATTAGTAATAGCACTACCTGCTAATCCTAATCCAATAACTGCTATCATTGGACCTATAACAATCGGTGGCAATAATTTATCAATCCAATCTTTACCTACAAATTTAATAATAATAGCCACAATCACATAAATCAGACCAACTAACATCAATCCTGTTTGAGCTGCTGAAATATCTCCACCCATTGCTTCTACTGCTAAAACAACAGCTGTAATATAAGCAAATGATGATCCCAAATATACAGGGACTTTTCCTTTTGTACAAAAAGTATAAATAAGGGTTCCAATCCCTGATGCAAATAATGCTACTGAAACAGGAAATCCTGTTAATATTGGAACAAGAATTGTTGCTCCAAACATCGCAAAAACATGTTGAAAGCTTAAAAATACCCATTTTAATAATGGTGGTTTTTCATTAACATCAACAATTAAAGTCTTTTCTTCATTCATATTCATTCTCCTCGTTTTTAAACAATCATATCAAAAGTTTATATAAATGTCTTTCTTTTTTTATGTTTATTTTGACTTTATTAAAGAAGCATTTCCAAAACAAGTTATATGATTCTCTTTAACAAGCAATCCACCATCATTAGCAATCATATATACAGGCAATCCTTTTTCTTCTATAACTCTTTTTATACCTTCTTTTTGAATATATGAATCACAATAATGAACTTCTATTTCAAAACCATCTAATAAACCCAATCCCCACATATATTGATATTTTGGATAATCATCATCAGGAGTAATATGATAATGAGTCATTTGAACTAATGCTCCAGCACTTGCTCCAATAATCATTTGATTATGAATGAAATCACTTAAACCGCATTCTTTTAGACGTATTAAATATTGATCAGGTAATCCACCTGTTAAAAAGATAATATCAGCTTGTAAGACTTGTTGTTGCATATAAGCATGATCATCTCTAAAATAATCTAAAATCGTAATATCATGAATTCCATAATAATGAAATGGTCTATAAATATATGGTGTATGTTTTCCATTTTTTCCATAATGTAAATCAAAATCTTCTTTTGTTTGAACTTCTTTTTTATCAAATGAAAAAGGAATTACAACAACTTTCATATCTTCTTTTAATATTGGATTCATTGTGTCATAAGCCCATTCTTCATGAAAATCATAAGAACTTAATAATATATTCATAACTATCTCCTATCATATTTATCAAAATCATACCTTATATTTTAAAAATATTCCATAAAAAAACGGAAGTTTTTAACCTCCGTTATATAACAAACTAATCTAAATCTTCACCATTAGATTCAAATGCTTTTTTCACCCAAGCATATGATTTTTTAGGAATACGTTTTAAATCTCTTATATCTTTATTTGTACGGTTAACATAAACAAATCCATAACGTTTATCCATATTACACATACTTGCTAAAATATCAATTGGTCCCCAAGTAATATATCCTAAACAGTCAACACCTTCTTCAAACATAGCATTTTTCATTTCTTGAATATGATCTCTATGATAGTTAATACGATAATCATCTTCAATAGTACGTCCTTCTGCTAACATTGTATCAACTTCTTCTTGAGTCATATCTTCACGCCAACCAATACCATTTTCTAAAACAAATACTGGTAAACGAGAACGTGTATAAAGATCATTTAAAGTCCATCTAAATCCAATTGGATCAATTTCCCAATTCCATTCATTAGCTTCACAATGAGGATTTTTCACTGTATGTTCAGCTACTATTTCATGATAAGGTCTTTCATTATCAAACTCACCTTCAGTAATTGTATTAGAACGATAATAACTAAATGCAATATAATCTACAGTATATTTTAATAATTCTTCATCTTCTTCTTCAAAAGTAGGCATCCAACCTCTATTTTCTAAATAAGCAATCATATAATCTGGATATTTTCCTTGAGAATAAACATCACAATGGAAACCATTCATATATTGATAAGCTTGCCAAGCAAATAAATTATTTTTTGGTGTATTTGTATAAGGATAAATATTAGTAACAGCATTCATACCACAGAATTTAGCATCTGGTTGTAATTCTCTTAAAGCTTTAACAGCTTTACAATGAGCAATAAAAACATTATGATTAACTTGATATAAATGTTTTGGATAACTTACACCTTCAGGAATTTCTTCAGCATTAGAAACTCTTAACATCATACCATGTAAGTTTTGTTCATTAAAACTCATCCAATGTTTAACTCTATCTCCAAATCTTTCAATACATACTCTTGCATATCTCTCAAAACAATCAACAACATGACGAGAAGCAAAACCATTGTAGTTTTTAACCAATTCATAAGGCATATCAAAGTGAACTAATGTAATCATTGGTTCAATACCAGCAGCCAATAATTTATCGATTAATTCATTATAGAATTTAACACCTTCTTCATTAACTGGTTCATCTAATGAACCATTAGGAATAATACGACTCCAACAAATTGAAAAACGATAAAAATTAAATCCCATATCTTTCATTAAAGCAATATCTTCATCATAACGATGATAAGCATCAATTGCAACATTCCAATCAGAAAATTCAGGATTCATAGGTCTTACATCATAAATACAAGTCCCTTTTCCACCTTCATCTCTAGCACCTTCAGTTTGAAATGATGAAACTGAACCACCCCAATAAAAATCTTTTGATAATTTCTTTTCCATTCAAAAAAATCCTCCTTGTTTTCTTATAATCTTATTTTAAAAGATATTTACTCGTGAGTAAATATCTTTTCATCAATTTATAAAAATGTTTCATATTTATATCTATTTTAGTTATATAAATGAAACAAAGTTTCATTTATATATTTTAGGCAAACGAAATCCAATACAACTGAGTATTTCATTAGAAATTGTATTTGATACTTTAGCAATATCTTCTACTCCAATGCGACAATACTGATCTTGTCCAATTATTGTCACTATATCATGTATACATACACCTTTAATATGAGAAACATCAATCATCATTTGATCCATACATATTCGTCCAATAATAGATGCAAATTGTCCACGAACAATAACTTGTCCTTGATTCGATAAAGATCTCGGTATTCCATCTGCATAACCAATAGGAACTATAGCTATTTTCATATCTTGAGTTGCTTGAAAAGACCTTCCATATCCTATTGTTTCATTTGCTTTTACTTTACGAATCATAGCAATTTTGGATTTCAATGATAGAACAGGTTTTAAATTAAACTGACTTTGTTTTGGATAACTAGAATCTACCCCATACAATAAAATTCCCATTCTTACATAATCTAATGATATTTTTGGATAATTTAATAAACCATAACTACTTAGAATATGAACATGACCAACATCATAATGATTTTGTTTTAATATATTAATTAATTGCATAAATGAATCTATTTGAGACAATGTATAGTTTTGACTTGATGTTGTTAATTCATCGGCTACACAAAGATGAGAAAACAAACCACAAATATGTAGATGAGATAATTGATATATGGATGTAATCATATTTAACTCATTAACATTTATTCCTAAACGATGCATACCACTATCTATAGCAATATGTACTTTTATATCTGTCTTTTCTTTTTCTAAATCATAAGCATATTGTTCATCAATAATTGTTTGAATGAAATCATATTTGTGTATAAGAAATGATTGACTTGGATCGGTATATCCTAAAATTAAAATATCACCTTTAATATGATTTTCTCTTAATTCAATTGCTTCCGATAAAGTTGCTACAGCAAACGATTGAATTCCCATCTTATTAAGCTCTTGACATACATTAACAGCACCATGTCCATATGCATCTGCTTTCACAACTGCCATCAACTGAGTTTTATTATTTAAATGATAAGATATTTCTTTAACATTATGTCTAAGTGCTTCTTTACTAATCTCTATCCAACTACGTTGACAATCAAACATGACATTTCTCATATGTATCACATCCTAACTTTTGCTTGTTCATTATGCAGGCAAATACAATGGAATAAAAAAGCACACTAATAAATTGGATAAAGTTGTTTTGAATTAATGGAAGACAATCAAGATAATTCCCTATCATTATTACATTTACTAACATCAACGGATGAATCATAATAATCCAAAAGGATATATTTGAAAAATCAGCACATCTATTATCTTGATAACAAGCTAATAATGAAAACAAAAAATACATAACAATCGGTAATAAGAAATACATATCATTCAACTGAATAACAGTAGAATTATGAAAATATCTTACTTCTAGACACATGATAAAAAACGATATCAAAAATAATAAATAGAACATCCATTTCTTTTTATATTTTTCTTGTATCATTGTAGCTAACATCATTAATAATGGAACAAAGAAAATACCATGATATAAACATTCTATCAAAAATGAATTTATAGAAATCAAACTTATCACATTATAATCATTTCCAATCACACCTACTATATAAAATATAATTGTTATTATTAAAGATATATATTGTGAAAAATATGTCTTTAAAATCAAAATAAGTGTAAAACCAATCATTACGGAAGGAAAAAATGATAAAATATAAAAGATTTGATCTGTTATGATAGATTGTATAAAATATCGATTTAAAATGATAAAGATTATATATATTACAATAGAAACAACACACCCTTTTATAAATGAAAGATATGTTTTTTTAATTTCATCAACACTAAGATAGCGGGAATGAAAAAGATAAAATGATATCATCATCATAAAGAAAGGAAAAGCCAATTTGCAAACTACTTGAATAAACATCATATTAAATTCAAAGTTTATTTTTGAAAATGGTGATATATTCATAGCAACAATACAAATAGCTGCAAATATTTTCATAAATTCAATATATGGATACCATTTTCTCATAAACATCTTCTCCATACAGTGAATATAACACCATCTTGATTATTACCAGAAACTTGATAAATCGCATCACTTCGCAAAGATATAGATGTTTCTTCATTCGTTATTGGTACATAAAAAATATCGAAAACTCTTTGATTAACAACATATGTATAAGGTTGACAGATAGAGAATTGTTTTAAAAAATCATGATATTCTTCTAGACACATATCGTGTTCTTTCATAATTAAAGAATGAGGAAAACCAACATATCTAAAATGGGTTGAGTCTTTAGTAATGTTTGTGATATCTTGTTTATGTTCTTGATATCTTTCTATAAATCCATAATCATAACACAATTCTCTAAACTTTTGACTGATTTTTGTATATGTAAATTTTGAACAGATATCATCAATATTTTCTTGTTTAAGAGCTAAATCAATGGCTAATCCTGTTTCATGTTCACTACAAAGTGGCAATGCTTCATATTTTTGTGTATCATCTTTTCCATTTATTTGTAAAGTTTGATGATATAACTTTTGTTCATTAAAACTACGAAAAGCACGAACAACTTGAATATCATCTTGTATATTTAAATGTTGAAAACATTGTTGAATTAATTTATTGACACGTTTTTCTATTTGATGGTTTGTATCATTATCCATAGAAACAATATGAGCATGATATGATGAATGAACAGGATAATCCTTATTAACAAGAATTAATGAACCGTTATATATATTATCTTGATAAATTGTTTTCGTTTGCATAATTTATCCCCATTTCTATAAGTTCACTTAATAACTCTGTAAAAGATATACCAGCCGCTTTCATCATACTTGGATAACGACTATGTGCAGTAAATCCTGGTATTGTATTAACTTCATTGAAAACAATATCTTCATCTGGTGTTAAAAACATATCAACTCTCGCAAAAACTTGACAACCTAGTATACGATAAATCTTTTTAGCAGTTTCTTGAATTCGTTTTTCTAATTGATTATCAATACGTGCAGGGACATGAATATTTGATGTTTCTAAAGTATATTTTTCTTTAAAATTAAAGAATCCTTTTGTGAGTTCAATTTCATCAACACGTCCCACTTGTAAATCATGTATACCCATAACTGCACAACCTACTTCAAAACCTTTAATTTCTTCTTCAATTAAGACTTGGTTATCATATTGAAATGCGTATTTTAAAGCTTCATCTAAATCATCAAAGTTTTCAATACGACAAATGCCAAGTGATGATCCTGAACGTATTGGTTTAATATATAAAGGTAATTTTAAATTCAAAATATCTTTTCTATGTTTTATATAATCATCTTGATGACTTAAATAGATGGACTTTGGTACTTTGATCCCATAACTTTCTACCAATTGATGTGCTCGATATTTATCCATGCATAAAGCCGAAGATAAAACATCACAACCAACAAGTGGAATACCAGACATTTGTATTATTCCTTGTATTGTACCATCTTCTCCATTTTTTCCATGTAAAATAGGTAAAATAGCATCAATAGGAATTGAAACGATTTGATTATCAATCACTTCTAATAAACAATGACTATTTGGATCTAAACCAATCATTACTGTATTTAAAGAGTAATGATACCATTGATCTTGTTCAATAAGTTTCATCTCTCCATCAAAATGTTTCCATTCTCCTTTTTTCGTTATTCCAATCATATAAACATCATATTTCTTTCTATCAAGATGAGATAATACAGAATAAGTAGATTCTAGTGATACACTATATTCACTTGACTTACCTCCAAAAATAATTGCAATTGTCTTTTTCATAAACATCTTCCTCCTACAAAAAAAGCATTTCCCTTTTGACAAGACTATCTTATCAAAATAGAAAATGCTATTTTTCAATATTTCCATAATGTTTACTAATAATTTTATGAAGAAATTCTTACGATTTTCTTACAAGCGAGGTAATGTCACTTCAAAAATAATATTTTCATCAAAACTTTTTGCAATAATAGTTCCACCATGTTGTTCTACAATAGAACGAGATATAGATAGACCAAGACCTGCTCCACCTGTCTTAGATGTTCTAGAACTATCTAATCTAAAGAATTGTTCAAAAAGATGTTCTAGTTTTTCTGGTGAAATCGTATTTCCATTATTTTGAAAAATAATGTTATAAAAATCTTTATTTTCTTGTAATGTGATATGAATATCACTATCTTCAAAACTATAATTAACGGCATTGCGTAAAAGATTATCTAAAACTCTTTGCATTTTTTGAACATCACATTTTATTTCTAATTGTTGTGGAACATGTAGAATACATTCTAAATTTTTATCTTTTAACATTGGTTTAAACTCATATGTTAGCTGTTCAAGTAATCGAACCATATCTACCTTAGAAATATCTAATGCCTGTTGAGTTAAATTGAAACGAGTAATTTCAAAGAATTCATTAATTAATTCTTCTAATCTTTCTGCTTTATCTAAAGTAATATGAATATAGTGATCATATATATTTTCAGAAATATTTTTTTCATCTCTTAATAAAGTTAAATAACCAATAATTGATGTTAATGGTGTTTTTAAATCATGTGCCAAATAAACAACCAAATCATTTTTTCTTTGTTCTGCTTCTTTAGCAGCACGAGCATTGATTTCAATATCATTTTTTGTTTGATTTAATAATGTGTTAACATCTTTTAACTCATCATAATCTAAAGAAATCATTTCTTGTGAATGATTATTAATCTTTTTGATTCCGTCAATAACACTATCAAGATAAGCATATGGTTTCTTTAACTCAAAATAAACAATTGTGAGATATCCAATCAACAACAATAATGGAATAATAACCACTATACAATCTTTAATAAACAATATAAAATGATAAATTGGACTATTATATGACCAAGATATGTTTGATGCTAATATTGCTCCTAAAAAAGTAAAAGCAATTAAACCAACTGTATATACAATTGCATAAATAATGATGCGAGTCATCGCCTTTTTTAAAAAAGTTTGATTATTTTTCAATTTGATACCCCACTCCCCATACTGTTTTAATGAATTTAGGCTTTTTTGTAGATTCATTGAGTTTATCTCTAAGTCTAGCTATATGAGCCATAACAGTATTATTATTATCAATATACTTTTCTTTCCAAACTGCTTCAAATAATTCTTCACTTGAAACAACTTTTCCTTGATGATCACATAAATACCATAAAATATCAAATTCAATTGGAGTTAAATCAAGCATATCTTTATATAAATAACAAGTATGTGTTTCTTTATTAATTCTTAAACCTCGAATATCATATTCTAAAACTTCTTCATCTTGAACATGATTATAGCGTTTATATCGTCTTAATTGCGTTTTCACTCTGGCTACAACTTCTAAAGGATTAAATGGTTTTGTGATATAATCATCAGCCCCAAGTGTCAATCCCATGATTTTATCCATATCTTCAACTTTCGCAGTTAGCATAATAACAGGAAAGAAAAAATTTTCTCTAATTTTTTGACAAATAGAAAAGCCATCAATATCAGGCAGCATAACATCTAATATTGCCATATCAAGATGTTGATTCAAAATACAATCCAAAGCATCTTTTCCATTATAAAATTTACAAACTTCAAATCCTTCGTTATGTAGATAAACTTCTAAAAGATTAGCAATCTCTTTTTCATCATCTACAATTAAAATCTTATCAGCCATTATAATTGACCTCCTCTTGCTTTTTTAAACTTTGAGCAACTGATAGTGCTAATATATAGTCTTTATCATTTGGTTTTTCTACAACCATCTTTTGAATATATTGAAATGGATTATAAGGATTAAAAATATTAATAAATAAAACAATGATTACACCTAATAATAGCATCAAACATTTAAAGAATCCCCATATCAAAATATGTTGTATTAAAAAACAAATAATCAGTGCTAAAATAATAAATTCTAAACTATAAACAGTTCCACATTCATTATCATATATTGATTCTTTTTTTATTGTTTCTAAATTCAATTCTTTTTGATCACTCATGAGCTTAACAACAGCATGTTCTGCACCATGAAATCTTTTAAACTGATGAAAGATTTTTTTATCTTGATAGGAACCAATACAAGCAACCATAATCACATTCATTGGAAAATAACTTATGATACAAAAAACAAGTATAGATAAAGCTATTAAAAATGAATAAAACCAAAAAGAAAAAATACAAACCATAATCATCATTATTAATATTATAAAGAAAGGATAATCTAATTTCTTATCAGTTCTTTTGTATTCTTTTTCATGTTTATCTCTTATTTCTTTTATATCATCATATTGACCTTTTTCAATGATTATTTGATTATTCTCATAATAACCATAGACTGTATTATCTTGAGATAAAGATGTATTTTTTATCATGATACCTCGACATCCTGAAAGTCCAATATACATAGTTATAACCCCTTTCAATCTTCTTTTATTTTAACTAAAAAAAGAAGAAAGGTAAATATGAAGATGCAAAAAGACTAGAAATGACTCTAGTCTTTTATAAGATTATGATAAATCTTCACCATTTGTTTCAATGACTTTTTTATACCAATAGAAAGAATCTTTTCTTAAACGATTCATTGTACCAGTACCATCATCATGTTTATCTACATAAATAAAACCATAACGTTTTCTCATTTCACCTGTTCCAGCTGAAACCAAATCAATACATCCCCATGTTGTATATGCTCTTAAATCAACACCATTTTTTATAGCATTAGCCATTGCTTTGATATGATCACGATAATAATCAATACGATAATCATCATGGATTGAACCATCTTCTTCAACAGTATCAAAAGCACCTAATCCATTTTCTACAATCATTAATGGTCTTTGATAACGATCATAAATCATTTCTAAATAATATTGTAATCCATCAGGATCAAAAGCCCATCCCCAATCAGAGTATTTTAAATATTCATTTCTTGCTCCAGCTGAGAAGTTTCCACTGACTTTATCTTTCACTTCATGTGTTGTCACTAAAGATGACATATAGTAAGAGAATGTATACATATCTACAGTTCCCTCTTTTAAGTCAATTAAGTCTTGTTCAGTCATTTCAACTTTAACATGATGTTCATTCCATAAACGTGTAGCATATGTTGGATATTTACCAAAGCATTGAACATCACCACAATAGAAAATACCTTTTTCCCATTGATGTCTATTAGCAATTATATCTTTTGGATCACATGTTGCAGGATAACTTGTGATACCACAAATCATACAACCAATCATATTGTTTGGATCGATTTGATGACCAATCTTCACTGCTCTTGCACTTGCAACAAATTGATGATGTAAGTGTTGATAAGCTCTTTGATATTCATCATCTGTTCCTTTATTTCCAAATAAATCTAACATCATAACTGTATTATTGATTTCATTAAATGTTAACCAGTATTTCACTAAACCTTTATATTCTTCAAAACATGTTCTTGCATAACGTTCAAAGAATTCAATAAGTTTTCTATTTTGCCATCCATCATATTTTTCAATTAAATATAATGGTGTATCAAAATGCCAAATAGTAACTAATGGTTCAATGTTATATTTCTTTAATTCTTTAAAGACATTACGATAAAATTCAATACCTTTTTGATTAGGTTTTTCTTCATCACCATTAGGGAATAATCTTGACCAAGAAATAGACATTCTAAATGTTTTGTATCCCATTTCAGCAAACATTGCAATATCTTCTTTATAATGATGATAAAAATCAATAGCTTCATGATTTGGATATAAACATTCATCTAAGCAAGCAAAATGAGCCCCTTCAGGTAATTGAACTTGTCCTTCAGATGTAACCATTTGACAATGATGACCATCTTTATCAATATAAGTGACTTGTCTACTTTCTTTAACTGATCCACCAGTTGTAACATCTGTTAAAGCTGGACCACGTCCATCTTCGTTCCATGCACCTTCACATTGGTTTGCAGCAGTTGCTCCACCCCATAAAAAATCTTTTGGAAATTGACTCATCTTATTTGTCCCCTTCTTTTAAATCACTTAAATCCGCACCATTAGTTGCGATAACTCTCTTATACCAATAGAAAGAATCTTTTCTATAACGATTTAATGTTTTTAAATCAAATTCTTCTCTATCTACATAGATAAATC
>Ga0129317_1000635_pt1 | contig 33988 bp, 36 predicted proteins | sample Cm1ome_FD_94430 | JGI IMG/M metagenome (GOLD analysis project Ga0129317, IMG submission 94430) | Eastern black-and-white colobus group fecal microbial communities from Wisconsin, USA - Cm1105 metagenome | ecosystem: Host-associated > Mammals > Digestive system > Large intestine > Fecal | place... | reverse complement strand
CAAGAAAGAATCCCGCGAGCGGGATTCTCCGCCTGCGGCGGGTCGCTGTGGCGACATAATTCCATCCCGCCGCAGTGCGATCCTCCGCGGAGCGGTTTTTATTTAACAGGAGTCTTTCCTGTTAAATAAAAAAACCTGGGACCAACAGATCCCAGGCTCGAATAGTTATATATCCGTCTTGTATGATCCCTACGTTGGCATTATCCAAATCAGGTTATAAAGGTCGAAGTTAGATTACTTCCTCTCAGCCCGCCTACGAGCTCCCTATTGATGGTGAGTGTAACACTATATTGACGGATTGTCAATACTGGAATGGAATTTCGCACCACGCCGACTGGCGGGGGGTGAACAGTAACGGGGGGTAACAGCGCCGGGATCATCAGAGTTTATTTGATTATTTCCAATTCCATAATAAAGTCTTTATGTTTTTTATTATTTGTTTATCCGCAGGTCAAACTTTTGACACAAATTTCCTATATAGTAATAATCAAACAGGACAACAACCTTTTACATAGACTTTTTCATACTCATGCCGGCGGGAGAAATCCAGCCGGCCCCCCCTTTTTTCAGGGAAGTTTTTATAATCGTTTTACTATTTAAAATAATAATATTCTATCTGCTGCTTCGCGATCGTCATACTGGGATTCCCCAGAGAAACCCGCAATTCCTTGAGTACATTTTTTAAAGAGTTCCAGAAAGTATCGCTATCGCTGAACTCAACAGGATTTCTGACGACTGTGATGATATGGGCGTATTCGGCTAATTCGCATCCTCTTATTGTTCCGCACACCAGGCTTCTCTTATCAACAAGCCCGGTGATAAATTGACGGCTTTTTTGATATTCATTTTCAGTACAAGTTTTCCAGATATGTGAAATGTATTCATCAGTATAGTACTTTGCGTCAATTCCAAATATAGTGATTGTATACCTTTCAGCATGCATAGGAGTATACCTTCAATTTCCCATTACTTATAGTATATGACGCGGCAACGGTTTTGCTCATTAAGGTTGTCACGTATTCAAGTTGAATTGGGGCGGTTGATATGAATTTCCTGATTTTGTCAGAAAGTCTTAATCCTTTTTATGGTTTGTTTATTTCAGGGTCAAACTTTGGTCACAAATTTCCTGTATAGTAATAATCAAACAGGAGAACAACCTTTTACATAGACTTTTTCATACTCATGCCGGCGGGGAGAAATCCCGGCCGGCTCCCTCCATTTAGTGGGAATATAATTCTAATCTGTATTTTCTATCTCATAAATAATTCTTTGTGAATTTAAATATATTTATTGATTATCATTTCAATTCAGTAAGTTCCCGACCTATGAACAATATGATACTTATAAATAATGAGAGCCCCGGAACAATATATGTTCAGGGGCTCCTTATTGATGGCGGTGACCTGTGCGCGTTGCGTGCAGGTTATCGTTATACGATGTACCGTGAAAGTCAATACCGGCTTTCTTTTTTGTGTGAAATCATTAGGAACATATCAGCAAAAAAAATTTACTGATAATAGCCGTAATCAAAGGTTTCGGTTACGGTTTCCAACAGTTTGGTATCTTTATATGCTCTGGCGGTTACTTTTAAGCGATAGCTGTAACCTTTTGCGATGCCGTAGGTTTTCTCCATTCCATATGCCGTACCATTCTTTGTTTCTGTCCAAGTTTTAATTGTTTTCCAGGAGCCATTGAGCTGCTGGAGTTCAGTAGTCACTTTTACTTTATTTGCCTCAGCAGGGCTGCAATCACAAACTACAACAATATCTGCTACGTTATCTGACGTTATTACTATATCGCCACTCAACATTGTCCAATGTGACCACCTAGGTGATGGTGTGGCTCCAAAGGCAGTTAAGGCGAGGCAAGATAACATAGTTATGATGGCTACAAAAGTTACAATTGTTTTTTGAATCATGTTTTTCATACAAAGATTCCTCCTTTATTTATTCTTTATATAAACGTTTCAGGAATCCCGAATATAACACAATATTAAATTATTTTATACTTTCCATGACATTATAAGCTTCTTTTAATGAAATAGAACCTCTCAAATAAAGCTGGTGCATATCTTTATACATAAGAACTCTAACTTCATCCTTTTTCTCAATTGTATATACTTTATTTCCATTCAATTCAGTTTCCACAACATCTGTTGCTTCTGTATCCATAGCTTTAGTTGACAAATCATCAAAATAATAGAATATATACTCCTGATCTTGGTACTCATCAATATACCGTATAAAAAAGAACCTATTATTTTCATTAACTTCATCAACACTAAACCCACTAGGAATATACTGAGGCTCATATTCCTGAAATTTTTTAGTCAAATTAAAATTATTTTCTCCCTGCATATTAAGCTTCGTTGACTTTTCCCGTATCTCTGAGAAAAACCGTATCAAAGGCAGACGAAATGCTTCCACACGCGTCACAGTCAGAGTGCTGACAGACAGGATAAGGATGATGCAGGCAGCAGCCTGAAGACGTTTTCTGCGATATTTCTTCTTGTTCTCTTCTCTTTCTGCCCGTTTTAATATATCTTTTATTTTACGGTTATGCTCATCAGAAAATTCATGCGGACGTTCATTGCCGGATTGATAGGCCTGCATTTCTCTGTCATTTTCAAGCTGTTCTTCGAGGGCTAATTCTAATAAATAATCACTTTTCTTTCGCTTTAAATCGTCACTCATTTTAACACCTCCCTTAACAGCTCTGCCAGCAGCCGTTTTGCACGCAAAAGACGAGTGTTCACGTTAAATTCGCTTATATTCAATATTTTAGCCGTTTCTCTGGCGCTCAGGTGGTGAAGGAGCCTTAACCTGAGTACCTCTGTATATTTTTCGTCCAGTTTGTCTATGCATTGGATTAACTTTTTATAGTCCTCCGTCTCGATGTAGAGATCCTCCGCACTCCGGCTGGTATCTGGTTTTTCAACTGTTTCAAAAGGGATTGGCGCATGACTGGCTTTGCGTAAATGATCGATAGCGGTGTTTTTTGTGATAGTAATCAAGAGATTTTTGCAGCGTGACCGGCCTATTTCCTCTTCTTCTATTCTGTATAATATATCAATCAGCTTTATCAGAGAAAGCTGTACCACGTCTTCCGCGTCATGTGTGTTCTTCGTGATATCATAGGCAACCCAGTACATCATGTTTTTATACTGATCATAAATCCGCTGAAACTTCGATAAATCTTTTTCATTCTCAACCATACTGAATAATAGCATAAGCGATAACCCTCATTTGTAATTTACCCGATTTCTCTTTGTCTGCCTATTATATCAGATTTGACGTCATATTGCAAAAGCAGCAGGTTAATACCCGGCGGAATTTTGGTTTCCGCAAGGAGTGATCAGTAACTAACTGTTACCGGCGCCGGACCCGGTTCCAATCTATTTCTGGACTAACAGATTTGTTTATGATATAATGTTGAGAATAGGTGGGCGTTTTTTCACGGGAGACAGAGAATGAGAGAAAATACAAAAATAAAGGGCCAACTGCGTTTTTATCTGCAATGGCCGGTAATATTGTCGGTTTTTTTGATGGCGGCAAACCTGGTTGTGGGTGCGATCAGCTCCAAGGCCGGCTTTGCTATGTCTGGATTTACCTTGCTTTATATTGTAATTGCCCTGTGGCTGTTCCTGTACAGGAGAAAACGGCTGATGGGCGGACTGGTGGAGTTTTCGACAGAATATGCATGGGTGCAGAAGCAGCTTCTCTCTGAGATGGCGATGCCATATGCGATAGCTGATTCGGAAGGCCATCTGATTTGGATGAACAGTGCCTTCGGGGCTGTTGTGAAAGAGGACAAAAGCTGCAGAAAGAGCCTGACGGCTATTTTTCCGGATATTACAAAAGAAATTCTGGAAGATATGGAGGAACGTTCCAGCATCCATTCTTCTTTTGACGGGAAATTTTACCGGGTTGATATCAGGCAGATTTATATGGATGAGAATGAGAGCCTGAAACTGGAAGAAGCTCAGGGGATCACGGAAGAGACCTTGCTGGCTATCTATCTGTTTGATGAGACGGAAGTACTCTCCTATAAGAGGGAGATTGATAACCAGAAGCTGGTAGCGGGCCTGATTTATCTCGATAATTATGAAGAGGCGCTGGAGAGCGTGGAAGAGGTGAGACGCTCCCTTCTTTCTGCACTGATTGACCGTAAGATTAACAAATATATCTCCAATATGGATGGGATTGTTAAGAAGCTCGAGAAGGATAAATATCTTTTTGTCATCAAGCAGCAGTATACGGAAGAGATTCAGGAGAACCGTTTTTCACTTCTGGAAGATGTTAAGACTGTTAATATCGGGAACGAGATGGCGGTTACGCTCAGTATCGGTATGGGTATGAACGGAACCAGCTATATAACGAACTACGAATATGCCAGAACCGCCATTGACATGGCTTTGGGCCGGGGCGGCGATCAGGCTGTAGTCAAGGACGGAACGAGAATCCGCTATTACGGCGGAAAATCCCAGCAGCTTGAGAAGACGACCCGTGTTAAAGCCCGCGTCAAAGCGCATGCAATGCGGGAATTGATGGATACAAAAGACAAACTGCTGATTATGGGTCACAAAATTGGCGATATCGACTCCTTCGGCGCGGCCATCGGGATCTACCGGATAGCCACTTCGTTTAATAAAAAGGCCAGAATCGTCGTCAACAGCGTCAATTCTTCCGTTAAGCCGATGATGGCAAGATTTCAGAACAATCCGGATTACCCGGAAGATCTGCTGATGACGGGTGAAGAGGCGGCTGAGTGGGCTGATGCCAATACGATGCTGTTTGTCGTTGACGTCAACAGGCCGAGTATTGCCGAAGCTCCGGAACTGCTTAAGAAGATTAAGACGATTGTGGTGCTGGATCACCACAGACAGAGCAGTGAGATAATCGACAACGCAGTATTGTCTTATGTGGAGCCGTATGCATCTTCAACATGTGAGATGGTGGCTGAGATTCTTCAGTATATCGGAGACGGCATTAAAATCAAGCCGGCAGAGGCTGACGCCATGTATGCCGGAATCGTTATTGATACAAATAACTTCATGAACCAGGCCGGAGTCAGAACGTTTGAGGCGGCAGCTTTCCTGCGCAGAAACGGCGCTGATGTGGTCAGGGTCAGAAAATTATTCCGCGATAAGCTGGAGGACTATAAGGCGAGAGCCGAGGCTATCCAGAAGGCGGAGATATTTAAAGAGTATTTTGCCATTTCAGAGTGTCCGGCTGAAGGGATTGAGAGTCCGACCGTGGTCGGGGCCCAGGCGGCGAACGAGATGCTCGATATCGTCGGAATCAAGGCATCTTTTGTACTTACCCATCTTGATGACACGATTTACTTCAGTGCCCGTTCCATCGACGAGATTAATGTCCAGATTATGATGGAGAAGATGGGAGGCGGCGGCCACAGGACGATTGCCGGAGCCCAGTTAAAGGGAGCAACGATTGAGGAAGCCAAGGTAAAATTAAAAGAGATTATTACAGACATGCTGGAGAAAGGGGATATATAGACATGGAAGTTGTATTATTGGAAGACGTAAAAGCATTAGGAAAAAAGGGACAGATTGTAAAGGTGAACGACGGTTACGCCAGAAACTTTATTCTGCCTAAGAAATTGGGAATCGAAGCAACTTCAAAGAACCTTAACGACTTAAAACTGCAGAAGGCCAACGCCGATAAAATCGCTGCGGAGCAGCTTCAGGCGGCAAAGGATCTGGCTGCAGACCTGGCGGAGAAATCCATCACACTTTCCATCAAAGCGGGAGAGGGCGGAAAAGCGTTTGGCTCTGTTTCATCGAAGGAAATTACAAAAGCGATCCAGGATCAGCTTGGAATGGAAATTGATAAAAAGAAACTGGTGCTTCCGGAACCGCTTAAGACGTTCGGAACCCATGAGGTGCCGATCAAGCTTCATCGGGATGTAACAGGAAAACTGGCTGTCAAGGTAGTGGAAAGCTAAGAATCCGGCAGAAAAAAGGAAATTCTGACAAGCCGGTAATTGTTCAGAAATCGGAGGTCTACAGATGGATGAAGCGCTTATAAAAAGGGTACTTCCCCACAGCGTAGAAGCAGAACAGTCGGTCATCGGCTCGATGCTGATGGATAGAGAGGCAATTATTTCGGCGTCTGAGATAGTCACAGGCGCCGATTTTTACCAGCACCAGTATGGTGTGATGTTTGAGTCCATGGTGGAGCTGTTCAATGAGGGCAAGCCGGTAGATCTGGTAACACTCCAGAACCGCTTAAAGGAAAAGGACGTCCCGCCGGAGGTCAGCAGCCTGGAGTTTGTCCGCGACATAGTCACAACGGTACCGACGTCTGCCAATGTTAAAACCTATGCGAATATCGTCAGGGAGAAAGCCGTACTGAGGCGGCTTATTAAAGTAAACGAAGAGATAGAAGGGCTTTGCTACGCAGGCAAGGATAAACTGGAATATATTTTGTCTCATACGGAGAAAGCCGTGTTCGATCTGCTTCAGAGTAAAGGCTCGGGTGAATTTGTGCCTATCAGGCAGGTCGCTTTGAATGTATTGGAAAAGATTGAGACGGCATCTAAGAATCAGGGAACCGTCACCGGCGTACCCACCGGGTTCATCGATTTGGATTACCGTACATCCGGTTTTCAGCCGTCGGATTTTATTTTGATTGCGGCCCGGCCGTCTATGGGTAAAACAGCATTTGTACTCAACGTTGTTGACCATGTAGCGGTTAAGAAGGGACTTCCCTGTATGGTTTTCAGCCTGGAGATGTCAAAAGAGCAGCTCGTAAACCGAATGCTTTCAATGGAGTCTAATGTGGATTCACAAAAGCTTCGTACCGGTACTCTGACAGATGCCGATTGGGACGCGGTGGTGGAAGGCATCGGAGTAATCGGAAATTCAAAGCTGATTATCGATGATACACCGGGTATTTCCATCATGGATCTGCGCTCCAAGTGCCGTAAAATGAAGCTGGAATATGGTCTTAGCGTTGTAATTATCGATTACCTGCAGCTGATGTCCGGCAGCGGCAAGGGCGGTGAGAACAGGCAGCAGGAGATCTCGGAGATATCGCGATCACTGAAGGCACTGGCCAGGGAACTGAATGCGCCGGTAATTGCGCTATCCCAGCTGTCGCGAGCCTGTGAGACCAGGCCGGATCACAGGCCGATGCTTTCCGACCTTCGAGAGTCGGGGGCGATCGAGCAGGATGCCGACGTTGTAATGTTTTTATATCGAGATGATTATTATAATAAAGATACGGATATGCCGAATATTGCAGAGGTAATTATTGCAAAACAGAGAAACGGTCCGATAGGAACCATCCAGCTTATGTGGAGGCCGGAGCTGACAAAATTTGCAAACCTGGCAAAATAAAGACGGAGCAGAGAGAACAGGAAGACTGTTTAATCTGCTCTGTTTTTATTTTGCACAGGTGAGGACGCCGCCGCAGGCAGCGGACGGGGTGGTGGAGTGTGTATATGAGTCTTTCGTCCCCGGCGAAAACCTGACCCGGGGAAGTAGGCGGAATCAATTGCGGAGGGGACATGGGAGTCCGCCGGTGCTTAGCGAGGTCCCTCAAGAGCTTAGCACTGCTGCGCACTCCAAAGAGTGCAAACGGTCCCCGCAGCAATTCTTTCCGGCCGGATTCCCCCTCACGACACCCTTCAACCGGGGACGGAAGACTCAGCCAGCCCCCCACCACACCGGACATGGTCCGTTCCGGACGCGTCCTCCCAACCTCAGTTAAATTTAAGTAACAGCGTCCTGTCTGAACTGTTACATTTTGCATAATGCTTTTATAATTGAAGTACAAAAAAAATAGTTGCACACTCAACCATTTGGTGTTAAACTAATAGTTGAGTGTGCAACTATTGTGACGGAGGAAACAGATGATGAGGCAGCCATATCAACTGAATAAGCTGATATCCATTATACATCGGCATGGACAAAGGTTTTTTGACAGGGAGTTATTCGAAGGAGTAAAGAGCGGACAACAGTTTTTTCTGGTTCGAATCTATGAGAATCAGGGAATCAGCATGCAGGAATTGGCGGGACTGGGATACTTCGACAAGGGGACGGTGACCCGGGCAGTCCAGCAGCTGATCGATAAGGAGTACATAATAAAAGAAACGGATGCGAAAGACAGGAGGCTCTGTCATTTATATACCACTCCGAAAGCCCTGCCGCAAGTGGAGGAAGTTTACGAGGTCGGGAGACACTGGAATGAGATATTAATGGATGGTTTAACGGAGCAGGAGAAGGAACAGGCGGCAAAACTGCTTGGGAAAATGGCTGACAATGCTTATCAATCAATAAAAAATAAGAAGGTGTATTAATATTGGAACAATTTACAGTAAGAAAAGAAAACCCGCTGGAGTATAAGCCCATCGGTCTGCTTCTGGTGGAATTTGCGGTACCGGCGACCATAGCGGTTCTGGTAAATGCGGTTTATAACATTGTAGATCAGATTTTTATCGGCCAGGGAGTCGGTTACCTGGGAAATGCGGCTACCACCGTATCCTTCCCGGTCATGACAATCGTTATGGCCTTTGCCACTTTAATCGGGTCGGGCGGAAGCGCTTATGCGGCAATTAAACTGGGGCAGCGGCAGGAGGAGGCTGAAGATGTCCTGAATAATATGTTTATCATTGGGCTTTTATCCGGCATTTTGATTTCGGCAGCGGGGCTGATATTTTTAGATCCGCTGCTGCGGCTTTTTGGCGCGACGGATACGATTATGCCCTACGCCAGGGATTACGCCTCCATTATTCTGGCGGGAGTTCCGGCCAGCATATTGGGACCGTGTCTTTCAAACATGGCAAGGACGGACGGACAGCCGAGGCTGTCCATGTACGGAGTACTGATTGGCGCAGTTCTTAACACAATACTCGATCCGGTCTACATATTTATCTTCCACTGGGGCGTAAAGGGAGCGGCGATTGCCACCGTTACATCACAGCTTATCTCAGCCGCGGTTCTGGCATGGTATTTTATCAGAAAAGGTTCAATACGCCTGAAGCTCAGTAAGATGAAAATCGTTCCGCGTGTGGCAGGACGAATCGTTACTCTGGGAATGTCTTCAGGTGTGACACAATTAGTGGCCTGCCTGATGCAGATTGTCATGAATAATTCACTTGTTCTTTACGGTAATCAGGTATCTACCGGAGGGGATGTTGCTCTAAGCGCGATGGGAATTATAATGAAGCTGGCAATGATACTCGCCTCCATCTGTATTGGTATCGGAATCGGTTCTCAGGCTATCTGGGGATATAATTACGGAGCCGGACATTATCACAGAATAAAGAAATTGTTAAAATGCGCGATGACGGCAGCCACAGTTTCCGTAGTAATCGGCTGGCTGGTATGCCAACTGTTTCCAAGACAGATTATACAGTTGTTTGGCGGAGGTAATGAGATTTTCATGGAGTTTGCAGTGAAATGCATGCGGGTATATCTCGGAGGTATTTTCTGCGCAGGATTTCAGATTGTAGCGACAAATTATTTCCAGGCCACGGGACAGCCGCTGAAAGCAACGGTTTTATCCATGCTGCGCCAGCTTCTTCTGCTTGTCCCGCTGATACTGATACTGCCTCTCTTTTTCGGCCTGGATGGGATACTTTATGCAGGACCGGCCGCCGATGTCGGCTCTGCCCTGGTAGTTGCCTGCTTCATTGTACCGGAAGTTAAGAAACTGAACAGGCATGTTGCGGAAGAAAAAAATTACTAAATAGAAAAAGAATCATGCTCAGTGTCCGAAAAAGGTATCAAACAGCTGATCCTGCTCCGGATTGTGTACTACGTAACCGATTGCAATTTTATTATGGGTAAGTTCAATAAGCTGCTGCGCTTTTTCCGGGCCGAAGGCCCCGCACAGCTCGACTGCCCCGAACCCCTCTTTCTCCAGTTCCTTAAGCTTCGAGCAAGCCTCTTCGAAGCTGCGGACTGTGTAGATATGGGTGGACATTGTCTCTTTCTCAAAAGATGCCTGATGTACATCAGGATTATAAGCGTCACTCATAAGAATAAAAGCAAATTTTTTCTTCATGCTCTTAAACCTCCCCGAAGTTCAATAAATTCAAACCTACTTCTTCATCAAAACGACGATCGACGCTGCCGTCTATTATAGTTATGACCATCTCACAGGTTGCACTCACGACAGCCCTGTTCAGATGACCGCCGAACACTTCTCCTTTTTCATTGCCGGCGCTCATATGGATATGGGTGTAAAAACAGCCGTCCATCGTATTTATGGTTCCGGTCAAAGATACAATCTCAAAATTTCCTTTGAAATCATTCGAATCATACTTCTTTTCCAGCGTTTTAAACACCCCGGCCGTGAAATCATTGATAGCGCCGAGAGCGGTAACCTCGGCTAATCTGATATCCTCTTTTAATGATATTTCTTTAATCTTTTCCAGTATCTCTTCGCCTTTATCAATCCTCGCTATTATTTTATTACCGAATCGTCTGTAGTCCATATTTTTCCCTCCGAAAATGTTGATATGATTTAAAAGCTGCGTTTAATTGAATTTTAGTATCTGCCGGCTTAAAAGTCAAATGCTGTGAGAGATGAAAGCATTCAAAAAGGAAATTAAAATCGGCTTTTTTATGCTGCTTTTCATACACGGATTTCGACGTTTTAAACGCTGTTTTGGGCAGTTTGCACAAGGTCTATTGACCATGGTGTTAAGAAAATGTAAAATTAGCTCATAATTATTAAATAATTATAAAAAGACAGTAAACAAATAAGAAAGAGGGTAAGGAGTATGAAAAAAACAATGAAAGCAATCGTGGCATGCATTACCTGTTTGACAATGGCGGCGTCACTGACGGCCTGCTCGGGAGATTCGGGGACTTCCGGTTCAGGCAGCACGGCAGCACCGGCACCGGCGGCGGAGTCCCAGGAAGGCGAAGGGGAGGGTGTTCAGGCGCCTTCTGTGGATATAGACAGAGCCACGGAATTTGTAACCATTGCAACCGGTCCTACCAGCGGAATTTATTATCCGATTGGCGGAGCTTTCGCGACGGTGCTCGGCAATGCGGGGTACAAGACCTCCGCGCAGGCGACGGGAGCTTCGGTTGAGAATATTAACCTGATTACCGCAGGTGAGGCGGAGCTTGCAATTGCAATGCAGGATTCCGTCATGCAGGCGTATGAGGGATTCGGCGCTTTTGAAACGCCAAATACGGAACTGCGCGCGGCTATGCGCCTGTGGCCGAATTACGTTCAGCTTGTAACGACGGCAAACACAGGAATCAAGAGCGTAGAGGATCTGAAAGGGAAACGTGTCGGAGTCGGCGCTCCCAACTCAGGAGTAGAATTAAATGCCCGCATGATTTATGAGGCATACGGAATGACCTATGAAGACAGCGAGGTTGACTATTTATCTTACGGTGAGGCCATCGACCAGATGAAAAACGGACAGTGCGACGCCGCTTTTGTTACATCGGGACTTCCAAACTCTACGGTCAGTGAGCTGGCGTTCAGCTATGATATGGTAATCGTACCGATTGACGGAGACGGAAGAGATAACCTGATTAATAAATACCCGTTCTTTGCGGCCAGCATAATCCCCGCCGATACTTATAATAATGAGGAGGATGTGGAGAGCGTTTTTGTATATAACATTATGCTGGTCAACAAAGACCTTTCCAATGATATGGTATATGACATGATGGACTGTATCTTCAATGATATCGGCAGCATTAAAGCCTCCCATAACACAGCCGATCAGAATATCGACGTGACCTTCGGTGTAGATGACGTTAAGATCCCACTCCACGACGGCGCCGCAAAATGGTGGCAGGATCATGGATATGATACGCCGCAGAACTAAGCTATTATTATCCGCAGCTATTCTGCTGATTCTTTCAGCTTTGTTTGTTTTTTCTGCCGCAGCGTTCCGGCTGCGGCAGAGAGAATACCTGGTCATCAGGAACCAGGAGTCGGGAGACACTTATGTGAGAGTGCCGGTGGAGACCGGAGATGAACTGACCTTTGGGTGGGAGCACTCTTTTGAGCATATCCCGTGGAATGAATATTATGAGATTGAAGAAGACGGAAGCTTTCTTCTGCATACGATTTCGGTAGCCGGGTTCGGCGCGGGTATTCCTGCGGAAATGGACTGTACCTACCGCTATGAGGATGGACTCATTTACATGGACGATATAGAGAGCGAATTTCCTCAGTTTAACTGGATTAATTCGCAGACGGCATTAAAAGAGATAGGATTAAACGGCCGCCTTTTGATCCGGGGCAGTGATATGCCCCATCATCAGAAGATCGTACTTTGTATTGAATAGGGCAAGGAGGATATGAAATGGTCTGGAAGAAGAAAACGGCGGATACAGCCGTACCGGAGGAGAATGCTGAGGCAGCAGCCGGGGAAGACAGGGATAAAGAGATTACGGAGGCCGACAAGCAGGAACTCCTTGAGAAATTTGATAAAGAAAGTAAGACGCGTACATTTGTATCACCGGCGGTTGCCATGGCATATAAGATATTCGCAATTCTGGTTACGCTGTATCATCTTGTGTTTGCATCCGGTTTCTGGATGCCTGAGACACTGAAGCACCGGTCACTTCATGTGTCTATGATTCTGATACTGGCTTTTGCCATGTATCCCGCAACAAAAAAGGCAAGCCGGAAAATAATTGCCTGGTATGATTATATCCTGATAGCACTCTCGGCCGCTGTACCGCTGTACATGTGGCTTGATTATTTCAACATCATCAATCGGGCCGGAAAGCCCAACTCCATGGATGTTATAATCGGAACGCTGCTTACGCTGCTGGTGCTGGAAGCAACGAGGCGGGTGTGCGGCATGGCGCTTCCTATTTTAGGCGTAATTTTTATTTTATACAGCCTGATGGGAACAAAGCAGGGCCTGATACCGGTTAATATTCCCGGCATATTCCTCCACAGGGGATATACGTGGCAGAAGCTGATGAGCCACTTCTTTGCCAATACAGAGGGAATATACGGCTCATCTGTCAATGTTGCGTCAACGTACATATTCCTGTTTATCGCATTCGGCGAGATTATGAACAAGTGCGGCATGGGTAAATTCTTTAATGATATTGCCAACGCGCTGGCAGGAGGAAGCAAAGGCGGGCCTGCAAAGGTGGCCGTTGTGGCCTCCGGACTACTTGGAATGATTAACGGCGCTGCCGTTGCGGTCGTCGTGACAACGGGTTCCTTTACCATTCCGCTGATGAAAAAGACGGGCTACGACAACGAATTTTCAGGAGCCATTGTGGCCACCGGCTCTGTCGGCGGACAGCTCATGCCGCCGGTTATGGGCGCGGCCGCCTTCATCATGGCAGAGACTCTGGGCATAAAGTACAGTACGCTGCTGGTATCGGCCATTATTCCTGCCGTAATCTACTATATGGGAATCCTGCTTCAGATTCAGATGCGTGCGGAGAAAATGGGAATGCAGGGTACGCCGAAAGACCAGCTCCCGAAAGTCGGGGAAGTAATGAAGGAGTACGGCCATCTCGCCATACCGCTCGTCTTCCTGATCTATATGCTGTTCTTCAGCGGGAAAACGGTTATTATGGCCGCATTTTACACAATTCTGTTTACAATCGTCGTTGCACAGCTCCGCCCGAATACCAGGATGAGCCTGAACGATATTATTGATGCTATGGTAGCCAGCGCCAAATCGACTGTCTCGGTTGCCATTGCCTGCGCCTGCGTCGGAATTATCGTAGGTGTTTGCAGTATCACCGGTTTTGCACTCAACATGGCAAGTACGATTATTCAAATCGGCGGACAGAGCCTGATGTTCACATTGATGTTTACAATGGTAACGTGTATGATTCTCGGTATGGGACTTCCGAGTATCCCGTCCTATATCATCACATCCACGATTGCGGCTCCGGCACTTGTGACACTGGGGATCCCCCCGATCGCGGCCCATATGTTCTGCTTCTATTTTGCAATGTTTGCAAACCTGACGCCTCCGGTTGCCCTGGCAGCCTTTGCCGCGGCAGGAATAGCGGGAGGAAGCCCGATGAAGACCGGATGGGCGTCGGTCAAACTGGCCCTGGCCGGCTTTATTCTGCCTTATATGTTTGTTTATAATACGGAGCTTCTGCTTCTCGATACTCCGATTGCCAAAGGAATTCAGGTGGCGATTACCGCTGCCATCGGCGTATTCCTGATCAGTGTGGCAGTAGAGGGATTCCTGTTTCGAAAGGTCAATGCCGTCTTGCGTATTCTCTGTTTTGCCGGCGCCTATCTGTTAATTGACAGCGGCCTGATTACCGATATTATCGGTATTGCAATCTGCGTTGGAATAGTTTTATTACAGAAGACAATGGCAAAAAAACATGGTACAATAGTTACGTAAAAAACCGGCATAAAGGGATGCTGCGGAGCTGCACGGAAGCCGCAGTATCCTTTTTATCATTGAAGGCGGTGATCTGTGCGCGCAGCGTGCCGGTTATCGTTAATCGGATAGCGCCGGGAATGGGGGAATCAGTATGGTTTATGACGTTATTATGAGTATCTGTATGAACATCTCTCTGCTCATTGTTCTGGCCCTTATGCTGACTAAGATAGAATTTGTCAAGGTGCTTCTTTTGAACGGGGAAGAGGAGGAACGCAACGATCGCAAAACCGGAACCAGAAAAGTCCGTAACCAGCTTGTATTGGGAGGCATTTTCGGAATATTCTGTGTTATTTCCGACTATATAGGAATCCAGGTGGAAGGGGCGCTTCCCAATGCCCGCGTAATCGGGGTGCTGTCAGCCGGGTTTCTGGGAGGGCCCGTATCGGGAATGACGACGGCCGTCATTGCCTCTATACACCGGTACCTTATATTTCCGGAGCGTATCAGTACCCTGGCCTGCGTTTTGGCGGCTATACTCCATGGGGTGATCGGCTCCTGGATTGGATATGCAAAAAAGGACAACAGGCAGTATTCCAACTGGTTCCTTCTTGTCAGCACTTTTGTGGCCGAAGCGATCCATATGATACTGATACTGATTTTAACGAGACCGTTTAACGAGGCGCTTGTAATTGTGAAGATTGTGCTGGTGCCGATGGTTATCATTAATTCGGTCGGTATGGTCATCTTTTTCAGCGTGTTTAAATCCATATTCAATAATGAAGACCTGAAGGTAGCGGTTAATGTATCCCTGGCGCTCAGAACAGCGGAGCGGTGCGCTCCTTATCTCGGTGATGCCGAGACGAACAGGGAAAGCATGCAGAAAATAATCGATATTGTCATGTCTGAGCATAAATGCGTGGGTGTGGCGGTGATCAGGGAGTATGAATTTCTGGGACGGAGCAGCGCCTTCGATTCGATTATACTGGATAAAACCTCCTATCCCCGTCTGTTGGCAGCCACGAAGACTTACAGAACCACGAGAATCAGCAGGGTTCCATTGCCGGAGGATGCTTTTTATCCTCTCTATGAGAAAAATGTGATTATTTCCGCCCCAATTGTCCGAAGCGGGGAGGAAGTTCTTTCTTTTGTCATGCTGGCCAGGAAGAATGCATATTCCTACCGTGCGGATATTGAATTTGGAACGGGTATCGCTAATTATTTCGCAACCCAGTTAAAGCTGGTGGACATGGAAAAACAGAAAGAACATCTGAGGAAAGCGGAGATTAAGGCACTCCAGTCGCAGATTAACCCTCATTTTCTTTTTAATGCGTTAAATACAATCTCCTGTTTCTGCCGGGAAAAGCCGGAGAAGGCGAGAGAGCTTTTGATGGCACTCAGCTCCTACTTCCGCAATATGCTGGACGACATTGACAGCAGCGTGACACTGGAGACGGAGTTAGAACATGTAAAAGCCTATCTGATGCTGGAGGAGGCGCGGTTTGAGGAGCATCTGAAGATTCGAATCGAAGCGGAGCCGGAGGATCTGACCTGCCGCGTACCGAATCTTATCCTGCAGCCGATTGTAGAGAATGCAGTGCGCCACGGCGCGATGAAGAGGGATAAGGGGCAGGTGACAATCCGTATAAAAAAAGAAGAAAAATCGACGATGATTGATGTGATAGACAATGGTCCCGGAATGGATAAGGAAATAGTAGACCGGCTTTATGAAAACGGCAGTTCTCAGCTCCCTCATCAAAATGAAGGGCATGGAATCGGCATGCTGAATGTGCAGCGGAGGCTGACGGGTATATTCGGAAAAGGAGCCGGTCTTCAGATTATTTCGGGAGGGTCAGGAACTATTGTGCGAATGATTATTCCAAACCAGAAAGAGAGGACAGATGAGGATTGCGGTAGTAGATGACGAACGCCCTGCAAGAAGTGAACTGGTATATCTGATCAGGCAGTGCAGTCCGTCGGCGGAAATCACGGAGGCCGACAGCAGCGACAGGCTGATGGAGCTTCTGAATACGAAAGTATTTGACGTCTGCTTTGTGGATATCGATCTTGGGGGAGCAAACGGAACAACGCTGGCATCGATGATAAAAAGCAAGGTTCCCGAGGCGCAGATTATTTTTGCCACGGCTTACCGGGAATATGCGGTAAAAGCATTTGAGCTGGGAGCAGCAGATTATCTGCTTAAACCATTTGATTTGGACAGGGTAAAAAAGACGATGGGCAGGCTGGAGGAGAAGAGAGCCGAGGCGGCAGGCGCGCGGGAAATGGCGATTAATAAAATCATGGTCAATGCCGGAGCCAGCTTTCAGGTTCTCGATGTATCGGATATTATATATATTGAGACGGAAAAACGCTCCTGCCGGATTCATACGGCTAAAAAGTCGTATCTTCAGAATGAGTCTCTGAATTATTATGAGACGAGGCTGAAAAACTGCCGGTTTTTCAGAATACATAAAAGTTATCTGGTGAATCTGGATTATGTTCTTGAGATGGTGCCGGCATTTAATAACGGTTACAGCCTTAAGATGAAATATCATGAGAAGGTGTTACTTCCGATTGGAAGGACACAGGTGAGGGAATTCCGGCAATTATTTGCCAGGTAATATGTATGCCACGGAAAAACGCCCTGCAGAGAATTATGTTCCCTGCAGGGCGTTTTGGGCTATTGTTCACACGGTTGTATCCCGCGAGGCGTTTGATATTAACGCCGGATTTATCAGGTGGTATAATATCCGTCAATCCGCGCGCCTTCAGGCAGTTCGAAGACATCTTCAGGAGCCCCCATGATCCAGCCGCTCTCGGAACTGTGATGGTTTTCCATCGCACCGGCGAAGTGGAGCATCGCGATTCCGGCATTCAGGCGCGTATCGTCAGGTGTGGTCAGTTCATCGGGAAGAGTGACAAACAGTATCCTGTTTCCGTCCATAATAAAGCGGTAGGACTGCAGGTTTAAGTAGGACGGGGCGCAGCAGGCGGCAATGAAGGCCTGGTACAGGCTGCTGTTGAGGGGGAGTGAGGATATCTCCGCGCTCTCACCCCAGTTTTTTGTGTATACGGCATGGTCGACAGACAGTTTTGGAGCAACGAAGCCGGTACGTTTTTTTATGGTTACATCAGAGATGCTTTTGATGTCCAGTCTGGAGGAGGGCAGCATGACAGTGGCATTGCCGAAGGCAATCAATGCACATGGTTCCATATTTTCCGGAAGGCTAAGGCGCTTTTTCGTCTCGGTACTGTCTCCGACGGTGAACCAGCAGGACTCCAGTTCCAGTTCCGTCAGTTTCATGACGAGATCCTCACCGATATAGCCTGCATTTTCCAGATAATGCTCCATCTTCGGGGAGGAGATGAGAAGATAATGGGGCGCCTCGATCATAAAATTATGGTATCCGGCACAGCCTGAAAGGATTGACTGGGTCTCCGGTCCCAAAAGTTCAATTGTAACCGGAATATCCTCTATCAGTTTCCTGCACTGCAGAAAATAGTCCTGAAGTTCTTCGAGCTGGCGTTCTAAAACCGGTTTTTTCTTAAAACTCCTTGTAGATTCACGTTTAATTGCAAGATTGTAATAATCCATCATAAAGCCACCTTTCTAAAATTTTTCCTGTAAGAGATTCTTTAACACAGATGTATATGGAATCTGCTTATACTGAAATTCTACCATTTATCTGGGGTAATTGTCAAACATAAACAATTGTTTTCTATCAATAGACAGAAATTGCCTGTTCAAATAAGAAAAAACATATGTTAAAATTTTTCCCTGATATTCATATTCCTTCTGAACCCGGCATATAGTAATAGTAAGCTACGAAATATTGTGGACTAAAGGAGAGGATTTATTATGGCTGAGATACATTATCTGATTTCAGATGCGTCGAAAAAAGTGGATGTAGAAGCACATGTGCTGCGTTACTGGGAGGAAGAACTGGAACTTCCAATTCCCAGGAATGATATGGGACACCGATATTATACGGATTTTCATATCCGTCTTTTTAAACAGGTAAAAGTGCTGAAGGAAAAGGGATATCAGTTGAAAGCGATTAAAACTGCGCTGGCAAAATCCCTTCAGGACGGTAAGGTGATTATTCCCAGTGAGGTCCTGGAAGAGGATGTAATTGCCGCATTGAAAGAAACAGGTATAGGAGAGCAGGACATGAAAGAGCAGAAAGGGAATGAAAACAAGAACGGCGAAAAACGGGCAGATGAAAAAGTAAAGGATGGACAAGCATGTGAGGGCGGTGGAGAGGCCGGACTTACGGCTCTCGATAAGGACAGTGTGGAGGCATTGCTGGCCGGAGAGAAGATGGAGCAGTTTCAGAAGGTAATGAACCATATAATTGGACGGGCTATGGAAGAGAACAGCGAAAAACTGAGCCAGGATATCAGTTATCTGGTGCATGATAAGCTGATGAAAGAGATGGAATATCTGATGCGGGTTTCTGATGAGAGGGAAGAGGAGCGGTTTAAGCAGCTGGACGAAGTGATCCGTGCCTATCAGAGGGACAACCAGGGCAGGGCGGAGGCGGCGGCCTCAGTCACCGGCTTTCCGTTTTTCCGCTTTAAAAAGAAAAAATTCGGCCGAAACGGAAACAAGCTTTGACTTGTTTCTGCTGCGGCCGATTATTGAAGGCGGTGACCTGTGCGTGCGGCGTACAGGTTATCGTTGGAGCGTATTGTAAAACTCCGCTGTAACCTCTGAAGCGGAGTTTTGCTGTCAGGCTTTCCGGCAGGCCTTTATAAAAGCGGAGAAAAGACGGTCGGCATGTGAATACTTTCCGGCCAGCTGCTCGGGATGCCACTGGACCCCGAGCAGAAACGGATGTCCGGGCTGTTCCACCGCTTCGATGATGCCGTCCGAAGCGCGGCCGCAGACCGTCAGGCAGGGGGCGACATTGCGGATGGCCTGATGATGAAGGCTGTTGACCTCCAGCGAGAGGGATTCCGATATCTGCGCCAGCCGGGACCCGGTTTCGACCGCTACCCTGTGGGCCGGATGCGTTGCGTTAAACGGCTGCCGGTGGGCAATCGGAACGCGTCCTGAAAGCTGTGAAAAAATGTCCTGGTAGATATCTCCGCCAAGGGCGATATTAATGAGCTGGGCTCCCCGGCAGATGCCAAGAACCGGCTTTTTCCTTTCGTAAACCTGGGAAAGCAGCAGCAGCTCAGAGGAGTCACGCAGCGGTGAAAAATCTCCGCAGCCGGCCAGTGTCTCTTCACCAAATAGAAACGGATGTACATCGGGGCCTCCGCTGAACAGGAAACCATCCAGCGTATCGGCCAGTTGGCCGGCCTCTTCTTCATCCAGTGTGAGAGGGAGAACCAGCGGTATAGCTCCATTTTTTCTTATGGCATCGATATAGAAATGTCCCATTTTCAAATCATCTGTTGATAAATCATGGGAGGCCGTCAGGCCGATAACCGGTTTATTCATATTAATACCTCATCTTTTTATAAACATAAAAAGACTGTCATCTCTGACAGCCTCTTATGTATCTTAAGCGTTCCGCTTAATTATTCCTGTTCGATAGCGCCTGTTGGACATGTGCCAGCACAGGAACCGCAGTCGATGCAAGTATTTGCATCAATTTCGTATTTGCCATCTCCCTGAGAAATAGCGCCCACTGGACAGTCTCCAGCACAAGCGCCGCAGCTTACACATGAGTCAGTAATTACATATGCCATGATTAAGTACCTCCTTTAGATTTTGACGTTTGCGTTTATTTTATACTATTACTGCAAATTATTCAAGAAGAAATTACTGTATTTTATGTTTAAAAATTGAAGCAAAGTACAAAATATAGAGTACAGGCAATTTTTGTTACTCACAGCCCGCCTAAAAGGTAACAGTTCAGACAGCATGAACTTTACGGCATCCGGCTAATTAAAGTGCTGCTCAGAGGAATAACAATTTTATTTCTTGCCAAGTCTAAGGAAAAGTATTATAGTATGGATATATGTAACGGTTTAGCAGGATACATTCCGCAAGGTGTTACGGATATATTACAAAAGGAGGTTAATGGAATATGCAGGTTAGTAAAGATATGTTAATCGGCCAGCTTCTGATGGTAGATGAGGGCGTCGCTCCGATTCTGATGGGTGCGGGCATGCATTGTCTGGGCTGTCCTTCCGCACAGGGAGAATCTCTGGAAGAGGCATGCTTTGTTCATGGAATTCAGGTTGATACGGTAGTTAATGCCATTAATGAATACCTGGCCGCTAAATAGCAGCAGGCATTGAACGATAAAAAAGACTTCCGCCGCGGGACGAGTTCCCGATTGGGCGGAAGTCTTTTTATTTAAAAGGAGAATTCTCCTTTTAAATAAAAACCGTTTCGCGGAGCGTGCAGGTTATCATTTCCTCCGGGCCGGGCAGGTATGGCATTACAGTTTCGAAAGTGTCTGTAAGGCGCGATCTTTTACGATGACTTCATAATGTTCCTGATAGTAGGCTTCAGCAGCCGGGTCTGTCTTCAGAGCGCTGCCGTATTCCGACAGGAGATTGCAGATCCGCTTGAAGGAATCACTGCCTGTCTCAGGTTCTCTGACAATCAGATAATAACGGAGGTTTTTCGGGTTTTTATAAAGTGAATTGGACCCGTCAAACACTTGTCCAGCTATTCTGGCGGCGTCACACACCTGATCCAGGCTATCGAATGTAAAAAACCGGACAGAGGGCTGACTGTCGGAGGAGCTGCTTTCCTGATTCTTCAGTCCGGCGGCTCCGGCGGTCGGGGAAGAGGCTGTATCACCGGCTGTCTTCGCAAACAGCTCCAGAAGCCCGTCGGCTCCTTCCAGCAGTTCACTGGCCAGTGAAGACAGGGAATCTTCATCCTCTGCCATTGGAGAAAATTTGGAAAAACGGGTATCCAGTTCTTCCGGATCTTCTATCTTTGTAATGATAAGCATAATACTTTCGTTGGAGAGCGGAATTGCTTCCACCATTAACGGAATATCCTCTGCTTCAAAACCTACTTCGTTGGAGGCCTTCTGAATCATCTCACGGAAAAGTTTTTTTGCTTTTTCGCTGCCATAGGCTAATTCTCCCAGATTCAGGTCGCGTACGCTTAAGTCAAAGCTCGACAGCGTGCAGCGGATCTGGTTTTCATTGATACGTTCGATTTTCATAGGCTCACTTCCTTGTCTTTTCAGGTCTGAGTTTAAAAGCGGGAAACGTTTATTTTCGTTTCTGCGCAGTGTTAAGCCAGCCACTGCCTGCGGCAGCGGATAATTACTTCAGCTTACATATTCAATATACTATATAATATAAGCAATTGGCAATTCATATATGAAAAAAATTTATTAAAATTTATGGAAGCAGAGCTTAAAAAGGGTAAAAACCTGAAATTACCTCGCGGGACATAACCGTGTGAACAGTAACATTTCCGTTCTTAGGATTATAACAATTTTATTTTATCAGTTGAAAAAATGAAAGCAATATATTATAATGAAACTCTGAGAAGTGATATTTCCGAAAGGAGGTGTAGAAGCAGAAAGCACCATATTATTTGGAAAATATCAGATATGTCGGGTGATCGGCAGCGGAAGAAGCGGTACCGTGTTTCTTGCAAAGCATCTCGGGCTGGATGAATTCAGGGCAATTAAGAGAGTGGCAAAAGAGGGCAGCGGTTTCCTCAGGGAGACGGCCGTACTGAGAAATCTGAGACATCCGGGAATCCCGATCATATACGACATGGAAGAGGATTCAATTTTTTACTATCTCATCGAAGAATATCTTGAAGGTGAGTCCTTATATGCTCTGGTCAATCGACAGGGCAGTCTGACAGGGACAAAGCTCATTTCTTTCGGAATGGAACTTTGTCAAATCATGGATTATCTGCATTCGTTTAAACCCAATCCAATTTTGTATTTAGATCTGCAGCCTCATAATATTTTAATTTGCCGGGGAACGCTTAAGTTGATCGATTTTGATCAGGCAGTATCGGTTTCTCATACCGGAAAAACGGAAAAACGCTATGGAACACAAGGTTTTGCAGCCCCGGAACAATACACAGACGAGCCGATGGATGTAAGGACCGACATCTATGCCATCGGCGCCCTCCTTCACTATATGTTTACCGGAAAATCACCGGATATGCAGGCCATTGTGACGCCGGGAAGAGAACCGGCCGATTTAAAAAGCGCCGGTACGGTAAATTCCGGGTGGGAAGAGAAACTGAGAGCCATTATAGGGCGGTGTCTGCGCCGGCACAAAGAGGAACGTTATGAGAATGTCAGGGAGGTACTTGAGGAGCTTATAGAATTAAAGCAGGGTGTTTTCAATGAAGAGAACATATCACTTCTCAGAATTGCTGTATCCAGCAGCAGTCACGGCATGGGAGCAACCCATGTGTCTTTAGGCGTGGCGGCTTATCTGACGGGATACGGAATCAGAAGCCTGTATCAGGAGAAGAATGATTCACGGTCGGTATTGGCAATGGCAGAGTATCTTGAACAGAGCCCGGATCAGTATGGGATATATCATATTGGAGCATGGGAGCTGAAACCGGGATACGGCTGCTGCGTCAGATTGGAACAACCGGTATATAATGCTATCGTCGAGGACTGGGGAACCGGACTCCAGCCGGTTTCGGAGAAGGATTATGATTTACTGATTCTGGTCTGCGGCGGTAAGTGGTGGGAACTGGAAGATTCCATAAGAGCAATACGCCTTCTGGCGCAGAGTAAAAATCTGCGTGTCATTTTTAATCATGTTTCTTCCGAAATGGATATAGTCCTGCCGGAAGATATCACAAAACTTTCATTTTACAGAATGCCCTGGTTTCCGGCGCCGGAAGACAGAAGCTTCGGGAACTTTTTTGAAGAGCTGTCCCGGAAGACGGAGTGCGGGCAAAAACTAGAGAAACTCATCGAGAGCCGTACGGCGGCATTTGGGAAAGGAAGAACGGTACGGGAGCGCATAAAAAGACTTTTTCACTTCCCGTCAAGGGGAGGCGGCAACAGATAAATGAAGATGTGAAGCGCCGGAAACCGGAGCTTATCGGAGTGGCCGGAAGCAGCCCCGGCGTGGGAGTGACCCATTTTACAGTCCTTCTCGGCAACTACATGACAGGAGTAATGGGCAGAAAAACAGCAGTTCTGGAATGGAATACAAGCGGAGCTTTCGGGGAAATACAGGAAATTTATTCGACAAGAACTGTCACAAACAGACAAGATCAGACGTTTATTACCTATGGAGTCTCTTATTACAAAAATGCCGGCAGAAAAGAATTGCTGGAATGTCAGTTGAGGTTTGATACGGTGATCCTGGATTTTGGGACATACAATGGCAAAGTGGAAGAAGAACTTCTGCGATGCGACAGGAAATTTTTTCTGGGTTCCTTCAGCGAGTGGAGACTGAGAGCCTTTTCGGAGCATATATCCGACAAACGGGTAAGGGACTGCGGTTGGGAATATTTTGCGGCTTTTGGGAATAAGGAGACTGCGGGTATGATAAAACGGTTTTTAAAAGTACAAGTCAGCCTTATACCGTGGCTGCCGGATGCATTTGTCATAACGGGAGAAGCAATGGCTTTCTTTGAGAGACTCCTGAAATATAAGCGGGACGGGAACTGATATATCACGATATACTTCCTGAAGGTTTCTGGAAAAGACGACCGTCCCTCAAAATTCGAGGGGATAGCAATGGACGAAAGAGAAAAGAGGCGAATTGAAAAGGAAAGGCGTGAAAAGGAACAGCAGCGTATCTTTGTAGAAGGCCTTAAGAAATACAGGGAGAGGGGGATTCCGATCCTGATTGACGGCAAAGAATGCACACCTGAAGAATATGCAAAATTATTTGAGCTGAAAGAAGACGGCTCCTTTTATATGGGAGACTATATTGGCGCCGATACCGGACTGCTGATGGAAATCCACTTTGACCGGGTTTATTACAAGTAAAACAGGAGGTTAATACGGAAGAAACTGAATTGCCCGATTATAAAGGTTACTGTCCACACCCCGCCAGAAAGCGGCGTGCTGCGAACAATAACACGCCTCGCGGAACAGCACCGTGTGAACAGTAACTTATAAAGAACCGTAAGAAAAAATTCAACAATCCCCGGATAAGGTGTGATATACTAGCTATATTAATGATAGAAATATATAGACATGAATAAAATACCGGAGGATGAGATGAAGAGAAGAAAATCGCCGCTAAAAGCCGTATTTCTGGTCCTTTTGCTGCTGGTGGCATGTGCAGCCGGAGTTTACGGCTATAAACGATATATGCCTACTAATGAAAGAGCCGACCTGAGCCGGATTTACGACAGCCGTGATAATGAAGTCACTGTTTTCCTGAATTATGAAAAACAGAAAATCCGGGGGATTTACGAAGACGGCCAGACTTATCTGCCGGTAGACTGGGTAAATGCCAATCTGAATGAGCGTTTTTACTGGGATAACAGGGAGAAAGTACTGGTGTACGCCCTGCCGGAGGAAGTGGTCACGGCCGACGCCGGGACGACCGGTAGCGGAGGTAAGAACATACTGCTGGAGCGTGGAGATAAAATGTATCTGGCGCTGGGCCTGATTCTGAACTACACGGATGTCAGGATGAATGTCTATGACAGCGGCAGCCATAAACGGATCTATGTATCGAATTCCTGGTTACCCGTTGCGGTTGCCACGGTTAAAACGAATGGGAAGCTTCGCGTAAAGGGAGGAGTAAAAAGCCCGATTATTACGGAGCTGGTAAAGGATGAGAGTGTTGTAGTCCTGGAAACGATGGATAATTGGGCCAAGGTTATGACACAGGACGGCCATATCGGCTATATGGCGAACAGGAAACTTGATAATCTTCACGAGGAGACTCCGGTCAGTACATTTACAGAACCTGAATACAAGAGTATATCACTGGACGAAAAAATCAATATGGTCTGGCATCAGGTGACGATTGATGCCGCTAACAATGCAATGGAGGAATTGATTTCCGCAACGGAAGGTGTGAATGTTATTGCCCCGACCTGGTTTACACTGAGTGATAATGAAGGGAATTATGAATCCCTGGCTAGCAGAAGCTACGTGGAGAAGGCTCATGCGATGGGACTTCAGGTCTGGGCGGTAATCGATAATTTCAGCCGTGAAATTACAAAGAATGTTCAGTCGGAGGAACTGCTGTCCAAAACCTCCGTCAGGAAAAAGCTGATTGACAGCCTGATGGATGAAGCCGATACATACGGCTTTGACGGAATCAATCTCGATTTTGAGAGTCTGAAGGAGGAGGCCGGGGTACACTATATACAGTTTATCAGAGAGCTTTCCGTGGCCTGCAGGAAGAAGGGCCTCGTGCTGTCGGTAGACAATTATGTTCCGGCCCCTTATAACCGTTTCTATAACCGCAGAGAGCAGGGAATTGTAGCCGACTATGTAATTATTATGGGCTATGACGAGCATTATGCGGGCGGAGATGCCGGTTCGGTCGCTTCCCTGGGATATGTTGAAAAGGGAATTAAAGATACCCTGGAACTGGTGCCAAAAGAAAAGCTGATTAACGGAGTCCCGTTCTTTACCCGCCTCTGGACAGAAAAAGACGGAAAATTTTCATCCAAGGCCATGGGACTGGGCAACGCGAAAAAGTGGACTGAGGATAATGGCATGCAGCTCACATGGGACGAGACCGTGGGGCAGTATTACGGTGAATGCGATACGTCCGCCGGAAAGAATTATCTTTGGATGGAGGATGCAAAATCTCTGGGACTCAAGATGGATCTGATCAAAAAGTATGATCTGGCCGGTGTTGCAGGCTGGAAGTTAGGTCTGGAGACACCGGATATCTGGGATGTGGTAAGCTGGAAGTAGGATAATACGGCAGCATTTCAGACTGATTTTTAGAAGAGTGGGAGGCCCTGCTGCGGGTTTGTGCGGCAGGGCCTTTTAAATGGGGGGGTTAGTTAAGCAGGTGAGGACGCCGCCGGTACGGCCAGCGGACGGGGGGGGTATATGAGTCTTTCGTCCCGGGGGGAAGATTGTCGTGGTTTGGGACTGCGGGCGAAGATAAAGTCTGCGGAGCACGCTCCCGCTCTGTGAAATGCATCGCGCTGCTAAGCTCGTAAGGGACCTCGCTAATCAGCGTCCGGAGCGTACCATGTCCGGTGCGCGAAAACCTACGCCTGAGTCTTCCGTCTCTGGCGAAACCCTGACCGGGGGAAGGAGGCGGAATGAATTCCCCCCTCACGACAACCTTCAACCAGGGACGGAAGACTCAGCCATCCCCCTCACCATACCGGACATGGTCCGTTCCGGACGCGTCCTCCCAACCTCCGTTATATCTCCATATAGAATTGAAAAACCCCGGCCAATATTATATACTAACAGAAAGAGATGCCCATAAGAACGCATTTAAAGGGCATCCTCCCGGTATCATACCGGAACAAAGCGGGTGCGAGTATGGAAAAGAAAGTGGGAATTCAATACAATTCAAAATTATTTGTCCAGGGCTGTATTCTCGCTCTTCTGGGAGTGGCGGGGCCGGCTATTATTATGGAGAGCCGTCTGGGCATCTACGAGACACTTCGGGCGGGAATGATGGAGGACAGAGCCAGTTTTCTGATTATTGCCGCGTTAAAGCTGGTCATGATGAACGTCATTCGTGCGGTTCCCCATTATCTGGGGGCTTTCCTGATTAATGAGTCGGTACATATATACCTTTATGGAAAAAAGAGATTTGCATTCAATATTGTATTTACCCTGTCCCTGATTGTATTAATCTATGACGTGATTTACAGAATATATGGGATACGCTATGACCTGGGAATACCGGCTCTTTTGTTGATTGGATTTGTTCTCCAGCTTTCATATATGAACCTGTTTTCTGTCAGTATGCTTAATAAACTGCTGCTTGTGGCCTCACTTCTGATGAGCATTCAGTGGCTGGATGTTATCCCTCATCTCTCTGATTATGGATTTGGACGCGGTGAAATTTCAAGGGATGTGAAAATAGCGGCTTCCATTATGGAGGAGAAAAATCTGCTCACGGTATTTGCCATGAGTATGTTTTTGGCTTTTTTATATGCTTCTCTGATACAAGTCCAGCTTTTGTACAAAGAGCATAAGCTGAAGATTTCCAATGAAAAGACGATGCAGGTGGAGAAGGAACTGCACCAGACCCAGATGGAGGCCCTGAAGCTGAGAAATTCCAGTGAGGTTCAGAGTCTTGTTCATGACTTGAAAAGCCCCCTGACAATTGCGCAGGGGCTGGTCAGCCTTGCGGAGATGATGGAGAAGGATGAGCTGATTCAGGAGTATTTTAAGAAGATATCGTCCTCTCTGATTTCGATGAATATGATGATTTCAGAAATCCTTTATGAAGACAGATACTCCCCCATTATGATGGAGGACTTGATGAAGATGGTTCTGGCCCAGGTCTCCATACTGGTTCCGAGGGAGATGCTTGACTATGAGATCACCTGTCCCCGGACTGTTATAAACGGCAATAAAATACGCCTTTCCAGAGCCATTATTAACCTGATAACCAATGCGTATAATGCAGTCAGTAAAGAGACTGGTAAAATACATATCATGGTTGAGGAAAAGGAGTCGTTTGTCAATATCACAGTGACCGATAACGGAAGCGGAATTGAGGCGGGAGATATGGAGCATATCTGGGATTTGGGATATTCGGATAAACAGTCCACCGGACTGGGGCTTCCGTTTGTAAGGCAGGTAATAGAGAACCATAAAGGAGCAGTACATGTAGAAAGCGAGAAAAACCATTACACTAAAGTGATAGTTTGTCTACGGAAGGGGGAGCAGACGGATGGAGAGTGTGAAGACAATCCTGGCGATCGATGATAACAGGGATATCCTCTATACGCTGGAGCAAATTTTTAATTTTCAGGGATGGAGACCTTTGCTTGCAAATGGTTATGAAGAGGCGGATAAGCTGATTAAAAAAGAGAAAATAGATTTAATATTGGTGGATTATCATATGCCAGGAGTGGATGGCATATCTGCGGTAAAGGAGATCCGCAAAAAGCTGCCGAAGGTACCGATTATTGTTCTCACAATTGAGGAGGAGGATCGGATTGTATCAAAATTTATGGCAGCCGGAGCGGATGACTATTCACTGAAACCAATCAAGGCTGTAGATTTGATATCGAGAATCAAAGTACATCTTCAGTACCATGAGAAAAGCCAGTATTATGAGAACTATGATAAGGGCATCAGCAAGGTGACACTGCAAAAGATAGAGGAACAGATGCAGAAAATTACGGAATTTATGGATATTGACATGCTGGAGGAGGTAACTCAGATTAAAAAGAAGACATTATACCGTTACCTTCAGTATCTGGAGAAGGAAGGCAGGATACGGCAGCAGTATTCTTATGGGGATATGGGGAGGCCCAGAACCCTGTATAAGTGGAAACAATAGTAAAAATCGGTGAAATACCGCTCACATTCCACGGGCGGCTATAAAAAGCGGTAAAGCGTTACGCGGGTCACCCACTATCCCGATTTGATTTGTATTTCAATCTGTGTGATATAGTCGTTGAAATCATCAATTACCGTTTCATTGATACCCATCTCATAAGAATATCCTGTCAAAGATAATCCTTGCTTTTGAGCGTAAGCAAGGATTTCTTTGTATCTGTCCGGCAGCCTGTCCCAACTTCCTTTGCAGAAAGCCCGCAGATATTTCCCGGCGGGTTTTATATGCAATCCTTTTTTTGATGCAGGGTTGGGAAGTTCAAAATATAAAGCAGAATAATCCTGAAAATCACCACTGTACAGACTTTCAACTGAAATCATAGAACCGTATGCAGCATCATGCAGACGGTGTAATTGGTATTGCTTGGTTTTGTTAATAATGCTCTCGATTTCTGTTTCGGAACTTGCGTCTGCGGTTGTTGGAACAGTGACTAAATATGACTTTTTCTGTTCTGTAATACAAATGCTGGATAAATCAATTTTTAGGATTATTGACATATCTTGATGACGGCTTACCAGTGCTTGCTGAATACTTTTTAAATTAGAAATTGTATTATTTAACTCTGTTATTTTTTCTCGTAATAACTGTTCCATATTCTCCGCAGAACGGTTGGACAAAAAGGTCAGGATTTCTGGAATTGACACATTTAATTCCCGCAGCATTAAAATTATTTCCAATGTCGGGCTTTGAAGGTAGGTGTAGTAGCGATACCCATTCTCTCCAATGACAGCAGGCTTTAATAAACCGATTTCGTCATACCACATCAATGTCTTTTTGGTTACTCCATGTATGGCTGAAAATTGCCCGATTGTAAATAATTTATTATGTTCTGAAAACATTTCAAAACCCCCTTGACTATCCTGTTACAGTACAGTTTATTATAGTTCATGCAGAAAGAAACAACAAGCGATTTGCTGGTGTTTTTGCTGACAGGAATGGGAAAAGGAGTATTTATCATGGAGATAAAAAGAATTTGTCAGAGCCAATGGAACGATGTGAAAAATATTTATATGGAAGCCTTTCCAAAATCAGAAAGGAAGCCGTTTTTTTTCTTAAAACGTGCTGTACAAAAAGGAAAATCGGAAATTTGGGTAGCATCGCAAAGTGATGTAGTTGCCGGATTTATCGTACTGATTCCTTATTACGATATGGTTTTGGTTGAATATTTAGCGGTTTCCAACCAGATACGCAGTAAAGGGACCGGCAGCAAAATACTCGGTGAAATATGCAGGCAGTATGATGATAAGCGTATCCTGCTGCTGATTGAAAAAATTGATGAAACTGCCAATAACCTTGAACAGAGGATTGCCCGGAAACGTTTTTATTTAAAAAATGGATTTGAATCCTCTGGAGTTTTAATGCAAGGGGTAAGCGGGGATATGGAAATCTTGTGTCATGGCGGGAGTATTTCGGGTGATGAATTTATCGCTGTGCAGACTTACGCACTCGGCAGGATACTGTTTGGATTGTCCAAGACAAAGGTTATAGCAGAAACAGACATTAAAAAATAAAATGGAGATGGAAAATAGAACGAAATGAGTAAATCAATTATTTTTCGAGCATTTGAGGAATCTGACTACCCGGCACTGGAACAGGTAATCCGGGAAACGTGGTGCTATGATCGCTTCTGCACACCGCAAACCGCCGCCCAATTAGCTAGTGTGTACTTAACCGTTTGCCTTGCGAATCAGACTTTTACACAGGTTGCGTTAGTTGACAATGTTCCAGTTGGAATTATCATGGGAAAAAACAGGGCTACTCATAAATCATCCTTTTCTCTGCAATTAAAAAAGATAAAATCTATTGTCAAACTTATGATTTCAAAAGAGGGACGCAGTGTTTCCAAGATTTTTGGTTGTGTAGACGGGATTGATAAGGAACTGTTAACCCGCTGCCCCACAGATTATCAAGGGGAACTTGCGTTTTTTGCAATCAGCCAGAAATGCCGGGGAAAAGGAATTGGTAAGGCATTATTCCAAAAAGTTGTGGAGTATATGCGCTCTCAAAAAATTCAAAAATTCTATCTGTTTACCGATACAAGCTGTAACTATGGGTTTTATGAGCATCAGGGAATGAAATGCAGGCAGGAAAAGACACATCATTTTGATGTCAATGGCCTGCCGGGAGAGATGACATTTTTCCTTTACGATTATATTTGCGATTAAGTGAAATAGCAAAGCCGGCCGGTGCAGTCAACGGCCAAGATGAACGGGCTGTGAACTGCGCCCGCCGCTGACAGCCACGTCCGCAAACTCCGTCCCGCCTCTTGCGCCGCTTTTTGCTATTCCGGCAATAAAATCCCTCTGCGGCAGATGCTACAGAGGGATTTTTCTATGTGGATACTTTTTGGCGGCCCAGATAAGAAGCACCAGGCCGGTTAAAAGCAGGCCCACGGCCAGGGGAAGATGATACTGCCATGTGTCATAGACTCCGCCTTCCCCGGCGGCCGGTATGGGGGATGGGTCAAAGGGGAGTCCGTAGGCCGGAAGAAGCCCTTTCATGTTGAGAAGGTGGATGACAGGAACGCCTCTGTTCAAAAACAGGGGAATCAGGCCGTGTCCCTTCACCGGGGATTTGCCAGGCAAGATGATTCCGTTAGCGGCGGATACCATCTCAGTTCCGCCTCCAAAGCTCATGAGATTTCCGCCGGCGTTGATGAAACAGGCCGGTTCGGCTCCGGCTTCGTAGATAGACTGTCTTACGGCTATATTTTCATCCAGATCCGTGTAGTACAGAAATTTATATCCGAAGCCGGAAAGTCTGGATACGATTGCTTTTTTTGTTTCCTCCGGCATTTCCTTTCCGATATCATCCTGGCCCCCCAGAGAAAAAAAGGTGCTGTGGTTTGACAGATATTGGCGCTCCACAAGAAAATGCTCCATGTCCAGATATGTGAAATCCGGGAGATTGGCGCCATAGGTGGAAGCCCCGACAGAGTTGATAACAATCCCTTTCAGCTCCATTGCATCCAGTGCGCAGAGGACGGCAAGATTGAGGCAGGGAAAGGAGGAGGACAGGTTTACGGCAACGGTATCGCCCTTTTCTGCTCCGCATTGTGTCAGCATATCGACTACCATGGCAGCGGTATTCGGATTAGCTGTGGAGCGTTTGGCCTCCAGGTTGCCCAGTGTCGTGGTAATCTCTGTGTAAGGCTCCCCTATCATGCCGGTTTGATTAGGATCATCTATCGGGGAGATTTTATAGCAGCGGTTCAGTTTCTCTTCCCGGACAGCCTCCATTGCAACCTCCATACGCCGGGAGGCGTTAAGCATTACCGGCCAGTTATCCTTTCTGGCAAGCGTTTTCGTCTGTTCGAGAATCAGAAGGGAAACGAGCAGAAACAGGAATACGGCCAGGAAACGCCAGTAATTTTTCAGTTTCATTGCGCTACCTCACAATTATGTAAATAAGACGGATTAAAAGAGTCACGATTCCCAGCGCTATCAGTGTTTTCGGTATGCCCTGTTTTTCCATATCGCGGCCCAGAATGCCGGGAATCAGACTTCCGATGGAGAAAGATACGCCGGCTCCCATGGAACCGATCAGGAATTTCAGGAGTACGCCTGTCATGATATACACCGCGTACCGTCTCCGACCGTACAGAATCATGTATTTGGACATAAAGTGGACGATAAGCATGCACAGCAGGGCAAGGATGATCGTTCCCAGCAGGCGTTTCCAGTCGTAGGCATACATGGCGAAATAGGCAGGAACAATGATTCCCCCCGGTGAAAGGTCGGTCAGTTCTGTGAATATCAGGCTTAAAAAGATTCCCAGCAGAAGGATATCATTCATCGGAGCCACCTCGTTCTTCTAAAGTTTTTATCATTTCGTAACCGGGACCTTTTATATTACCGATCCCGATGAGCAGAGAACCCTCCGGCAGATCAAGGCAGTCCCTGTAATCGGGAGTTACCCTGAGATCAGTGAGCCCTGCGCCGGAAAAAAGCCGTTTGGGAAGGAATGCGCCTTTGCCGGTCAGGAACACGGTATGTTCTTTGTAATGGGGAAAAAAATATCTGGCAAACAAAAGCGCCCGGTCAGGCCTGTCTTCCCTGTGATTGTAGAGAAAGTACAGATTGCTGTAGCCATCCCCGGCGTCGTCCACGTTATTCTTTGTGGATTGTGGATCGTTGGCTGAAAAAAGGTTAAGAAAGTGGAAAACTTCCCCGTTCCTGTTCTTCATCCGGTAGATTCTGCGCGTTCCAAAGTCCTCCCTGACGGCGGAAAGGCTCCGGTTAAATTCTTCGCCTGTGACTCCCAGGGACGCGGCAACCTCCCTGGCTATGGAGATATTCTCCTGAGCCACCGATTCGGCGGGACAAAGGACAAGACGGCAGTCTTTTTCCCCGCATTTTTCACGGAACAGGGCGGCGGCGCGGCTGTCTGCCGTGTACAGCGTTCCGCCCTGCGGAATCGTTGAGGAGAGGGATTGGGCAATCTCTTCCAGGGTATCGCCCATTTCAAAAACATGATCATACCGCACGTTAGTAATGACGGTAATGCTGCTTCTCACTATCTGCTCCTGGGCAATTTTTTGCAGCTCCGGATTAACGGCCATACATTCGAGGATAAGGATTTCAGCGCCTTCGCGGCGCGCCTTTCTGATTATGCGAAGCTGTTCATGAATGTTGGCAGGGCCGAGCCGCCGGACGGGAGTTTCAGTTCCATCCGTATGAATCATCATGGCATCGGTTCCCGTTGTTTTTGTGAAAACCTTATATCTGGTCCGGAGTGCGGCATCGATGCAGCGGCAGGTGGAGGTCTTTCCACGAATGCCGTTGACATGAATCACTGTTTTAAAAGAAGCGAGACAGGCTCGGTTTACACGGTTTTCAATGAGAAAATACAGCAATATAAGAGTGAAAAAAATAATGAAAACATACATAGCTTTTTCCTCCAAAGAAGGCGGTTCGTATTTTGTGTTAAATCAATCATAACAGCATAAGAGGCAAAAATCAAAAAAATCAGGGCGTTTTTCAGAGAGAAATATGAGAAAAAATAATGGGGATTTAACGGAGGTTGGGAGGACGCGTCCGGAACGGACCATGTCCGGTGTGGTGAGGGGGATGGCTGAGTCTTCTGTCCCCGTGGATAGGTTGTCGTGGAGGGGGAATCCGGCCGGAATGAATTGCTGCGGGGACCGTTTGCACTCTTTGGAGTGCGCAGCAGTGCTAAGCTCGTGAGGGACCTCGCTAAGCACCGGCGGACTCCCATGTCCCCT
>Ga0129317_1000632_pt1 | contig 34078 bp, 26 predicted proteins | sample Cm1ome_FD_94430 | JGI IMG/M metagenome (GOLD analysis project Ga0129317, IMG submission 94430) | Eastern black-and-white colobus group fecal microbial communities from Wisconsin, USA - Cm1105 metagenome | ecosystem: Host-associated > Mammals > Digestive system > Large intestine > Fecal | place... | reverse complement strand
TGACAACCAATATCGTTATTGGAATCAAAAGAAGTAAACGATTTTAGTGAGATAATAATTATAGGAATAACAAATTAAGTTTAACTCTCCTAAAAGTGACAACCTTTTTCAGTTAAGGTCAATCAAACCATTGAATAAATTCGTATTTGCTTGCAGAATGTTGTTAAGAAAACAGAAGATTTGGTGAAAATGGACAAAACAGCATGAAAAAATTTGGTGGAAATCGGCAAAATGACGAAAAAAATTTGGTGGAAATGTTTTTTTTTACTACTTTTGCACTAAAAATCAAGTGATTATGGCAGAAGAGACAATAATTTTCAAAAGAAAGGCATACAACCGCATGCTTCAGTGGAAAAAAGAGCGTGCGGGAGCAACCGCCTTGCTCATTCAGGGAGCACGGCGTATAGGCAAGTCTACGCTTGCGGAAGAATTTGCAAAGAACGAGTATAAATCACATTTGCTGATAGATTTTTCTGTTGCTCCAGCCGAAGTTTTTGAATTGTTTAATGACATATCCGACCTTAATTATATCTTTTTCAGATTGCAGCTGATATATAAAATACAGCTTTATGAGCGCGAATCGGCAGTTATCTTTGACGAGGTGCAGAAATGTCCGTTGGCAAGACAGGCTATAAAACATCTTGTGAAAGACCACAGGTATGACTACATAGAGACGGGCTCACTGATTTCTGTACGCAAAAGCAGTGTGGATATAGTTATCCCCAGCGAGGAAACAAAGATAGACATGTTTCCCATGGACTATGAGGAATTTAAGTGGGCGCTTGGCGATACTGTCACCATTCCGTTGCTTCATACGGCATTTGACAGGCGTATGGCGCTTGGCGACAGCATCCACCGCCGCATGATGCGCGACTTCCGCCTGTATATGCTTATTGGCGGTATGCCTCAGGCTGTGGCTGAATATATTAAGACCAACAATATGGAGGCTGTGGATATGGTGAAGCGCGACATCATCGCCCTTTATGAGGAAGACTTCAATAAGATAGACGATACTGAAAGGGCATCTGCCATGTTCGACGCCATACCTGCACTGCTGAGCAAAAACAGTTTGCGCTATAAAGTGTCATCGGCAATTCCCGGAGAAAAACCGGGAAGAGTGGAATCTATTATAAAGATGATGGAAAATTCAATGACTGTCAATGTGGCTTATCACGCCAATGACCCTAATGCAGGGTTGGCGCTAACCCGTGACAATGAATACTTCAAAATGTATGTTGGCGACACGGGGCTTTTCATAACCCTTGCATTCAAGGATAAAGATTTCACCGATAATGTTATATACAACAAACTGTTAAACGATAAGCTCAGCACTAATCTCGGTTATGTGTATGAAAATGTCATTGCTCAGATTCTTCGTGCCACGGGTAAGAAGTTATATTATCACACAATCCCCTACGGTGACGGTAAAAAACACTATGAGGTGGATTTCGTGATTGCCGACGGGCATAAGGTATCACCCGTAGAGGTTAAGTCGTCGGGCTATAAAACTCATGCGTCGCTCGATGAGTTCTGCCGTAAATACTCTGACCGGGTACAAAGCAAATATATTGTTTATACCAAGGACCTTAACCGCATTGGTGATGTCAACTATATACCTGTTTACATGGCAATGTTTCTGTAGCCTTAGCCCCAGACAACCACAGGCAGGCTTTACAAAACAGCAATAAGTTTCCACCGTTTCCACCAGTTTCCGCAAGGTTGGTGGAAATGGTGGAAATGGTGGAAACGTGAATTTTAATTGACAAGTTTGTACCGTTGTATCATTTATCGGAATACATTGCGCCTGCTGCCGGACCACCTTTTGCCTGCTACCAAACGAGATTATACCTGCTACCAAAATAAATTTCACTGGTTAATCAGCATCCGCCTCTACCATGACACTACAAATATCTGTAAACCAATCATATTAAACTGATTTTTGTAATTACTTCCAATTAGAATGGCATTTGTCAGTTGGCCAAAGTCACTTGATTGGGTAACATAGACTTAAAGGCCAAAAAACAGGAAAGTGAAGGAATGAGATTATGGTTGTTCAAGACTTTTCAATAAAGAATCAGCGTTTTCCTTATAACGCCCCTCCATGCTCACGAATGATTTCAATAAAGAATCAGCGTTTTCCTTATAACGCCCCTCCATGCTCACGAATGATTTCAATAAAGACAATGCTTCATTCTTTTCTCCCTGTTTCACTAACAAACAAATCCTCAGCCATTGTAGTTCATAAACTCCGCCCAAATGCAGTGTTATCAAGGTGTATAGTTAACCCTATTATTTCAAAGAGGGGTGGCATAGACTTATGCCACCCCTCAACTTTCTTTCCAAAACATTCACACCGTCAAAAATGCATATTTTATCTTATTTCAGGTCTTCTACTCTTTATTATCTTTGGGATACGCATATCTATCATCTTACTTCGAGATTGTTTAGAAACATCTTGTACGTTTGATTTTGTAGAGGTAGTAGCTCTACCAACGGAATAACCACAAAGATTTCCTTTACCATCAACGGCTACTAAAACCACAACACATTGATCTGAATATCCACTGAAGCTGTCCGATGTTTTGCTGAATGTACTTAAGTTACCTTTGTTTATCTCTTCATACGCCCAATAAACTAAAAAACAATCGTCTTTATTATAATTGTTTAAACCAGACCAAATGATTCGATAATATCCTACCGCACCATTAACTAAAGTAGCATCATACTGCCACGTGTAATTACCATTTGATTTTAAATTAGAAATTATAGCCCGTGGTTCCGTTTCTGACCTAGTCGTGAATGACTGCCTCAGTAAAGGACCGCGCTCACCATTTTTATTATAAGCAACAGCAACCAAATAATATTTAGTATTTGGTTGGAAAAACTTATTATCATTATTTCCCCAACTAAAAGTGTATCCTTTGTTATCAGAAACAATATCAGGAGAGTTGGCTTTAATAAGATCTGCTATAATTTCATTATCATCTTTATATCCGCTTGAGCTTTTGAAAACATCCGAATAAAAAGAATATGCAGAACTTCCAAAATTCCATTTGGTTGCAACACCGTCATAGAGAGGTAAAGGATTATCCGCTTCAACCGTTGCATTCTGGTCTATTGTCTCTTGCATACTCCATCCTAATGATGCGTAATTGCTGGAAGTAGGAATTGTCAGGAAACCACTACCGCCAACAGACATAATAGTTCCATCTATATTCCGACGTTCATAGGTTTTACCCTCCGTCTTATTCTCGATGGTCAAAGCATTTATTTTATTATTATACTTAAAAGTACCATAAACATAGTCAGTATAACCATTGCTGTTGACTGTTAACTCAACTTTATCTTGGGTTGTTGTGCTGCTCCATGTAAGCTGACTACTCGTAGTACTCATCTTTTGAAGATAACAATAGTCACCTTCCAAAGTTATCCGAGTACCAGACTTTCCCTTAAAACGTAATCTGCATGTGACGGGCTTCATTGTTACCGATACATATATATCAGTTGAAGATGCGGTATATGTTCCCTCTCCCATATATACTATCGAAGAGGGTTTCAAGTAGTTTAAGCCACTAGCATTCTCATAATACAATGCACCACATTTTGTAGCAGTTGTTGTAGATGAAAGCTTCTTGTCTGTTGTGAATTTCCAGTTGCTACCATCAAATTTGGCAGTACCATCAATAATACTGCTGCCAGACTTAAGACGAAGACTCACTTCACTCCCTGTTTTCCAAGTTGTGGAGGCTCTTGTCATATCATCTGAATACACAGGAGCGCCACCATCAAGATGCAAATTATATACATATCCTGTCTCGTTAGAGGAGCCATTTTCTATTGTTTCCAACACATCGTCATTTTGCGTGCAAGAGGCGAACAGAGCGACTGCCAATGCCACAAAAACCGTTTTTAATATATTCTGTTTCATGTTATTATACTTGTAATTTTTTTAATTCAAATCTTTATCCGCTGAGAAATCTTCCCGGTCAATATTCGTTGAGCCACCAGCTTCCTGACTGACTGTTATAGAAATTTTTTGTGAGCCACCATCACCTTCGACCTCAATAACTCCCGTTCTTTCAGAAGAGGTAGTATTGTTTGTAGGAAATACAGTTATTTTACCGATTCCAGAGCCTGATGTTGGTTGAGCAGTAATAATATTTAACCAATTGGGAGAAGAAGACATGTGCCATTTAACATTAGCCGTAATATAAACTGTTTGTTCATCATCAGGATAAGCATTGAAAAAAAGAGTAGTTTTGTCTGCAGATAATTCTACCACATCTTTGTCCAAACAATTGTCAGAGCCAAACTCTTCCCTTGTCAACTCCAAATGTATGGCAGCATCAGAGCTTTTCAACTCGTCCAGCACGATATATCCGCTCTGCCCCACTTTCAATGCATCAGCCCTGACACTCTTAACATACTCTGAGCCATTTCGCGTAATTACCAAATTACCGTTAGGCAACATTCCATAAATATATGGTGTGTAACCATCTGAGCCAACAGTAAGACTAATGGCTGAAATTGATACAGTCACTCTCTGAAATACTGCGTTGAAACTAGAGTTTAAAACAAATCCAGAGACCCTTATGCTCTCACCGCTCTTTCCCTTAAAGCGTATCCTAACGCAATTAGGAGCTAAATTCGACACTATGGAAAGAACACCATCCTTAGAATAACTGAAATCCGCAGAAATGTCAGAGAAATCAACGCTGCTGCTATTCAATGTGACAACCGTGTTGCTTGACTGATAACTTACTGGATTTGCAAAATGGCGGCACTTGCATGTTCCCGAAGAAGGAATTGTGCCTGAGGAATATTGCAAAGTCCATCCATCCTGCTTCAAATATTTAGCATAGGTATATTGACCATTATTAAAATAAATGTATACAATATCGTTGTCCTTCCACGACATATAGTCTTCTCCTGCACTTCGTGTGGAGGCGTTGTTGAACGGAACCTTCTCTACATCAAAATGCACTTTTACAGGCTGTTGCTCTTGCATGTCCTCATTGCTGCACGACACATAGGTAAACAAGCCCATCAAGCACCACAGCAAAGTAAAGGCAAAACTTTTATTACTTTTATTTGTTTCCATAACTATAACTTTATGTCATCTCCAAATGAGTCTTTTGTGAATGGGTCATCAGGCTTAGCCTCTTGACTAATATACATAGTATAAGTTTTGTCACCGTTCTTAAACTCTATGTATCCAGACCTCTCTTTATCCGTCTCATTCTTGTCTGCAGTTACCGTAAATTCCGTATATCCAGTTCCTGACTCTGGGCTAATCTTTACAAAGTTGGCCGTGTTGCGAGATATTGTCCATGTTGACTTGTACTCATAATCTCCAGCATAGGCTGTCACTCCACCTGATTGTTTTCCACCTTCGTAGGAGAAGCTCATGCTCTCCGGCCATACAGAAAGTAAATATTCAAGAGTTGTGAAACTGCTGGTACTTTCACTCTTAAAAATCTTACTGCCTTCCTTGGCAAAAGCCTGACAATAGTATTTTGTGCCAGTGCTCAGACCATCTACCGTTATCTCAAACTTACCGTTACCCACACGCTTTGTAGAGGAAGTACTGTTCAAAGCATACAACGAGGTTCCATAATAGAAGCCAACCTCAACATACCCATTCGCCCCGGAAATGCTTCCATTCAACGCGACTGATGTGGTATTGATTTCTGAAGGTTCATTGGTGGTGACAGAGATATTGCTTCCAGGATTAGCTTCCTGAAAAATGTCCAAGGTATAAGAATCTCCTCCATTCTTAAAATCCATCGCCATTGTTTCAAACATAACATATCCACTTCTTTCCCAAGAATCCTCATTCTTGTCAACTGTTATCGTAACATTCGTATTACCATTGCCTGTTGTCGGACTAATATTCACGAAATCTGTACTGTTGGAAGAAACTTTCCACGAAGCGGCATTATTTCCTAAGCTCGCATGCACAGTGACAATCTCACTACCCCCATCATAAGGAATGTTTAAATTCGAAGGCGACACATAAATTCTATATGCATTATCTCCCGAATCTGAACTTGAGCAAGCTACAAAGGAAAGCAATGCCATTAAACCAAAAGCAAATTTTAGCAATCCTTTTTTCATTGAATCAAATTATTACATACCTGTTGGCGAAATTTAATTCGACCAACAGGCATACTGTATTATACTTAGAACTTATACCCTGCTGTAACGTAAACAGCTTGATTGTAAATACTTGCATCTGAATCCGATGCAGCGAAACTGACAAATCCTCTTTCATATTCCAGACCAAACACAAAACGGTGGTATTCAAAATCTACACCAACGTCGACTCCAGCATCAAAACGCTTGGCATCGCCATCGCTGAAAATGTCAAAGTCATCATTGTAATAGCTATTTTCATACTTACCGCTTATTCCATAAGCAAAATACGGGCCTGCCTTCAACGTAAGATTCCAGTCATCGCTCAAATTAAACCTGTAGGCTCCCAGCACAGGAATCTGAATATAGAGCGGACTAAGATTTTCATCAACCGAATAAGTATAATAATTCTCATAATAATCATCGTAATAACTACCTTCATTGGAACACTTCGTTCCCTTCAACGCAACCTCAAGCGATGGCATCAAAGAGAAATTATGAGTCAAGGGCTTTTCTATGCCAACTCCGATTTTACCCACAAATTTGCCTTTCATGTCACCGTTAATGTCGCCGGTACACATTGCCCATCCGCCACCAACCTTCACATTCCATGTAATCTGTGCAGATGCAGTCATTGTCACTGCAAATGCAAAAACGAATAAAATAAGTTTTTTCATGTCATTTGTCTTTTAAATTTTTATACTTCTATTTTAATTCTACCTTGTCAATATTTCCTTACCTGACCGCAAACTGGATTCATTTATCCCAGCTGGAATATTGAAAATCATGCCAGGAATATTTCTGAATGCGTTCTTTCCAATTTTTACCACAGAACTGGGGATTGTCACACTTTCCAATTTACGGAACTCAGAAAACGCATATTTCTCAATAACCTCCACCCCATCAGGTATGACCAACCTTTGGGCAGAGTAATTGTTACCGTTAATGTGTGTGTCTATGATTGTAACAGGATATGACGTATTGTTATAGCTGACTTGCGACGGTATCACGACATCTGTTGCCTTCACATCGAAGCCGTTTATAGTAGCTGAGCCGTTTTTGACTTTACACTTAAATGTCACACCGTTACTGATATATGAAAAAGATTTGTTCAACGCCTTTGGCTTAGCAGCCGGCTTGGGGGTACTGGTGGGCTTTTGTATATTGGCGTCCTGTTTTTTCTTTTTTGATTTGTCTTTCGGTGCTGCATTGGCTATAGCTCCCCCCACAATGGTTTCACCCGGCTTCTTGGTTTTGGGTGTAACCGTTTCCTTCTTCTTTTGCTTTTTCGCGGCTTTTGCATTTTTCGGCGGCTGATTCCCATTACTCTGTGCTACGGAAACAGCAGAATTGTCAATAGCCAAAACCTCAGTAATAACCCTTGGAGCATGCTCTGTCAGCTTCACTGTTGACTCTGCTGTAATATACCCTTCGGCAGCAATTATATAACTGTGTTCTCCCACAGGCAACTGCATTTCAATGTGTCCATTACCACGATACGGCTTTGAATCAATTAACACCATGGCATGTTCCGGCGTATAGTTGAGGGTAAACTTTTGTTGTGCAGAACTGTTGCTTGTTGCAATAAACTGCTCTGGAGCAGGAGCATCCGGGATTTCCAAGACAAGCTCATACACACGGTTGCTCTCAAGACCGTTTATGTGGTAGTCCTGAAACACAACCTTGACTGGCAGATGATTTTGCAAATGGATTCTCATGTTGCGTGACCCCTTACACATGTAAACCCAGTTTTCCACTCCATGCTTAACAATATTGCCGATTCTGTTACCCTCCACACGCTCAATGTTGTCTACTACCTGAACCTTAACCAATGCGCACAGATTTCCGTTGAGGTCCTTACGTCTGTCACCGCCAGATATATGATCGGTGGTTTGTGTGAAACTTTTCACGGTTACCGCCTTTTGGGCCATAACATTACCAACCGCTAAAAACATCAAAAATAATGTAAGAAATAAATTCTTCATGCCTATGCCAATATTAATCTAATGTAGGTATATTGAAATCCATAATGTTTATTATCTCCTCCTTTGTGAGGGTGTGCGAGCCAACACGGTCGGGCTGCCATGTACGGTAATGTATGATAGGATCCTCGCCGTCACGAAATTGCCAGACAAGCAACAGATAACCGTCATCTTCGTAATTGCTCGATTTCCAATGCTGGTGAAGTGTCACGCCATAGTAATCTGGGTTGACAGGGTGGCGCACCACTTCCACATCGCTGAATGTTACCTTAATAAACTTGTTATGCTTAAAATTTTCCGACAGATTATTTAAATATTGCGGCTTGTTCTGTACTTTATAAGTAATCTGCTCGCGCCATGTCTGCATGTCGTTTGTACGGGTACGCAGCATCGGGACTGTAGCTGTGATGATAATGGCATCGTCACTGAAGATTCGGTTGATGGCATTCAGGTCTTTCTCATCATAAAAACTACGGTAGTTCTCAACAAAACTGAGGATTGTAGTACGTCTTTCCAAATCCGACACACTAAGTCCCTGCTCCATAATACGACCATAAACGGCATCGCTGGCTGCCATGGCCACACTGGCTATCTGCCCGTCACGCGTAAGCCTTATCGTCAAGGCACGCTCCGGCTCGTCGCTGTACCCTTCCGCCATAGGGTTAACCTTTGTGTAGATGTTGCGGATAACATATCCCTCGGCCGAAGTGAGACAGCGCTCCACTATTTGATTGTCCTCACACAGGAAATGCAGGTTTTTCCATAAAGCCTGCAACGAATGTTTGCCGCTGATATCCATGTCGATATCGTCAAGCCTTAAAGGACGCTCCTGCGCACATGCGCGGTTTATTTCGCTGAGAAGACTGGAAATACCGCGTTCCATACGTTTTTTCACGGTCTGGTCCTGTATACCGTCAACTATAGTCATGTTTATGTCCTGTGCCCATACTCCACAGGTAAAGGCAAATAACATACAAAATGTAATTATGCGTTTCATATTTTTCTTTATTTTTTGATAAACCAAATAACAGCAGTCATATTTGTCGGATAATTATCGAGACTGTCATCCGAACCGTTAACCATGTTAGTTCGCATTCCCGATGAGGTGACCGCAGACAGCATTGTAATAACCTCCTGACTTTGCATGTCGAAAAGAATCAAATCCAGTGAGCTGTAATCCTCCACATCTTTCAACTTACCGAACTGTAAGACATCGCCCTGCGCCTGCATAGACTTCAACAGTTTATACACATCTGTAAACATTTTTGCCTGAAGAATACGCTGTACAAAAGCATCGGGAACAAAATTCTTATATACAGATGAGCCAAGTGCTGACGACTCGCCAACAGAAACGCTCACGGGCGCACTGCCTGAAATCTGTGTTCCAACAAAAGTCCTGTTGGCAGGAGGCACACCATTTACAATAGCATCTGCCTCTATCTTTTTTATATATACAAAATACTGTTTCTTCATGCCACGATCTATGTTTATATAACTGGCATACGGCATTATTCCATCCACAGTCAATATATTGCCGTCTGACCTTTTGAGGTTTACTTCAAGCAACAGTCTCTTTGTAGCATTTATTTTGGCCGAATCTGAATTTAGGTCAGTGAATTGGTCCCAATAATAAATGTCACTCTGCTTTTTTATTTCATTAATTCGCTGCAGCATTGTATTGCTGTCCTGTGCCATAAGATGTGTTATACCTACAAATATGGCAAAAAAACATATTAATCCTCTCATGGTAACTTAAAATTTGCGCCCGACTTTTTCGTAGGAGCTGTTCCAAACAATTTTGATTTCTCTATAGTGGGAATGTACAGATACACGTCTCCATGCACTGCTGGAGATTGCGATGTGAGCTGTTCTGTAGGGATACGCAAGCTAAACAAATGATTGTACCCTTTGGACAAGTTACTTGCAAATGTCACAGCGCGTACCATTCCGTCCCGTATGCCATCACATGCAAAATAGAACTTGCATCCCTGCTGACGGCAAAAAGCCTTCAACTGACTTAATGGCATTGTGACCTGTCTGCGATGATAATCACTAAGATGAAAATCCAAATCCATAACTGCATCCGGCACCGAGGTATTATCACACATCAACAGGTTGGCAAATGTCTCAGCCGGAAATTCGGAATCAACAACCACAGCAGGTTGAACCGTTTCCATTGTCATAACAGCGGGTTCATCACCAACAAAAGTGTTTTCCGTCTTATATACGGTAGTTAATTTGTAATACACATTTTGATTAAGCAGATCAATGATGTACGAATTTCCCGGCATAACAAACAGTCCCTCTGTACCATAGATACTTAAACTGTCCTCACATACAATGGCCGGCTTCGGTCTGGAGATATTAGCATTGCTGGCTGTCAACTCTTTTAGAAAATCTTTTTCCATATTGCGGCGAGTGTCGTTATTCAGCAATTCATATTCTATCGGGATACCTATAACAGCAATATCCCTGCCCTCTTGTTGCCATGTGACAACGTAAAGTTTGTCTTCACGATTCTCTATGCTGCATTCACACTCTCTGAGCTTTCCACTAAGCAAAGTTTCCCAACTGCCCTGCTTGAAAATAACCTTCGAGAGATATAGCTGGTTTGGATTGAACTTGTACTTCCAATTCAACACTGCATACTCCAGAAAATCATAAACAGGCGAAGGCTGCAACACACGCATAATCTCACTGAACAAAGGTGCGCCTACATGCTCTATCTCTCCCATAGGGTCAGTCCGCAAAGCCACAATCCTTCCGTCTTTTGCTTTAAGCTCTATTGTCTGTTCAGGCATGAGCGAGTCAGGCGTTACGTGTAGTCCCAACACCTCTGCCGCCTTACTAAGCCTGTCTGTCTTATAGCTTTGGGCATTAGTTTTTATATTGACCGCAGCCAATATAAAAACTAACACTATATGCAAACGAAAATTCATTACTGAGCTGATGTTTTTAGTTTCATTCCAGGAGTAATTGTCATTGTTGTCAATTGGTTCCACTTTACAATGTCGCGCACAGTCACACCATAGCGCCGGGCTATATCTGTAATTGTCTCACCAGCCGACACTGTATGATAAGTGCCTGTATATGTGTTGGTTGGTGTCGAGACATTGTTTGTTGGAACATAGCTTGACACTGCTGCCCCATAACGGAAACTCCATATTTGGAAATGTCCGTCAACACCACCACGGTCGCTGGCGAAATAAATGTTACCGTCGTTAGCCCAATATGGCTCACCATCGAATGACTTATTTGTTGTCAGCTGTGTAAGACCATTACCTTCTCTATTCACAACATACAAGTCGGTATCACCTTTCTGATTCTTATACCATTGAAATACAATATGCTTCCCGTCGGGGCTGAAGCATGGACGCCATACAGTTCCCATACCCGCGTCTGTCAGATGCGTGGGATTGCCACCTTCTATATTTAAAACACAAAGAAATGTGTTATTACTATCGCTTGCATATCTTACACATACAATGCTGCGTCCATCCCATGAGAACGAAGGTGTGCGTCCATGTCCAAGCAGTTTGGTCTCATTAGTTTGCAGGTTCTTTAACCATATCTCTGTATACTTTTCGTCTGCGGTACGAAGCCTTTTCTCATAGACAATCATTTTTCCATCACGACTCAGGCATGGATGTCCTTCCTCAGCATCAGGTGTATTCGTAATTTGCGTTGGAGCACCTCCTTGTGCGTTCACCATATAAATGTCTGCTGCAGGATTTCCTTCGGGTTGCCCGGCAAAAACAATCATGTTGGTAGCTGGGCAATAAAAAGGAGCTTTGTGCCTATTATGACCGCCTGTAACCTGTATCATCGATGCAGTTGTTGTTGTTTCCTTCCGATAAATATTTGAGTATGTGCCGTCGTATACTATAAAAAAAAGATTACGACCGCCGTCACCACCATTGGGAGTCCAACATTTATATGCAGTTTCATGTACTTTAGTCAATGACGTAAGATTCTCACCTGGAGATTGTACATCATGGGTTAATGGAATAGGGTTAACTATTACATCAGGATTACAACTACCACAACTGGCAAATAATGCAGAGAACATTAATGAATGCCCCATAAACTTAAAAAATTCCTTCTTGTTCATAACTAATATATTTTTTTATTTATAAACTAATTATGACACAAAAAAAGCGTGGTTCGTCCTGTTGTCCGCTCCACGTACCAAGGCTCTAGCATTGCCTATCTAAGATGAACAGACAACGTCAGAAGCCCACGCCGATATGAATATACACTCCACCGCAGAAATTTGTATAGACAACAAAACTTGCACCCTAAAGGGTACAGTTTGTGCTTACAAGATCTCCACGGGATTGATATAATCACACCCTGGACATCTACCGTTGCTACGTTCAAGACTTAGATAATGAATTTGCTAGATTCGGTACGTCTCAAACACAGCGTCGAGTAAACGCCTTCAATATGTCTTGGAAAGTCCTTCTACCCACCCTGCCGCCTTGTGCGCGGCAGCCATCTTAAATGGCATCCTAACACTTGGCTCGGCGTGGCCTGCGTCATCTGTGTTGTCATTGACAGAGCACGTCTGCCGGCGACAAAAAGAATCCAAAGCGGACAATCCAATGGCAAAGGTACAAATAAAAATTGATTTAAACTAAAATTTACTAACAGAAATTAAATTGTTTGCATATTTTAACCATAACCTGCATTATTCATAGACTTTCCTACTACGAGTCCTAAAAGACAAAGTATCTTGAGACAAACGGGTAACAATGCTCATGCCGAACGTACCTATAAAAATGATGACGGAGAAAACTCCCCGTCATCATTTGTTTTGCCAGTTTTTTAAAGCGGCATTTTCTGATTAAGCCTCCTCTGCCGGAGTCTCCTCTGCTGGAGTCTCAGCGGCAGCGGCCTCAGCAGCGGCGGCTGCTGCAGCAGCTTTTTTGTCAGCCACTTTCTTTGCGATAGCTTCGTTGACTTTCTTCTCTGCCTCGATGCTCTTGGCATAAGCCTCTTTCTTAGCCTTAGCCTCGCTCTCGGCAATTGCCTTCAGGCCGTTCTGCTTGTCCTGCTTCCATGCGTCGAACTTCTTCTGAGCAGCAGCCTCATCGAATGCGCCTTTCTTAACGCCACCCTGGAGGTGCTTCATCAAGTACACGCCCTCACGGCTGAGGATATTGCGTACAGTGTCAGTAGGCTGGGCACCGCAGTTTACCCAATAGAGAGCTCTCTCAAAATTCAAATCTACTGTGGCCGGATTGGTGTTAGGATTGTAAGTACCAATCTTCTCAGTAAATTTACCATCACGTGGTGCACGAACGTCGGCGATTACGATGCTGTAGAAAGCATAGCCTTTACGGCCGCCGCGCTGCAATCTGATTTTTGTTGCCATTGTTTAATTTAATTGTTTTTATTTGTTTAGAAATGAATTTTATGCTGCCATCCCGTGACAGCGGCTGCAAAGTTACAAAATAAAGCCGAGACACACAAATATTATATGTATCCCGGCTTGCAAAACCCTTACATTTTACTATTTTTTAACAAAAGTAAGCCCACACTGCATACCGTTTACGTTTTTCATCAGCGATGTAATGGTTGAAACAGTGCTGTTGGTGGACTTTGCCCCGAAAGTCTTAAACAACGTAAGCAGTTTGTCAGCCTTGGTGACAATCATAAGGTTTTTGCCGTCAATCTGCGTGGTTATTGACACAGGCTTGACGGTACCGTAGGTTATCACAAGCTGCTTGTCCTTTATCTGCCATTTACCGTTTACGGCTTTCTTTCCTATTTTCTCGGTGAAAGTTCCGTTCTCGTTGAATGTGATGCTCATCGCTCCTGGTTTGATGCCGTATTTTGTAAGATGGCTCTGCAAGTTTTTCTCAATCTTGTTCGATGCCACCTTTGCAGCGGCATTGGTGAGCACGTTGGTGCTTGAAAGAACTATTGCCGGCTCCTGATAGGTCCATGTCCCCACGATGTTTTTGGCTGTTGCGGTCTTATTGTTTGAAAAAACCGATGTCAGTCCAGAAATCAGGTCACTACCCTGGCTGCCTTGCGACGTGCCGCCGCCGATAGCACCGAGAATGTCGCCCAGGCTCTGTGCTTGTGTGTGTTGTGCGCCGAGAAGCATCATGCAGAGTGCCACGGCCTTGATTGTAATTCGTTTCATTTATGCTTTTGTTTGATTCTATAATTTGTTTTGGGGTACAAAATTACAAAAAACAATGCTTCTGTGCAAATATTTTGCCCTTTTATTTCATCTGAATCCTGTAAACGCCGAACGACTGCGGCGCGAGCTTGAGGCTAAGCGCATTGCCGCTCACCGTCACGGGGCGCACACGCGGCACGATGGTCTCGCCGTCGAGCGTGTTCACGGCGCGCAGGTTGCAGTTCTGCAGATAAGTGCACGAGCCCGATGTGAGCGCGCGCTTCTTCAGTCCATTGACGTTCACCTTCACGTCGGCAGGCTTCGTTCCGGCATTCACTAACTTTACGATAAGCTCGCCCGTGTTGGCGTCGGTCACCGCCGAGGCGTAGAGGCTGTCCTGCCCCGTCACCGCCTTGCCGTCCATGGTGAGCGGCACCACGTCGGTACCGGCGTTCATGCCGTACATCTGCTGTACGTAGTAGTTGGGAGTGCGCATCATCCTGAGGTTGTCGAACCAGATGAGGTCGGGATTCCACTGCCATGCGTCAACATGGGCAAAGAGCGGGGCGTAGGTGGCGAGGCGCACCACGTCGGCGTTGCGCTCCAGACCTGTCATGAAGGCTGCCTCGGAGAGGGCGGCGAGGAAATTGTTTGCCTTGCCCGTAGACTGGTCGTGCGAGGCATATTCGCCTGCAAACACCTTGGGTCCCTTCCGGTCGTAGTTGTCGTAGCGTGCTGCATTGCCGAAGAACCAGTCGGGAGCCATGTAGTAGTGCTCGTCGACGAGGTCTGCGCCCAGCCGCTTCATCTCCGGCCAGAGATAATCGAACTTGTCGCCGGCGGCACTCGGACCCGACGAGCCCACGATGAGCATCTTGGGATATTTTGCGCGGATGGCCTTGATGAACACCTCAAGACGCTCGGGATACTGCTTGCCCCACTGCTCGTTGCCCACGGCAATCATCTTGAGGTTGAACGGAGCGGGATGGCCCATGTCGGCACGCACCTTGCCCCAGGTGGAGGTTACGGGTCCGTTGGCAAACTCTATGAGGTCGAGAGCGTCCTGCACGTAGGGCTGAAGCTCGTCGAGCGGCACCAGCTCGGTGCTGGCATACTGGCACGCCAGTCCGCAGCTTATCACGGGCAGCGGCTCGGCGCCTATGTCCTCGCTCAGCTGGAACAGCTCATAGAATCCCATTCCGTAGGTCTGAAAATAGTCGGGGAATGCCTTGTGCTTGAACTCATAGTTCCAGCGGTTCTCGTTCAGCGGACGGTTCTCCACTGGTCCCACGCTGTTTTTCCACTGGTAGCGTGTGGCAAGATTGTTGCCCTCGATGATACAGCCGCCGGGGAAGCGGAACACTCCCGGGTTGAGATCGTAGAGAGCCTGCGCAAGGTCGGCGCGCAGTCCGTTCTCCCTGCCCTTCCATGTGTTTACGGGGAAAAGCGAGATGTGGTCCATCTCCACCGTTCCGCGGGTCTCAAGAACAATGCGCAGACGTGAGTGGGCGTCGGTGAAAGGTGCCTTCACCACCACGGTGTACTTCTTCCATTCGCTGCCGCTCACCTCCACGGCCTGTTTCAGCAGGTTCTCGGCGTTCGAGTTCACAAGCTCCACCGAGAGCTTCACGGGCTTCTGGTCGGGAGTGCGGGCATACACCGAGAAACGGTATTCCTCGCCCTTCTTCAGCCCTATGCCGCGGTAGCCCTCGTTGTCGATGCCGGCGCGCAGCAGCCGTCCGTCGTTCACTATGCGCACATAGTGTGGGTTGCGGTCGAAGCAGGGGTTGGCGTCCTGCACCGTGACGTTGCCGAAGGGCACCCAGCCCATGAACGCCTGTGGAAACTCAAACGAGCGGTTCTTCACCAGCTCGGCATACAGTCCGCCGTCGGCTCCGAAGTTGATGTCCTCGAAGAAGATGCCGTACATGGCGGGATTAATCTTACACTGCGGTCTGGACACGTCGACGGTCATAACGTGCTCCTGTGCCTGCACACCGAGCGCCGCCGACAATGCCATTGTCAAAAATAAATTTCTCATAATTGTCTTTTGGTTTTTATTTCTTAGTTTTGTTTTCTCCTTTTATCCTTATCACCGTAAACGAATACTTCGGCATGGCATAGTTGAACTTGGTTCCGCCAAGTTCAAAATCGGATGTCACGGGGCGGGCGTTCCTGTCCTTGGGGTCGCCCGTGAGCACGGTTTTCACGGCTGTGGGGTTCTGGATTTCCATGCCGTCGAGCCTCACGTCGGCGCTCACCTCCACGGGCAGCATGTTCACAAGCCGCACGATGTAGTCGCCGCTGCGCTCATCCCTAACCACCGACACTCCCACGCGCTTCCTCACGTCGTCGCGGTCGGTGTCGAGGGTCACTGTAGAATTTACGTAATGCGTTCCGGCGTTCTGCCCGTACATCTGCTGGGTGTAGTAGTCCACGGTGGGCTTCACCTCGTTGTTGTTGAAATAAATCAGGTCGGGGCGCCACTGCGTGTGGTTTTCCTTGGCGAGCAGCGGGGCGTAGGATGTCATTGCCACCACGTCGGCGTTGCGCTCCACGGCGGTGAGGTAGAGAGCCTCGGCAATGGCAGTCTCAATGTTGTTTGGACGGCCGGGCAGGTGGGCGGCATATTCGCCGAGATACACCTTCGACTTGCTGCGGTCGTAGTTGTCGTAGTAGTTCTGGTTGTGAATCATCCATCCCGGGTCCACGTAGTAGTGCTCGTCGACCATCGGCACCTTCAGCTCGGTGGCAACGCGCCAGCCCTCCTTGTAGTCGGTGCCCTCGTAGAAAGGACCCACGGTGCCTATGACTGTAATCTCGGGATGGCGCTCTCTCACAGCCTTGTAAATCATCGCAAAACGCTCCTCGAACACCTCGGTTATCATGTCCTCGTTGCCTATACCTATATATTTAAGGTTGAAGGGCTTGGGGTGGCCAGCCTCGGCGCGCTTGCGGCCCCAAGCGGTTTTCCTGGCGTCGCCGTTGGCGTATTCTATCAGGTCGAGCACGTCCTGAATGTATTGCGGCATGTCCTTCATCGGTATTCCGCCCTGCTGGCCGTAGGTGTCAAGCTCGCAGGTGGAGTTATGGTTGGCTATGCCCGAGTTCTGGCACGGCACTCCCGCCGCCAGCACGGGCACAGGCTCTGCGCCCATGTCCTCGCAGAACTGGAAATACTCGTAGTAGCCCAGCCCGCGTGTCTGGTGGTAGCCCCAGATGTTGCGCAGCGCCTTGCGGCTTTCGAGCGGCCCGATGGAGCCTTTCCAGTCGTACATGTTGTCTATTCCGTTGCCATGTGCCACGCAGCCGCCGGGGAAGCGCACAAAGCGGGGCCTAAGGTCGGCGAGCGTCTGGGCGAGGTCGGCGCGCAGTCCGTTCTTGTGACCCCGAAACGTATTTTCGGGGAACAGCGACACCATGTCGAGGTTCAGCGTGCAGGGCGTGAGCGGCCGCAGCTGCAGTGCGCCTGCCTCAACGTCGGCTTTCGCTGTGAGCACGGCGCTGAGCTTCTTCCAGTCCTTCGCCGTAACGCTCACCGTTGCCGCCGCCACCTCGTTGCCCTTCGCGTCGAGCAGGCTCACGGCAACCTTGCCGCCCTTGCCGCCCGCCACGCGGGCAAACATCGAGAAGTCGTATTTCTCGCCCTTCCTCAGGGCGATGCCGTCGTAGCCCGTGTTTTTCATCACGGTGGTCGTGCCGTCGGCATTCACCACGGCGTAATATTTGTTGTTGGCGTGTATTGGATTGTCGGTGCCGAACTCCATCTTCTGCTGCTTGCCGCCGGTAGTGATGCTCCAGGCGTAATCATGGTCCCAGCCGCCGTCCCGAGCCATGTCGGCGGCAGAATATTCAAAGTCGCGGTTCTGCACCAGCTCGGCATACAGCCCGCCGTCGGCGGCGTAGTTTATGTCCTCAAAGAATATGCCTATGAAGTCGGTGCTTATGGCTTTTTGGTCGGCGGCGTTTGCCACAATCTTCGCGCCCACGGTCTTCAGTCCGGCAAAGCGAGTGGCGTCCTGCTCGGTGCGCTCTGTGTTTTGGGCATAGCGCAGGGCGCGGTGTTCGGCAAAGCGCAGCAGGCTCTCAACGGTGGCGTATGCCACCCTCTGCACCCATCCCGTGTATTCCGTGCCGCCCACATTGGCGGTCTTCTGCCATGTGGCATACACATCCTTGGGCTGATATTTCTCCAAGTCCTGTTTCTCAAAATATTTCTGCGACCTCCAGTCCATGAGGTTGGGAGAGTCAACGTAGGCACAGGTCTTGCCCGTTTTCGACACCTCCCACACGCAGTGCCAGCGCCCGTCGGCGCGCGTCTGGACGAGATGCGGGCGTATCATACGCTTTCCGCTGCCCCAGGGACCGAAGTCGGAGTTCACAAACGACGTTCCGCCGGCAATGCTCACCCAGCGGTTGCCGTCGCTGCTCCATGCCAGTTTCAATCCTCCCGCACCGTCGGCATTGGAGTAGGAGAACATGTACACTGAGTCGGGTTCGTTGCACACGCCGTGCACTGCGGCAGATGCCGTGGCGCACACCGCACCGCTCATAAAAAGGAGAAGAGCAGTCTGCTTAACTGTTGTCTTTAGCTTCATTCTATTTTGTAGTTTTAGTTATAATTCACTTGCGCTTTTTCGCTTTTCCGCTTGCGTCTTTTCGCTTGCGTCATCACACTTTTAAAAAGTTTAGTGTTGCAAATTTACTGTTTTTTTGCGACAATCGGGTAAAAAAAATGTTATTTTAGGGGATTTTCCCATAAAATAGCGATTTTTACACCTAAAAATAACAATATCTCCACCCCAACTTATAAAAAAAAGCTAAAAACATAACTCTTTTCACAAAAATATAACTACCTTTGTCGTGCCAAGAGCCGCGACGTATAAGTAACGGCTCACGGCAACACCAGAACAAGAGACTAAAACAAAAAAGTATGGAAAAGACACTTGAATATCTTGACAACTATCAGACGGCATACTACAGGCGCTTGTCAAATCTGCCATATTTCACGCAGATAGCTGCCGTGATAGAAAATTTTCTAAAAAACATAATTGAACGCGGTGAGTTCTACATCAGGGTTCAGACAGGTGTGCTGGAAAGCATCCTCGAATCGGGAAGCATAAAAAGCATGATGGAGACACATCAGGGAACGACAAACGGAGGTGAGGACACCCGCAGACAGGTGACGGAAAACCTGTTTGGCTGCGCCACCGCCACCCTGCTGCCTGCCGACTATCCCAAGTACGGATTCCTCTCGCAGAGCAACGCCCGGCGCGACCTTATGGTCAACGCCCACATGTCGATGCAGTTCGGCGACGCCTCGATACAGCTGGACAAGAGCCGCCTGATGCACCGCACAACCCTCTGCGTGGGCAACTCGGTGAACATGGGCAACAGCGAGATTATGGTTCCTACACGCACAGACAATGTCAGGGCGACGTGCATCACGGGACTGGCACACGAGGGAAAGCGCCAGATGCTGCCCAACCCGATGGCGTTCTACTATTATCTGGCAACGAAGATAATGAAGGGCGAGCTGAACGCCGACAACTTTGCCTCAATAGACCGCATCTGCGACGACTCGCCCATGCCCATAGAATATTTTGAGCTGCAATACCACGGTAAAATCAGCCTGAAGGACGACGTGAAGCGCATCGACGTGATACCGGCATCACAGGAAGAGCGCACAATGCTGGACAGGCTGAAGCCAGGATTCGAAGCTGCAGGAATACCGCTGGAAATTGCAACCTTCTGACAGGATACAGTGCCGAAGACTGCAATTTCCAGCCACGGTATGCCTAAACTCTCTTAATTGACCGTCTCCACCACAGCACCACCATTAGGAATAACAGTAATCTGCAGTCGTCCGTCATTCCTGAGCCTCAGCTCTCCAAGCCGGGGCTCACCTTTTTTGCCGTCAAGGTACATACGCACGTCCCTGCCGCCCATCATCGGCAAAGCAAGACTAAGCTTCAGCGGCTCGCCGGTGGCGTTTACTGCGGCAACATACCACGCGTCGCCGTGGCGGCGTGCCAGCACAACGTATTTGCCGGGATAGCCGTCGATGAAACGGGTCTCGTCCCAGGTGGTGGGCACGCGGCGCATGAAGTCGAGGCACATCTGCGGAGCGTCCGTCAGGTTGTTGGGAGCGAGGGCGAAGTTCTGAATGGGGTTCTGGAACAGCACTGCCGTGGCAAGCTCAAACACATCGGTGGTGCGGCGCACGGTGCCGCCGTCGTTGCCGCGGTTGAGCCGTTTGTTGAGGAATGTGCCGCCAAACTCCATGCAGCCCACGGCATTGCGGATGAACGGATGCAGGCAGGCGTTGAACGCCTCGGCGTCGCACGAGCCCTGACTGAACACAAGGTTCTCCGAGGCAAGCACAGCCTCGCTGCCCACATAATTGGGGTACATCCTCTCCCAGCCCCGAGGCAGGGTGCAGCCGTGGAATATCACCATAAGCCCGTGGTCGTCGGCATCGCTCAAGATTTCCTCATACAGGCGCATGGTCTCCTGCTTGTCGCCGCCGAAGAAGTCGACCTTTATTCCCTTAACGCCGAGACTCTGCATCCATCGCATCTCACGCTTGCGCACAATGGCGTTGTCCATACGGTTTACCGGTCCCTGCTCAATGTCGTTCCAGTATCCGCTCGAACTGTACCAGAGGAACACACCGACACCCTTGCCGCGGGCATAGTCCACGAGCTGTTTCATGCGGTCGTGTCCGATGTTGGTGTCCCACCAGTTGTCCACCAGCACATACTCATAGCCCATGGCGGCGGCAAGGTCGACATATCGCACCTGATCGTCGTAGTTTATGCTTCCGTCCTGCCACAGAATCCAGCTCCACGTGCCTCTGCCGAACTTGTAATCGTTCCTGCTCTCATAGCGAGGCTCCACCACGTCCCACGGAACGGTGGTCTCCACTATCGGCTTGAGCGTCTCGCCCACGGTAATCGTGCGCCACGGAGTTGCGCCGGGCAGCGCAAACGCCGGCTCCGCACTTCCCAGTCCGTTGTTCTCCTCAGCCATCGGGAAAGCTAAGGTATAGCCGTCGGCGTAGTCGCTCAGGCGCGACGCACAGTAGCGGCTGTCAACGCCCGTCTCGCTCACCAGCACCCATCCGTCGCCAACATGGAAAAGACATGGGAAAGTGTAACCGTGACCGTACTGCGAGCGGACATCCATCGGCGCATCGGGATTATAAACCTCCTCATAGCTTGGCTTCGTGCGCTTCCAGCCTATCATCGCGTCGCTCTGCGGAGTGAGAAACGTCGTGGTATTTTCAGGGAAACGGAATCCAGTGCTCTCTGCCTTCACCGTGACGCTGGTCTTGCCGTCCTGACGGGGCAGACTGTAGCGGAACGCCACATCATTGTCCGCCACCCTGAACGTTATGTCCATCCTAAGCCCCGCGGCGTTAAGGAAATGGCACACCAGTTCGTTTGCCTTATAACTAACTCTTGATGTCTTGCCCTTCGGCAGCGGATACTCCTCGTTTATCACGCTGACCTCGTGCCCCACGAGCTTCATGCCGCGCGAGAAGTCGCCGATGCTGGTCTCTATTCCCAGCCTGGAGCGCTCCATCATCCGCCTGCCATTATATAATAAGGTGTAGGAGATGTCGCCACCGTCGTCGCACGACACTGTAACCGCCAGCCGTCCGTCGGGACCTGCCACCACGACATCGCCGTTTTCGTCACTCAATACCGAGTGCAGCATTTCACTCCTCACTCCACACTCCTCACTCCTCACTGAGCAATGTTCCTCACCTGCCATAGCATTAATGTCGACTATGGTCAAAAACGCCCAAAGGGCCGTAAAAATCCATTTTCTATTCATTATTCATCATTGTTTAGTTTTCCATTTACACTGAAAGATTGTCACACGTGCAAACTTTTCCGTATCCGCCACTCCTGCGGATAGAGGTTGTTGGCGCGGTTGCCGAGGTTCTTCACAAAACCGAGGGGATGCTGCCTGTATGTCACCACCACAAAGCCGCGGGGAACGGAGGCGTCGAGCACTATGGCTTCCTTACGCAGGTAAGCTATGGCATCGGCGTATGAGAGTTCCGCCATGGGGAAAGCGCCGTCGCAGAGCTGTGTCGACAGGGCGAGCGACTGCTGCGGAATGATATCCCTGCCCTTCAGCTCGCCGAGCGTCACGCCGGCGTGAACGATATTGAGCGACTGACACGCCACGGCGTAGAGGTCGCTCATCTCTTTGTGGATTGCCACAAAGCGGTCGCCCTGACGGTAGACGCAGAAATCCTCCTGCGAGCGCAGCCATTGATGGGGGAACTTCTCGGCTTTCAGTTTTGATTTATCGGTCTTCTGTCTTGCAGGCTTCATGCGGCAGTTGTCCGCAGCCGCATCGCCGCTCTTGCGGAGCACAGCCATGAAGAGCCCCTCGCCACGGCTGATGCCGGGGATGAAACGGTAGACGGGAGCGTCGAATCCCGGGAGCAGCGAGCCCGTGATGCGCCAGTCATCCACGATTTCCACGGGCAGCACTTCGGCTCCCAAATGCTCGCTAATCCAGCGCACGTTTTCCTCGTCCTCTTTTATATTATATGTACAGGTACTATATATTAATATACCGCCAGTTTTAAGACATTGCCACGCATCTGCCACAATATCGCGCTGGAGCTGGCGGCATTTCTCCACGTTTGCCACGCTCCACTCGCTGATTGCCCCTTCGTCCTTGCGGAACATTCCCTCGCCCGAGCAGGGAACGTCGCAGAGAACCACGTCAAACTGTAGCCCCGACCGGACATAGTCTTTGGGGTAGTTGTTTGTGACGATGTTCAACGGGCATCCCCACTTCTGAACGTTCTCGGCAAGGATGTTGGCGCGCTGCCGCACAGGCTCGTTGCTCATTACAAGACTACCCCCAGGCAGAGCCCCCATGGCGGTGGTGGTCTTGCCGCCCGGCGCGGCGCACATGTCAAGCATCCTCACGGGAGAGCTGACATACTGGCGCAGCACGCGGTCGAGAAACATCGACGACGCTTCCTGCACGTAGTAGCAGCCGGCATGGAGAAGCGGGTCGAGAGTGTAGTCGGGGCGCTCGGGAAGATAATAGCCGTCGGGGCACCAGCCCACCTGGGATAATTCTTAATTCATAATGCATAATTCATAATTATTTGCGGAAGAGTCACCATCGGCGCAGCCACAATTTGCAGAATTATCCGCAGAGTCACCATCGGCGCAGCCACAATTATGAATTATGAATTGTGAATTATGAATTATCTTACCTTTATTTATTCTCACGCTGTTGGGGCACGGCTGCTCCATGCCCTCCATAAACTTTTGCCAACGCTCCTCGCCCATTATCCGGCGGGTGTATTCTGTAAACTGTATGGGAAGTTGCTTCATAAATCCTAACTGAACACAAAATTAAACACTGAACTCTGAACACTAAACACTGAACACTAAAACTCCATCCCGTAGGTGGTGCGCAGCACGCGGAACTCTGTGCGGCGGTTGAGCTGGTTGCAAATCTCCTGCTGGTCGGCAGGCAGTTTGTTGATGAAGTCCTCGGTCAGCTCGTCGTTCTCCTTCAGGAAGGGATAGCGCTCTGTAAGGCGTTTTCTTATCTTTTTCACGCGCTCCTCGCCGTAGCCCACGGGAGTGAGCCTGTCCTTCTTCACTCCGTGCTCGGTGAGATAGCTAACCACCGCCTCGGCACGGCGCTGGCTCAGCGCCTTGTTGTATTGCTCCGAACCGCGGTAGTCGGTGTGTGCGCTCAGCTCTATGGTGACGTTGGGATTGTCGTTGAGCAGCTGTATCAGACTGTCGAGCGCCACGGTAGACTCAGGACGGAGCGTGGCTTTGTCGAAGTCGTAAAAAATGTTGTCGATGAGCACGGGCATTGTGATTGATGCCAGGGGGAACTGCAGCACGTGCTCCACGGTCTCCGCAGTCCTGACCACCTTCAGCTCCTCCTTATGGTTGAGATACCCCTTGCAGGTGCCGAGAAACAGATAGTCAACGCCCGGCGTAAGCTCTGCGGTGAACGAGCCGTCGCCCTTCACGCTGTATCGCTTGTTTGTGCCGTCGCTGCCCACCATGTAGACCTGCGCCGATGGCAGTTCGTAGCCGTCGCGCTCATACACCCATCCCTTCACCGTCTGCATTATCTCCTCTTTCTCAAAGCTGTAGATGTGGTCCCAGCCCTTGCCGTCGCCGCGGTTGCTTGAGAAATAGCCGCGGTTGTGAAGACCCTCGAAGGTCATGCCGAAGTCGTCGCCCTGCGAGTTGAGCGGATAGCCGGGATGCTCTATCTCCCATCCGTCGCCTCTCTCGTTTGGCTTGGCTATGAAGATGTCCAGCCCGCCCATGCCGGGGTGTCCGTTGCTTGAAAAGTAGAGGTCGCCGTTGGGGCGGAACGTAGGGAACTCCTCGTCGCCCTCGGTGTTCACCGGCGCTCCGAGATTCTCCAGTCCCACCAGTCCGTTCTGCGTTATCATTATTCTCCAGATGTCCAGCCCGCCCATGCCTCCGGGCATGTCGCTCGTGAAGTAAAGCCAGCGTCCGTTGGGCGACACAGCCGGGTGGGCGAAGCTCGACAGCGTGTCGCGCGTCACCTCCAGCGGCGTGCTCTTTCCCCACGCCGCGTCGCTGCGCCGCGAGGTGCTTATCTGCGCATAGCGGGGATAGCTGGGGTCGGTCTTGCATTGCGTGAGATACATCGTGAGTCCGTCGGGCGTTATGCAGCAGGCCCCCTCGTCGTCGTCGCTGTTCAGCTCGGTGTCGATGGCGTGCGGACGCTGCCATTTGCCCTTCTCGTCTTTCACCGCCATGAATATGTCGCCGTTCTTGGTTCCCGTGATGCCGCTCAGCTCATCGCCGCGCGACTGGTTGCGGGTGCTCGTGAAAAACAGCTGTCCGTAGTCGTCGCCCGCCAGCACGGGACTGTAGTCGGCACGGCGCGAGTTGAACAGCGCCTCACGCTTCACCGTGTAGAGCGAGCCCTCCTCCTTCCACCGGGCGGCATTGCGCGCCGAGCGCAGTCCTGCCTTCACCAGCGGCGTGTCGCCCAGCGAGTCCCTCGCCGCGAGAAACTGTTTCTCGGCTTCCTTGTATCTGCCGTTCTTCATCAGCTGCTGACCCAGGCGCAGCGCCGTCAGGCTGTCGTCCTGCTTATATCTCATGGCGTTAGTGTAGGCGGCTATCGCCTGATTGGTGTAGTTCATGCGGCGGTAGCACTCCGCCAGCTTCGCGGCGCGCTGTCCGCGCGCCGTGCGCTCCTTTGCCGGAGTGGCGGAATAAGCCTTCTTATACTCCGCCGCCGCGTCGAAATACTCGCCGATGGCAAAAAACTTGTCGCCCTTCTTCACGTGCGTGTCGGGACCGCAGCCCGCAAGCGCCATAACGGCAGCAAAAACCACGGCGGCAAACAGCCTGCCCGCCCATTTATCTCTCATCATCCTACGTCCTTCGCGTTTGCTGTACATATACTGTTATATACATTTTAATAATAATTCTGCAAATTTACACAAAAAAACGGTTAAAACGGGCAAAACGGTGGAAAGTTTAATTTTTTTTCAATACTCGCCCTAACGTTTTCCCCAAACCTTGTGGGTGCCGCAGCCCAGCTCCGCTATAGGCGAAGAGGGGTCGGCACAAATCTTTTTCAGCTCGGCGGATGCGGCGGAGCGGCTCATACTGTTGATCCCGGCATAGCCCGACAGCGTGATCCTTCCCTCGCGACCAATCACCTCCAACGCCCTTGCCATGCGCTGCTCCAGGGTATAGCGGCTCTTCTTTATCACCTTCACTCCGCTGCACTGGCGCTCAAACTTGGTTCTCGCCTTCAGTTCCTTCAGCAGCCTGGGGTCGGCCTTGAAATTCACGTTGCTCACCTCCACCCTTCTGTATTTCATTTCGTCGCCGTCGTCCTCAAGCTCCGCGGTCTTGCCGTCATCGAAGGCAATCGACAGCGAAAATGTCCCCACGCCGTCAATCTTTACGTTGTAGCCCTGCGACAGCTCCAGCATCAGCACTTTCGCCATTGACATGGTCACGGCCTCGAGCACGCCACGGTCGATGGCACGCTGATAGGAGTACAGAATATTTAAAAACTCCTCATTTTCTATAAGCTGATAGCGGTCCAGCTTGGGATAGACCTTGCGCTTGCCCTCATTATTCATGTCGGGCATCTCATGTAACCGGTACTTTGGCATAACTCTTCTGTTGTTTATATGGTTGCTTAACTGTAATTGTCCTCACCCACGGCATCAGTGTTTTCATTCCTTGCAGAAATCTTCTGAAGTCCGTTCAAATCTCTATCCAAAGGCTTTGCATACATGTTCAAAGACTTTGGAAATATATTCAATGGCTTTGGATATATGTTCAAAAGCTTTGGATATAACTTTCTCGTTGCAAAAATACATTTTTTTTCTGTTTTCGCCAAATTTTTTCCCGATTATTAGAGATTATACACATTCTTTAGAATACGCGCCTCGGGCAAGACATGCATTCTATAGAAGACATAATTCGAGAAAACGGACGAAAAATGTTAAAAAGGCAAAAAAAATGCGTCTGTGGGTTATGAAAAGCGGGATTTGCGGGTTAATAAGATGTATGATGAACGAAAAAGACATAGAAAGGCTGTTCAAGGCACATTACACGCAGATGCACCGGCTGGCAATGGCGCTTCTGCAAGACGGTGATTCGGCGCGCGACATCGTCCACGATGTGTTTGAGGCTTTAATCGGCGAAGGGGGCAATGCGGAAGTCACTCCGGGCTATCTCATGAGGGCTGTACGCAACCGCTGCCTCAACCAAATCCGCAATCTCAGCGCAAGGGAGCGCATAGCCAACCGTTATTTCCTTGAAAACAGGGACTACGACGAGGAGCAATGGCCCGACGAGGAGACAATGCAGGCGATAAGCGGCATAATTGCCGGCGAACTCACCCCGCAGTGCCGCCGCGTGGTGGAGCTGCGCTTCCGCACGGGAATGAGCTACGCCGAAATATCCGCCGAACTGCAGATTAGCGGGACAGCTGTCTATAAACATCTTCATCGTGCACTGTCAATAATCCGCAAAAAACTGAAGGAAAATGGATAAATACGATTTAGTGCTTGATATTATCGGGCATCCTGAGAATTTCTCACAGGAACAACTCAAAGAGCTGCTTGCCGACAAGGAGACACGGGAGATTTACAATCTGCTCTGCAAGACCGGCTCGGCAGTAAACCACGAATGTGACTCACCCGACGTGGATGCCGAATGGGAGGCGTTCAAAACCAAAAGGCTGACGGGCGACGGCGGCAACAGCGCCAAGCCTGCACGGCGAATAAAGCTGACATCGTGGCTGAGCAGCCGCGCGGCATCAACGGCAATCGTCGTAGGACTGTCGATAACCAGCATCGCCGCCATCGGCATTGGCATAAAGATGATGTCTGACCGTCAGCAGACAGCCGCAAAGGAAACGGTTGCCGACGTAAAGCCGCTGGCACCGGCGGCAGCAGAGGGCGACACGATTCAAAACGCCGCAAGACAAAAGCCAGCCCCGGCAGAGCCTATAGTGTTTGAGAACGCCACGCTCGAAACCATAATGACGGCGATAGGCGAATACTACGGCGTGAGCGTAAGATACGCCAACAATGAGGCGAAGGCGCTGCGCCTGTATTTCAGGCTGGACGCATCGCTGCCGCTGGCGGAGGTAATAGGTCAGCTCAACACCTTCGACCGCATAGACATCACCCTTAAAGACAACACACTAACCGTAAACTAATCATGCACCGCATACTATTCCTTATATTGGCAATCGCCGCCACCATTCCGGCGGTTGCCGCAAAATACTCGCACCGTTTTCACAACGTCCCCGTGGCTCAGGCTCTTGTGCAGGTAATCCGCGAACACCCCGAGCTGAACATCAGTTTCATCTACGACGAGCTGGAGAGCTACAAGGCGAACACAGCCACCGACTCAGACGACCCCGAGATGATGCTGCGCGACATAATTGGGCTGAACCCCATCTCGCTGATTACCATCAACGGACATTACTATCTGGAGGCGCTTCAGCACGGCCGCTACTGCTACCGCGGCAGAGTGATCGACCAGAGCGGCGAGCCGGCGACTGGCACCACGATAATGCTGCTCAGCAGAAAGGACTCAACCGTGATTACCTACGCCGTGGCGGACAGTCAGGGACAGTTCATGATCCCCTGCGACAGCCGCAACGTCATCGCCAAGCTGAGCTGCCTGGGATATAAGACCGTATACCACAACTGCCGCAACTTCAACGTGGGCACCATCGTGATGTCCTTCGACGCCGTGGCGCTGAAGCAGGTGACCGTGGAGGGAGAAACCGCCGCGGCATACTCCGACCGCACAGTTTACATTCCCAACACGCGACAGAAAAAAGCGTCGCAGGACGCCATCGACCTGCTGCAGAGAATGGCGATACCGCAGATAAACATCGACCCGAGAAGCCAGAGCGTCACCGACAATTCGGGAGCCTCCGTAGCCATATACATCAACGGCATGAAGGCGGCAAAGGACGAGATTCAGGGAATGCGCACAACGGACGCCAAGCGCGTGGAGTATCTCGAATATCCGTCCGACGCGCAGTTCATGGGAGCAAGCAAGGTGATAAACATCATCACCCAGCAATATGAGTATGGCGGCTACACCAAGGCGACAGTCAAGGAGAATGCACTGGCGGGGACGCTCAGCGAGGAGAACGTGTTCTCCACATTCAGCTACCGCAAGATGAAATACGACCTCTACGCCGGGGCAGCGTACCAAGACACCAGGCACGACGGTTCGTCGACTGACACCCGTTACTCGCTGACCGACGGCGTTGGTAATCCCTACGAGGTGCACCGCATGGAGGCTGTCGACGGCTCGCACGCCAGAGGCAACAAATTCCCCCTGAACTTCAGGGCATCGTACAACGGAGAAAAGATGAAGCTGCGCAACAGCGTGGGATTCACTCACGTTGCAAACAAAATAAGGCAGCAGAAGGGCAGCCTGGCATACGCCCCCGCAACTGGAAACGACTACACATACGAGAAAAACAACCCGAAGCGGCGCAACCAGCTGAGCTACAAGGGCGACTGGCTGTTCATGTTCCCAAAGGAAGTGGTTCTCAAAGTGGCTTCTAACCTTTCGTACACCCACACGATAGAAAAATACGACTATAAGCCGTCGGACGCAAGCCCCGTAAGCCGGCACGCCGCCGAGGATGCCACCGAAATGCGTGCAGACCTGACGCTGGCAAAACGGTTTGGAAAGTTCCATACATTAACGCTGAATGCATTGATAGGAAACCATGCAAACGATGTGGAATATACCGGAACGGACAATTACAATGACAAGTTCTGCTTATGGGCTTACGGAGCCGGTATCGGCTACAACCTCCAGACAAAGAAACTGTCACTTTACGCCAATGCGGGAGTTATCACGGAGCGCAGCAAAATAAACGGAGTAGTGATAAACGACCCCTATCCTGGCACGCATCTCAACGCTCAATATGCCTTCAACCGCAAGAATAAACTTACTGTGTTCTTTCAGTATGTCACCTTCACGCCGGAAATTTCCGAAAGGTCAACGGCAGTGCTGAAAAACAACGATTTCTATTACATCACGGGCAATCCCAATTTGGTATCGTCGCGCCTCGCCGAGATTTTCACCGACTATACCTGGCTGCCATCGAATAATTTCAGCATAAGCGTGTTTGGAAGCTATGAGCGCATAGGCGACCGCCTCACATCAGTATACGAGCCATACAAGGACGGCACGGCAATATTGCGGAGGTTCGACAACAGCGGACATTATGCCGACTTCAACATCGGCACCAAGGCAAGGCTCAAGCTCATGGGCGGCAAACTGCAGCTCTCGGCGCGCCCGTCGTGGACAAACTACCGTCTCACGGGCATATACGCCCAGACCTACAATGCGTTCAGCCTTGAGGCACAGGCAAATGCCTACGCCGGACCGTTTAACTTCTCTGCCTATTACTACGCAGCCAAAAGAAATCTCGACAAGACTACAACCGCCATCACCACAGCCCGTCCCTTCTATTATGTGTACGCAGGCTGGGCTAACCAGAGCTGGAACATACGCCTTACTGCCTACAACCTGCTGAATAAGTGCTGGAAGGATACTACCTCAACCATCGACACGCCGCATTATGGAGCCAAGACCACCTCATACTCCGTAGACTACCACGCCCGCCTCCAGCTGTCGGTAACCTACACCATAGGCTACGGCAAGAAAGTGAATCGCGGCAACGAAATCGGAGAGCAGGAGGAAGCGGCATCGGCAATCCTGAAGTAATGGTTGTCATCAAATAATCCGCTTAAGGAATTTATTCATGAAGAAAAACAGCCTCCAATTTTTTGGAAGCTGTTTTTCTATATTTTGCCCGTTATATAATCAGCAATATATAAAATCTTAATACTCTGTTTTCAGTCCCGTTTTCGTCCCACTTGGACACAAAAAAACTGGGTAACTCGCTTTTTCTAAGCTTGTTACCCAGTCATAGTTGCGGAGGCAGGACTCGAACATGCGACCTCCAGGTTATGAGCCTGGCGAGCTACCAACTGCTCCACTCCGCGATGTTATTTCTCATTTGCGGGTGCAAAGGTACTACTATTTTTTGAATCTACCAAATATTTACGCATTTTTTTTGCAAAAAACATCAAATTTGCTGTTTTTTTATTTGTTATTGGCATTTTCCCGTCCGTTTTCTTGCTTATTTAAATAATAATGTGTAATTTTGCACACGATACATGAATTGTGCAATAGACAGCCATAGTGAATTATGTCAATATCGAAGACAAGACAAAAACTGGTAGATGTAGCAAGACAGCTCTTCGCAAAAAACGGGCTGGAAAACACTACTATGAACGACATTGCCCTTGCTTCAGGCAAGGGACGACGCACATTATATACCTATTTTAAAAATAAGGAAGAGGTATATTATGCCGTGATAAAGTGTGAGCTGGAACGTCTGTCGGACAAACTTGACGAGGTGGCAGCAAAGCGCACGCGTCCGCAAGATAAGATAATAGAGCTTATCTACACCCACCTGAACATGATAAAGGAAACGGTAGTCCGCAACGGCAACCTGAGAGCAGAGTTTTTCCGCAACATCTGGATGGTGGAAAAGGTACGCAAGAACTTTGACGAGGACGAAATAGAACTGTTCCGAAAAGTATATGCAGAGGGAAAGGCAGACGGAGAATTCGACATCGAGAATATAGAACTGGTGGCAGACATCACACACTATTGCATCAAAGGGCTTGAAGTGCCATACATATACGGCCGTCTGGGACATGGAATGACCGAGGAGACAAGCAAGCCGCTCGTGACAAGAGTGGTGTATGGAGCATTGGGCAAATCGCTCCTAAAATGACACTGAGGAATATTCTGCCAAGCCTACATACACATTAATAATAATATATATAAATAGAAATTGCAAATTAAACAATATAAATTAATAAAAATGGGATTATTAGAAGGTAAGACAGCCCTGATTACAGGCGCTGCACGCGGTATCGGAAAAGCTATCGCACTGAAATTCGCAGAGGAAGGTGCCAACATTGCATTCACCGACCTTGTGATTGACGAAAACGGAAAAGCAACAGAAGCAGAAATAGCTGCAAAAGGCGTAAAGGCCAAGGGATATGCAAGCAATGCTGCCGACTTTGCACAGACAGAAGAGGTGGTAAAGACTGTGAAGGAAGAATTTGGCTCTATCGACATTCTGGTAAACAATGCCGGTATCACCAAGGACGGTCTTATGCTCCGCATGACTGAGCAGCAGTGGGACGCAGTGATTGCGGTGAACCTGAAAAGCGCGTTCAACTTCATCCACGCCTGTGTGCCGGTGATGATGCGCCAGCGTGGCGGCAGCATTATCAACATGGCATCTGTAGTGGGTGTTCACGGCAACGCAGGACAGGCAAACTATGCAGCATCAAAGGCAGGCCTCATTGCTCTTGCAAAGAGCATCGCGCAGGAGATGGGTCCAAAGGGAATCCGTGCCAATTCCATCGCTCCTGGATTTATCGAGACAGCCATGACTGCCGCACTGCCTGATGCTGTGCGCGAGGAGTGGAAGAAAAAGATTCCATTGCGCCGCGGCGGTCAGACTGAGGATATCGCCAACGTTGCAACCTTCCTCGCCAGCGACCTTTCAAGCTATGTGAGCGGTCAGGTGATTCAGGTTGATGGTGGCATGAACATGTAATGATAACATTATTATGACTGTTGTTTACGAAGACAATCATATTATTGTAGTGAATAAGGACAGCGGAGAAATCGTACAGGGCGACAAGACCGGCGATACTCCGCTGTCTGACACCGTGAAGGAATACATCCGCCAGAAATACAACAAGCCAGGCAACGTGTTTCTCGGTGTCGTGCATCGTCTCGACCGCCCCGTGAGCGGTCTTGTCGTATTTGCAAAGACTTCAAAGGCACTGACACGTCTGAACGAGATGTTCAGGACCAACAGCGTACATAAAACCTACTGGGCAATAACGCGCAACACCCCGCCACAGCCCTCAGGACGGTTGGAGCAATGGATTGTGCGCAACGAAAAGCAGAACAAGAGTTATGTGTACAACCGCGAGATGCCCAACAGCAAAAAGGCTGTACTGGAATACAGCACCATCGGCACAAGCGATAATTACACGCTTATTGAGGTGCGCCTCATGACCGGCCGCCACCATCAAATACGCTGTCAGCTCGCAGCCATGGGATGCCCCATCAAGGGCGACCTGAAATATGGTGCGAGGCGAAGCAATCCCGATGGCTCCATATCACTTATGTCGCGCCACGTTGAGTTTGTGCATCCCGTAAGCAAGGAGACAATCAGCCTCTCGGCACCACTGCCGCCTCACTCCCTGTGGACTGCCTTTTAAGGTACTTAAGACCGTTCAATAAAATACATTATTGTCTTAATTATGTGTGCCTTTACGGCAGTCTTACCTGCTCCTTGCTTCCCGTGACCTTGGTTCCTATGACAATGCCCTGCGTGCTTATCTCTATGTCCGAGTATTTTGGCTCAACCATCATCATACCGTCTAATGCCATAACTCCCCATTGTCTATAGTTTTTCTCCACGGCGCAGTAGTTGCCCACAGGCTCCTTGATGCTCCGGTATATTGGCGGCACAATCACCCGACCGTCAAGTCTTAATCCCCATTTATTGTTTGCCCTGAACGGCTCGGCATTCTGCAGTTGCGCCAACCGTTCTTTCTGCTTCTCCGCCTGTATGCGCTCCACTTTCCTGCTTGCCTTTTCCCTCAGTTGCCTGATTGCTGATATTAGTTTCTTCACTTCACCGTCATTCTGTTCATTGCCAATGTAGCATTTCTCCCTGCCGTCCTCCGCATGATAGTAATTCTTCTCGCAGTCAAGAATGATGATGCTGCCGTCCTCCAGCGTTGAGCTTACAATATACCAGTCTGTGTCGTCATTGGCAAGTATGCAGGCAGTGTGCAGAATGCTGGGCTTTCCCATGCTCTCCAACATACGTCGCCATTCAGTATCGTTGTTCATGAATATGTCCACATAGAATCCCCTGTCCTTTATACAGTGCTTTTTACCGCTGAATCCCGCCTTGTACGGGTGCTTTGTCCTGTCGTAATATCTGTCCCCAACCTTCAGCATCTCCACGCTTCCGAACCATACAGACGTCGGACGGCTCGTATATTCCATGTCGTTCCGCAGGTCAATGTATCTCGTCTTTCCGTTCCTGCCCGTTATTGCGAGAATGCCGTTTCCTGTCAGCCGCAGGTCAGTGTTCCGCTCCAGCAGTGCAGTCAGACCTTCATGGCAGATTATTTCCTCCAAGTCCG
>Ga0129317_1000631_pt1 | contig 34098 bp, 30 predicted proteins | sample Cm1ome_FD_94430 | JGI IMG/M metagenome (GOLD analysis project Ga0129317, IMG submission 94430) | Eastern black-and-white colobus group fecal microbial communities from Wisconsin, USA - Cm1105 metagenome | ecosystem: Host-associated > Mammals > Digestive system > Large intestine > Fecal | place... | reverse complement strand
GAAAGCTGAAATCAAATGCGGTGCAAGCGACGGGAATCAATCATATGTGAATTGTCAAGATGCTCCGGCTGCTGAAAAGTAGCCGGGTATTTTTCTATCAACGGCTGAAAATTAAGCGCTTACTTTATTCCTACAAGTGTTCGACTTGGTACAAAAATTAAAAATATATTGTACTAAGTTGATTTTTGATATTTATCATGTATAATATAACTTGATACAAAAACTATCATATAATTGTATGAAGTTATTCGAGGGCGGTGTGTATTACTATGAACATGGTTATGGATTATGAGTCAATATTTAAACAGCATGGAGGAATAATGCGTACATGTGAACTTACGAAGGAGGGTATTTCTTATCGGATACTTCAAAACTTAATTGAAGAAGGACTTGTAGAAAAAATTAAGTATGGCTACTATCAGTGGCAGGATGAAAAGGCATTTACAGAAGTATCAGTAATTTGTACATTATTTCCGGATGCTATTATTTGTGATCTTTCTGCAGCAATGTATTATGGATATACAGATCGTGTGCCGGGAATCTGGCATATAGCAGTGGATAACAAATCGGCAAGGAATAAATTCAAAATGGATTTTCCGATAATAAAGCCACATTTTATCGATGCAAACAGATTGGATATTGGTGTAAGTGGAGGAAATATTGACGGAATTACCGTAAAGATATATGACCGGGAACGTGTTGTATGTGATTGTCTTAGACATATGAATACTATGGATGGAGAAGTGTTTAACACAGTAATCCAAAGATATGTGAAGGACAAAGAGAAAGATGCTGCTAAATTGATGGAGTATGCTGTGAGACTTGGTGTGGAAAAAAAGGCAAGAAGGGTGGTTGGAGTATGGCTGTAAAAGAGGTAAAAGATATGGGCGCATCAGTGCTTGCCAGATTAAAAAAGCAAGCAAAGGAAACTGAAATAAATTATCAGACTTGTCTCCAGCTTTTTGCACAAGAGGAGTTTCTTCGTAAACTTGAAATGTCACAGTATGTGGAAAATCTTGTTTTGAAAGGTGGTATGTTTTTATATACAATTTCTAATTTCGAAGGCAGACCGACCATGGATATTGACTTCATGTTAAGGAGAATGTCTAATGATATTGCAAATGTGGAAGCAATAATCAAAGAAATATGTAAAATGGATACAAATAATGATTTTATTGATATCGAGGTCGTTGGAACAAGAGAAATCACACCAGAAAAGAAATATCCTGGCATAGGAATCAATTTAATTGCCCATATTAAAAATGTGAGAATTCCATTTTCGGTTGATATTGGCGTTGATGACGTAATAGTACCGCATGCAGTAAAGAGAACGGTGGCAACTAGGTTGAAAGGATTTAAAGAGCCAAATATCTATACATATTCGCTGGAAAGTACGATGGCAGAAAAATTTGATGCTATCTTAAAAAGAATGACTGCTTCCAGCCGGATGAAAGATTTTTACGATATTTTCTATTGGTCGCAGGTTTTTGACTTTGATGGTCGAGTATTACAGGAGGCTATTTTTGAAACACTACAGCATAGAGGCACTGTATATGAGAAAGATAGTATGGAGAAAATAAGGGCATTTGACCAAAATGAATTTCTTCGAAATCTATGGACTAATTATTATCCTGGGCCGGGGCTTGATAAGCCGGATTTTTCTTCTGTATTAAAACAGATTGATCTATTTATTGGTCCACTATATGATGCAATACTGAGTGAAAATGAATTTTTTGGAATTTGGTCAGCAAAAGAAAATGTATGGAAATAGAGGAGATGAATAATATATTAGAAAAATAAAGCATTTTGGAAAGAAAGTCGTAGTCGAACCCCCATAGACAAATCAACAATAACGTTGTATAGTAATTATAGAAATCTGGTCAATTGAATATTGTTTATCATTCCCGCTTGTAAGGGGATGGTAGCCGGAATATGATATCTGTTAGTAACAACAGAGCTTTCCCCAGATGTTAGCAGTTGCAAAGAATCTGCTAATTTTCAGGGCTTATCTGGACTTGACAGAAAGGATATTCAGATTACCAGAATGGTTTTTGAACATCAATCGGTGAGCCGTATATATATGCCTTCTTTGAACGTTTTTTGACAGGGATTAACAGAACCACCGAGCTCTCCTAAGACTCAATTATAGGTTCGATTCCTATACGGGACGGTCAGTCAAAAGCGTTCGATTGTTAGCAGAAATGCAAATAATCGGGCGCTTTTTTGATAAGAAAAATGCAGGATTTTATTGCTTTGAGAATGATTTTTTGCTAATACAATGAAATAATTGTTAGCTCACAGCTAATAAAAAAAGCGTTTTGCAAACAGACTGTATCAGAGATATTGCTAACATTTGGGGGAGTATCTGTTGTCACCATTGATTTAGGAATGTAAAATACAGTAAATCAATGGAAAAGTTCTTTGCATAATATAATGTGCAAACCTATATTAGTTGAAACAATAGAGAAATATATTAGCTGTAGCTAAGGCAAAACGAGATGCTCGTTTGGAACTGATTTGAAAAAATTGGATCCAGGCGAGTGTTTTTGCTTGGAGGAAAGAAGGAGGAAAAGATGACAGAGAAAAAGAACGGATTAGACTATATAGGAGGCTTCCTTCAAAAGAAAAAACATGGATGACACTTTCATAGATGGGAAATCTTCTAGGATTAAAGAAGACAGGAAGATACTGGTTGGTTCATATAAAATTTTTTGAGTCCAGAGATGTTGGAGATTAGTGAAACTACGCTTTATGATTTGATTAAACGTGATGGTATAAAAAAAGTTACTGTTGATTATTGGATCAGAATTCCGAAAAATTTTTTCAGGAATGGTATGAGAGACAGTCAAAGTATTGGCAAATCCGGAAATGAAAGCATTGCTGGCATCACTGGCGAAGTCGATAAAGTAATGAAAAATAGTGAAAAAATAGTGAAATATTAGTGGAAAAATAATTTGCGAAACGCTATAATATATATTGATGAAATGGAGGTGGATAATGTGATAAAAGTCACGTTAACGAATAAAATTTTAAAAAAGATATCGCAAATTGATGAAAATCGTTTTTCTCTCAGTGCGATAGAAATGCCACCTGTTACAAAAAATAGACTTAGAAAAAACTCCAAGAAAAAAAGTTCATATGCTTCTAATAAGATTGAGGGGAATCCATTGACTGAAAAACAGGCAAATGAAGCCATTGATAGCGATCCTCACAAACATTTTTTAAAACCAGAACAAGAAGTTCGTAATTACTTTCTGGCCTTAAATCTTTTGGAAGAAAAGTTGAAAAAGAAAGAAATTTTTTCAAAAGAAATGATTCTTGAAGTGCAGGCAATGGTCGAAAACGGTGCTTCAAAAGAAAAGATAGGATTAAGAGGTCCTATGCCTCCAGGCGTGTTATTTGCAGTATTTGATTCCGAAACGGGAGTACCGGAATATATTCCACCGGAGTATACAGATATTCCAATATTATTGGAGGAACTTGTTGAATATGTAAATACTACAGATGATCATCCGTTGATCGTTGCTGCTGTAGTCCATTATCAACTGGTTACCATTCATCCTTTTGAAGACGGAAACGGAAGAACTGCCAGACTGATGTCAGGATATATTCTTGATTATTATGGATACGGTTTTAATGGAATAGGTTCTCTGGAAGAATATTTTGCCTATGATCCAGATGAGTATTATGCATCGCTGCAAATGGGATTACCTGCATTGTATTATTCAGGAAGAGAAAATCCTCCTCATCCGGAAATTTGGATCAATTATTTTTTGAAAATGATGGAATTGTATTCTAAAAAGGTATATGAGTTATCGAAAGTGTCCGAGAACGATGAGTTAGAAGGAAGCCTGTCCTATTTAAACGCAAAAGAAAAAGAATTTTTAGCGTTCCTGTTAAAAAAGCGATTACATGAGTTTACACCGATTGAAGTAAGCAAGATGATTGGTGTAACAAACAAAACGGTTATTAATAGATGTGCGAAACTTGCAAATAATGGGTTTTTGATTCCGATCATTGTCAAGACAAGAGTTCGATCCTATCGATTAAGTGATTTTTCAAGAACGAATGAAAAAAAGATTTTGAAGAAATTGTCGTAACAGAAACATGAATAAAAGGTTCAATAGAAGAATGCTGACATGATCCACTATATATGAAAAAGGAATAGGGACTACGGCAGAGTCTATGAAAACACTGTTTGTATTAAGATTCTTTGCCGTGGATACGATGTTTATGTTGGTAAACTCTATTTAAAAGAAATTGATTTTGTTGCACAGAGGGGGAGCGAGAAGATTTATATTCAAGTAAGCGACAACATTTCTGGGAAGGAAACATTTGAGAGAGTGTGTTTTCCTCTGTTTCAGATTCGAGATGCTTATCCGAAAATGATCATTGCCAGAACCAAGCATCTAAAATACAGCTATGAGGGAATTGAGATTCACGATATAGCTAATTAGTTGCTGCAAGAGTAAAAAAGGCAGAAAATACAGTTGTAATTGCAGGCTGCATAATTGTATACGCCTATGTATCTGATAAGCAAATTGTATTTGCAGCATGTAAGCAGATGAAGGAGGATTTTCAAGGTACGATGATGAATAATCTGCGGGGGCTGTGGCAAAAGCAGATTATTCATATACTGGAGCAGCAGCTTCATTTTATGAGTAAAACAGAAAAATTATTAAAGTACGCAAAAGATCCGAAAGGAGTCCTAAACCAAAAGGAATCCTTTCGGATTTTTCTATAAGCAGAAAAGTTAAGCCAGACTCTTTGGATGTCGGGATTTTTGCACAGCTATTTATTGTAAAATGATAACATCAAAAAAGAAAATGAAATCAAGGAGGACTGGCAGATGAAAGGTTATAACACAAGCAATGGATATATGGGATATGTAGATGGCGAATATATTTTATTTGTCAGCGACCAAGAATATTTCGAATTTATGGAAGAGTAAGAGGAGGATTTGATTATGAGCAGAAAAGAAGGATATAGCAGAAAAGGCTTTTTTGGTACCATTAACCATTATGATTCGAATGGAAGAAAAACAGGTGAAAGTCGTCCGGGCTTTTTTGGGGGAATGAATAATTATGATACGAGAGGAAATAAAATCGGCTCTACAAAACCAGGATTTTTGGGTGAAGTGAATCATTATGATCAAAATGGCAACAAGACAGGTTCCAGCCGTCAAGGAATATTTGGTGGAATTAATCACTATGATGAAAATGGTCATAAAAAAGGACATAGTACGCGAGGATTTCTGGGAGATTGGAATCATTACAATGAATAAGCTGATACAGTACAAGTAACGGATATATGAGATGTGTAGATGGTGGGTATATTTTATTTTTCAGTGACAAGGAATATTTTGAGTCTATGGAAGCGTAAAAGGAGAAAGGTTAATGAGTAAAATTTATTTTACACTGACAGGAACAAAACATTATTATGGAAAAGAATTTTTGAAGGCAGGAACAAAGATACTTTTAAAAAAGGAACCAGATAACGAATATGATAAGGAAGCGATCAAAGTAACTTATGAGGGACTTGGAAAAATAGGTTATGTGGCAAACAGTTCTTATACTGTGATCGGTGATTCTATGAGTGCTGGAAGGATTTACGACAAGATCGGAGATATTGCAAAAGCAAAGGTAGTGCTGATTACAGAGCAAGGTACTATTTGTCGGTTGAGTAAGAAGAGTATTCTGGAGAATAAAAAGAAAGCTGAGAAATCAAAAATAGAAATTGATGAATAAAGAAATTTGATAGACGATAAGTCGTGTTTGGATTTGGTAAGATGTTTGATTTTAACAGAGATGGAAAAAAGGATAGTAGGGAACGTGCTGCACAATTTCAATTCATGGAGGAGAAAATTGATAAAGTAAAATGAGACGATTAATATCTCGTATGATATTGATGATGAATTGCCAGGGTTATAAAAAGAGCGGCAGGAAAAGGTGATTTATGAGAAGTTTATTCAACTTCAGCTATTGTTGTATCAGATGGTTAAAAATGCAGTTGCAGGTATATGTTTATTATAATTGTGCGCATAAATACGCAGATAAAAATAGTATTATATATTTTTTGTAAAATATATGAAAGTTTTGAAAACAACGATTTTTAATTTATTAATTGCCGGAACATGTAGTATAATATTCACAATTGGTGGAATTATGACCAGTACTGACAAATGTGACGTGAATAAACGTGTAAAGAAGAGGCAGATCATGGCTGTTTTGTACAACAGACTGTGAAAATTATTGATTGACAAGAATATGAAAAAATGGATCTGGTAGATAACGAAAACATTGCGATTATCACAAGTATGAGCCGATAAAAATATGTAAAGGAATATAGAAAGGGTGTGTGCATGGGGGACACGGTTGGATTTGAGCATTTGTTTTTTACATACAGGAGAATATGACAAATGAATCATAATGAAACACAGTGGGACAAGCTCCTGCGGATAAAGACTGCCGGGCGGGATGATTCCCATTCTGATCAATACAGATATCCTTATGAACCGACTTCTTACATGGTTCTGGAGCGTTTGGCAAACAGTGGACTGATTAGGAAAAATAATATCCTGGTTGACTATGGGACCGGAAAAGGTCGGGTGTGCTTTTATCTTTCGTATCAGACCAGATGCAAAACAGTCGGTATTGAATATGATGAACGAATTTATAAAGGAGCTGCAGAGAATAAAAAGACAGCAGTATCCGGAAACCGTACCGATTTTGTTTTGTGCAGCGCGGAGAGTTATAAAGTTCCAACAGAGGTGGATCGATGCTATTTTTTTAATCCGTTTTCCATAGAGATTTTTCAATCTGTCCTGAGAAGAATTTACGAATCCTACTATGAAAAACCAAGAGAACTATTGCTGTTTTTTTATTATCCGTCAGAAGAATATGTAAGCAGCCTGATGATACAGGAGCAGTTAATGTTCTATGACGAAATAAATACTTCAGATTTGTTTCCAGGTGAGGACAAAAGGGAAAAAATACTGATTTTTCAGGTGATTTGAAAGTGAGGAGAAGTATAATGGTAAAACAAATTGTAAGAGATATTTTCTTTTTAGGTCAGCCATCTGAGCCTGCAGTGTATCCTGCAGATGTCCAGGTTGGAAAAGATCTGCAGGATACACTGCAGGCTAACAGGGAACAGTGTGTGGGCATGGCGGCAAATATGATTGGAGTAAAGAAGAATATCATTATTGTGAATATGGGATTTATGGATGTTGTGATGTTTAATCCAGTGATTATTTCTAAGAGTGGGATGTATAAGACAGAAGAGGGATGTTTGTCCTTGGAGGGAGTTCGTAAGACCACCAGATACCAAGAAATCGAAGTAGAGTATTATGATTTCAACTGGAAAAAACAACGGCATAAACTGTCCGGATGGACGGCACAGATCGTTCAGCACGAAATGGATCATCTGTCAGGCAAGATCATATAACATGAAGTGCAAATAGAGCTACAGAATTTTATGTGGTTCTGAAACTCTTTGCAGATGGGAGAAAGATGATATGCAAATATTGGTTGATGCAGATGCATGTCCTGTAGTCGATATCATTGAAAAAGTTGCAAAAGAGTACAGTATTCCTGTAACATTACTGTGTGATACCAATCATGTATTATCCGCTGATTATAGTGAGGTAATCGTAGTTGGAGCCGGAGCAGATGCAGTAGATTATAAACTGATCAGTATTTGTCATAAAGGCGATATTGTTGTATCCCAGGATTATGGAGTGGCAGCAATGGCACTTGGAAAAGGCGCTTATGCAATTCATCAATCTGGTAAATGGTACACCAATGAGAATATTGATCAGATGCTTATGGAACGACACCTGAATAAGAAAGCGAGAAGAGCATCCGCAAAGAATCATAGAAAGGGACCACGAAGAAGAGTATCAGAAGATGATGAGCATTTCCGGGTATCGTTTGAGAAAATGATACAGACAGCAATCGAAAAGGAGAATTGATTTGAATATACAGATTTATGGAATGAAGAAATGCAATGATACAAAGAAAGCCCTATAAAAGTGATGGAGGATCCCCGGGTTTTAAAATGCCGACAGTAAGAAACGGACAAAATCCCCACCGGGTGATCAGAGGGATGTCTGAAAAGAATGAAAATAAAAAGTGTCAGGTTTTTGTCCAAAAGAAAAGAGTGAGACGAGGTGATCCTTATGGCTTCCTTTGATCAAAAGCTGCGTACTTTATATTTAATGGAAATTCTTCTGGAACGTACGGATGACGAGCATATACTGAATGCCTCGGAACTATGTGCGATCTTGGATCAGGAATACGGTATCAGTACAGATCGAAGAACAATTTATACAGAGATGGAGATCCTGGATAAATTTGGACTGGATATCCAGCAGAAGAAAGGGAAGAATCCCGGGTACTATATTGGTGCCAGAGATTTTGAACTGCCGGAGTTAAAGCTCCTGGTAGATGCGGTGCAGTCTTCTAAATTTATTACGGAGAAGAAATCAAAAGAATTGATACAGAAATTGGAGAAGCTCTGCTGTAAGACAGATGCGGAAATGCTTTCCAAATATGTTTTTATTGTAAACCGTCCGAAAACAGAAAATGAGACGGTTTATTACAATGTAGACTACATCCATAATGCAATTTACGAGAATAAAGAGATTACGTTCCAGTATGCAGAGTGGACAGTTAAGAAGGAATTCAAGTTAAAAAAGAATGGGGCCTTCTATGTTGTCAGTCCATGGGCCCTGACCTGGGATGATGAGAATTATTATCTGGTGGCTTATGATGCATCAGCAGGGATCATCAAGCATTATCGTGTGGATAAGATGCAGCATACAAAAATCCTGGAAATAGATCGTAAGGGTAAAGAAGCCTTCAAAAATTTTGATCTGGCTGCATTTACCAAGAAAACCTTTGGGATGTATGGCGGTGTGGATGAAGAAGTTACACTGGAATGTAAAAATGAGCTGGCCGGTGTTGTGATTGACCGCTTTGGCCATGATGTGTGGCTGATCCCCCGGGGAGAAGACCATTTCAAAATGAAAGTACTTGTATCGGTAAGCCCACAGTTTTTTGGTTGGCTCACAGGGATTGGATCCGGGATGAAGATTATTGGACCGGAACATGTGAAGCAACAATACAAAGAATACTTGTTGAAGGTGTTGCAGAATTATTAAGCTGCTTTCGTTAGTCTGTCTGATGCGGCGAATACCGGATATCTGATTGAAAAACTGGAGTTTGATCCAGAATACTGGCAGGATTGGCAGCTAAGATTCCGCAGGAAGACAGACTATTCCAGGGAGGATTGGTATGGAAGCTACAGTTATAAGATCGAATCGAAAAACCATAGCGATCCAGGTGAATGCAGATCTGACAGTAACGGTGAGAGCTCCAAAGGGTACTGCGCAATGTGAGATTGATAGGATCCTGCAGGAAAAGGAGAGCTGGATCCGAAAATCAATGGAAAAAATCCGGGAGAAAAAGGATTTGTATGAAGCTGAAAATAGAGAGCCTCTGACCAATGAGGAAATCAGGAAACTGGCGGATCAGGCTCTTCACAATATTCCCGAAAGAGTGGAGATCTTCTCAAAATTGATCGGTGTGAGTTATGGAAGAATTACTATCCGCAATCAGAAAACCAGATGGGGAAGCTGCAGCGGAAAAGGCAATCTGAATTTTAACTGTCTGCTGATGCTGGCTCCGTCGGAAGTCATTGATTATGTTGTAGTTCATGAACTTTGTCACAGAAAAGAAATGAACCATTCCAAAGCGTTTTGGGAGGAGGTAGAAAAGGTTCTCCCGGATTATCGGCGCTGTGTTCAATGGCTGAAAAATGAGGGTGTCGGAATCGTGAGGCGTCTGAAATAAAGGAGAAATTTAAAAAATCAGAAGATTGTTAAGATACGGATCGCTCAAAGTGGTAATGTAAAGATAAAAAAAGGAAGTGCATGAAGTGAGATTTTTTGCAAAGTTTATTCGTGGAAAGATATTCGCCGGACTGTTTGCTCTATTTTCCTTTGGATCCATTTTTTATGTGTCAGACAGAATGGGGAAGTTTTTTCAGAGCATTTGCGGCCATAGTTTTCGATGGGTGATATCTGGAATTCTGGTCGTTCTCATGGGATATATGCTGCTGTATATCCGGTCGAAGAAGGAAATGAAAGAAACAAGAAGTAGCTATGAAACCTGCAGTGTGGCTCTGTGTTTTCTGTTGTATCTGATTCTGCTGCTTTGGGTTTATGATTTATGGGATTTGATCTTTCAGATTAATCATGACCAATTTTACGTCATTCCCATAATAGGATCTGTGGTTCTTACTTTCTATGGGTTTTTACATGCAAAAAAGATTTATTTAAAAGAATATGATATTCCATTCAAAAATTTTAAGGAAAATAAAAGGGTGGTGCTTCTGAGCGATATCCATGTGGGTACCTTTGTTGATATCGCTCAATTAAAAAAGATCGTTTCCCGTGTGAATCAGCTGAAGGCGGATATGGTGATCATTGCCGGAGATCTGTTTGATGTGGAGGCTTTTGCGTATTGTGATAAGGAAATGATCGCACAAGTGCTGCGGGAATTAGAACCCAGGGGGCTGTTTTTGCGGTTTTAGGAAATCATGATCCAAAGTCTGATGAAAAAGAAATCCGGGATTTTTATAAAAATACGCAGATTCGATTATTAATTGATGAACGTATAGATACGGATACTTTTGTGTTGATCGGAAGGGATGATGTGACAACAAATCCGGATCGAAGGAAGCTGCAGGATATACTGACTGGCTCAGAGGGTGAAAAATCTTCAGCCAATGAGAAACCAAGGATTGTGGTGGATCACAATCCTCTTGGAATCAAAGAGGCGGCAGACAATAAGATCGACTTGGTTTTATGCGGGCATACTCATAAGGGTCAGTTTTTTCCGACAAATGTCTTTACAAAGCTTGCTTATGGAAAACAGGGATATTACGGATATTATCAGGATGGAGGTACCCAGAGCGTTGTGTACTCAGGAGCCGGGTATTTCCAAATGCCTATGCGCATAGGAAGCAACAGTGAAATCGTGGTGCTGAATATCTTATGATGTGTGTCATCATGCGTGAATGGAATTTAAAAGGTCATTGAGTATTTCAATTAAAACTGAGAGGATCTAAAAGCGGGAATAACTGGTTTTTACCGGATTATTTTCGCTTTTTTGCGTAAAAGACAGTTGCTGCAGCGTTACAATAGGCTTAAATATTCAGGATGTATTATTTTTGAAAAAAATGTATAGTATATACAAAAATAAAATAATAATAGTAATATAATTGAACATATTTTAAAATAGTTGCAGATATCTGTAAAAAAGACTTGTTAAATATAGACAAAAGTGTTAACATGATAATTACCAGATTAAATGTTTGATCAAAATGGAAAATGAACAACAAGGAGGATGAGTGACATGAAAAAACTTATTGCAGTATCAATGGCAGCAGCGATGGCATTGAGTATGGGCGGAATGGCTGTTATGGCAGAAGAAGCAGCTTCTGATGAACCGATCCGTGTGTGTATCGTTTATACGGGAACCCTTGGAGATAAGAGCTACAATGATTCCTGTAATGAAGGTGCACAGAGAGCTGTGGAAGACTTTGGAATTGAATTAAAGAGTCTTGAAGGCGCCACTGCAGATGAATGGAAAGCAAATCTGCTGGCTGCATGTGAAGATGATTATGATCTGATCATTGGTGCATCCTCCAATATTGCTGATTTTATCACAGAGTATGGCCCAAGTTATCCGGATACCAAGTTTGCGGTAATCGATACCACGATTGACCTGCCCAATGTAGAGTCCATTAGTTTTGCACAGAATCAGGGTTCTTTCCTGGCAGGTGCAGCGGCAGCCATGTTTACCCAGAAGACAGAGATCGAAGGTGTAAACGAGGATCACATCATTGGATGGGTAGGAGGAATGGATATCCCGGTGCTCCATGATTTCTATGTTGGATATGAGCAGGGAGCAAAATATATTGATCCGGATATTCAGATCCTTCAGGCATTTGCAGGTGAATGGTCCAATCCGCTGAAGGGCAAAGAGCTGACTCTGGCACAGTATGACCAGGGTGCAGATATTGTTATGAACGTAGCATCCGGTACCGGTGCAGGTGTTCTGGAGGCTGCAGCTGAGGCTGGAAAATATGCTATCGGTGTTGATTTGAATCAGGATAATGATCAGCCGGGCAGCGTTCTTACTTCCATGGTAAAACGTGTAGACAATGCCTGCTATCTGGTGATCCAGTCCGTTGTTGACGGTACCTTTGAAGGCGGAAGCACCCAGTATCTGGATCTGTCTTTGGGCGGCGTGAGTCTGACAGATTTTTCCGTTATGAAAGAGGCACTGGGAGATCAGTTCCCGCAGGATATTATGGATAAGGTGGAGGAACTGAGCCAGAAGATTATTGATGGTGAGATCGTAGTAGAAAACTACGAAGGATTTGGACCGGAAGCATAATTGCCGAATGAATAATCCAAACGAAGCTTGAAAAGGACAAGCCGCTGTGCTGCGAAGGTGGCACAGCGGTTTTTTCGATTTATGGGAGGGGCACACGTTCCTGTTAAACCGAAAAAACTCTCAGGAAGAAGGACAGGATATAAAGGGAAGAACCGCTTTGCGGCGGAGCAGCTGTCTCTGCTTTCGTATCTTCCGGAAAGAGAAATCTGTAAGTTCCGGGTTTTCCAGAAGGAGGGATTCTGTAAGAATACAGATCTGCCAGAAGAAATGAGGGGCGAAAGAGGACTTGTCCGCTTTGATAAAATAAATTCAGACAAAGAGGTAAGATCCATGAGCGATTATGTAGTAGAAATGCATGATATTGTTAAGACTTTTGGAACGGTTCAGGCAGTTAAGAACGGAGAGTTTACGCTGAAAAAGGGAGAAATCCACTCTCTGATCGGGGAAAACGGTGCGGGAAAGTCAACGATGATGAAGCTTTTGTATGGAATGTATCCCATCAACAGCGGCAGCGTTACCATAAAAGGGGAGACGGTATCCGCATTAACGCCCAAAATAGCCATTGAACACGGTATAGGTATGGTTCATCAGGAATTTATGCTGGTGGGAGGACTGTCGGTTCTGGAGAACATCATCCTTGGCTTTGAACCGAAAAAAGGGCTGAGGATTGATTTTGATAAGGCGAGAAAAGAGGTACAGAAATACATTGATGAATATCAGATGGAAGTGTCTCTTGACCGTAAGGTAAATCAGATTTCTGTAGGTGAAGCCCAGAGAGTGGAGATCATAAAGATCCTGATGCGGGGGGCGGATACCATCATTCTGGATGAACCTACTGCGGTGCTGACGCCTCAGGAAGCGCAGAATCTTTTTATCATTCTGAATAACCTGAAAAATTCAGGAAAATCCATAGTATTTATTTCTCATAAGCTGGATGAGGTTATGGAAATCTCAGATAGGATCACGGTAATGCGTCAGGGTAAGTATATGGGGACGGTAGATAAAAAAGATACCTCTCCTAAAGATCTGACCAAGCGGATGATCGGGAGAGAAGTATTCCTGAATATTGAAAAAAATTATGATAGGGCAGGGGAAGTGATCCTGGATGTGCAGGATGTGTGGATTCCCAGCCAGAAAGAGACATCCAAGATCCGGGGGATTTCTTTCCAGGTGAGGGAAGGGGAGATCGTCGGGATTGCAGGTATTGACGGAAATGGCCAGAGCGAACTGGTGGAAGCCATTACCGGCCTGCGGAAGGTGGAACAAGGAAAGGTTTTTGTGTGCGGACAGGAGGTAACCAATAAAAAGCCTAAGGGGATCCGGAAAGCGGGACTGGCTCATATCCCGGAAGACCGGAATAAAACCGGGCTGGATCGCGCGATGACCATTCAGGAAAATCTGGTTTCGGTGACCATTGATGATCCTAAATATACCAGACATGGTCTGCTGAATGGAAAGGCACAGGAACAGTTTGCAAATGAAATGATCCAGGCATTTGACATCCGCCCAACAGATCCAAAACTTCCCACTTCTGCCCTTTCCGGAGGCAATGCACAGAAAGTGGTGGTTGCAAGGGAGGTTTCTCAGCACACGAAGCTGCTGGTAGCTTCTCAGCCTACTCGGGGTGTGGATATCGGAGCTATTGAGATCATCCGCAACACACTGGAAAAGGCAAAACATGAAGGCTGCGGTGTTCTGCTGGTATCAGCGGAGCTGGAAGAGATCATGGCACTCTCAGACCGTATCATCGTTATGTGTGAAGGCAGGATCACCGGCGAGATGATGGCTTCTGAAGCAAATGAGAGTTCTCTGGGACTTTTGATGATGGGCGGAAAAAGTGCAGGAAAGGAAGGGGTAGACAAATGAGCAAATTTAAAGATGGTTTTATCAGAATCCTGCTCACAATGCTGCTTACATTTCTTATCGGGGCTGTTTTGATCGTTGCGATTGGAGAGAGTCCCATTACTGCATATACGGCATTGCTTAAGGGAGCGTTTGTTGGAAAATTAAATCTTGGTACCACCCTGGCCAGTTTTACCCCACTGCTTCTTACCTCCTGCGCTTTTGTAGTCGCAGCACAGGTGGGCGCATTCAATGTAGGTGTAGAAGGAGAGGTATTCCTGGGAGGCATTACAGCTGCTTATATTGGATATAAATGGACATTTCTTCCAAAGCCTCTGCTTTTGCTGGCCTGCTTTGCCGGAGCAATGGTGGTGGCAGGGCTGTGGGCGATGATACCGGCGATTTTGAGGGCCTACTATAATGTAAATGAAGTATGTACCACCATTTTGATGAACTCTGTGGCATTGTATATTACTTCTTACCTGGTATCAGGGCCCATGTCTGCGGGATCTGCCAATCCTCAGTCACCGGATGTGGCAGTGAGACTGCCGCAGATCCTAAAGCCCAGCAGTGTCAACGTGGGAATTTTTATTGCAATAGCACTGGTGATCGCAGTTATCTTCATGCTGTACCGCACGAATATGGGATATAAGTTCCGTATGGTGGGGACCAATCCCAATACAGCTGATTACGCAGGGATCAATTCAAAGGGCATTTTTATTAAGGCCATGGTGATTTCCGGAGTTTTGGGAGGAATCGCAGGAGCTATCGAAGTATTGGGCGTTTACGGCTATTTCCTGAACAATTTTGCAATGAATCTGGGAAGTAATGGTATGCTGGCAGCCTTGATTGTAAAGAGTAATGTAGTGGCAACTCCTTTTATGGCATTTTTCCTGGCTGTATTGAAATCAGGAGCAATGGGTATGCAGCAGGCAACCGGTATTCCCAAAGGACTGGTAGATACGATTACGGCAATCTTTATTATCATTGCCACCATGGAGACCCTGTTTGATTTCCTGAAAAAGAGAAAAAAGGAAAAACCGGCAGTTCCGGCGCCGAAGGCAGAAGGAGGTAATGGGCGATGATCGATATTTTAAGCAAAGTAATGAATGTATCTCTGATCTACGCAACGTTCCGGGCAGCTACGCCGATTATTTTTGCTGCGCTGTGCGCTTCTGTGACACAGCAGGCCAATATCCTGAACATTGGTACAGAGGGTATCATGCTGGTTGGGGCTTTCTTTGCAGTGATCGTAAGTTATTTTACAGGAAGCTGGATCCTGGGAGTTCTGGCGGCAATGCTGGCAGGACTTGTGATCGCCATGATCATGGCAGTGGGTCATATCCGTTTTGGAGCAGATATCTGCGGTATCGGTATGGGAATCAATATGCTGGCGCTGGCAGTAACCAAATTTTTGCTTCAGGCCATGTTTGGAAAGAACGGATCCTTCTCCAGCCCGGATATTGTGGCTATCCCCAAAGTTCATATTCCTTTTTTGGATAATATCGAGGTGCTGAACAAAATATTCAACAACTGGAATCTGCTGGAATGGGTTGCTATCATTATGATTGGCGTGCTCTACTTTGCAATCTATAAAACCGTCTGGGGACTGCGGCTTCGGGCAGTGGGACAGTTCCCGGAGGCGGCAAAGACAGCAGCTATCAATGTGAATGCAGTAAAATACCGGGCAATGGCTATCTCAGGACTGCTGGGAGGACTGGCAGGCGCTCACCTTTCCCTGGGCTACAGCAGCCAGTTTGTGGAAAATATGACCAGCAGCCGGGGCTTTATGGGCGTGGCAGCCATGTACTTTGGAGGCGCCAATCCGGTGAAGGCTTCCCTGGGATGTCTCCTGTTCGGCTTTGCGGATTCTGTGGGAGCAAGACTTCAGGCATATGGGCTTCCGTCTCAGTTTGTACTGATGATGCCCTACATTGTTACCATTTTGGTACTCACGATTTCTATGGCAACCCAGATGAGTATTAATAAGAAAAAACAGTCTTCCCTGATGATGGCAGGAGAAAGGCACAGATTGAGAGGATAAAGAATCATGGAAAAAACGAAAATAATTCTTGATTGTGATCCGGGGCATGACGATGCGGTTGCCATTCTAATGGCAGGGGGACATCCGTCTATGGATCTTCTGGCAATTACTGTGGTTTCTGGAAATCAAACTCTGGAAAAGACGGCGATCAATGCGATGAATGTCTGCCAGTATCTGGGATTGGATATTCCGGTATACGCAGGATGCTCGGAGCCGATGGTGCGAAAAAAAATTACAGCCGGTGATATTCATGGAAAGACAGGGCTGGACGGACCTGAATTTGCCCCGCTGAACAGAACTGTGGAAAAAGAGCATGCGGTGACGTTCCTCACCAGAAAGCTTATGGAATCAGATGGCGATATTACGCTGGTGACTACCGGACCTATGACAAATGTGGGTATGGCTATGCGCATGGAACCGGGAATTATCCCAAAGATCAAACAGATCGTTTTTATGGGAGGTGCCTATACCAATGGCAATATCACTCCTGCAGCAGAATTTAATATTGCTGCAGACGCAGAAGCTGCTTATGTGGTATTTAACAGCGGAGTGCCGATCACAATGTGCGGACTTGATATTACCAGGAAAGTGCTCTGTTATCCGGAAATTGTGGATCGGATGGAACAGGTGGGCAATAAAGCTTCCAGGCTGTTCGGGGATCTGATGCGGTTTTTCTGTAAAACTCAGAAAGAGGTATTTGGATGGGAAGGAGGTCCGCTGCATGATCCTACCACCATCGCCTATCTGATCGATCCGAGTGTTCTCACACTGAAATATGTACACGGCAATGTGGAGATCCGCAGTGAAGAATCCTACGGCAGAACCAACTGTGATATTTTCCACTATATGAAGAAGGAACCCAATATTCATGTGGCAGTAGATATTGATGTGGAAAAATTCTGGAATCTGGTGGAATCCTGCATCAAATACTATGAGAGTTAATGAGCAGATAAAAGTCAGAGCAGCTGTTTAAAGTCACTTGCCAAAATGCCTTGTATTTTTCTGACGGCAAACAGCTGTAAGGCAGCAGAAATTAGGAGAAATGATATGGGCGTGCTGGAAGAAACACTTCAGATGCATAAAGAAGAGTATTTGGAACGTTTGAAAGAGCTGATCAATATTGATACCCATGATCTGGGACATGGCATTGACGGCGGACTGGAAAAGGAAGGACAGGATTATATGATTTCGCTGTTCCGATCCATGGGGGCGGATGAGATTGTTACAGATCCCATGGAGGAGACCGTAATCCGGGAATGTTATGAAACATATCAGGAGGGCAACCTGGGACATGATCAAACAGACCGGTACAATGTATATGCGGTTTTTAAGGGAACAAAAGGCGGAAAAAGCATTCTGTTCAACAGCCACATTGATGTGATGCCGGAGGGAGATCCGGAACAGTGGGAGACTCCCCCCTATGAGGCAGATGTGCGGAACGGAAGGGTATACGGCCGGGGTGCAGCTGACATGAAGGGCGGACTGATGGCCTCTGTGATGGCAGTGAAGCTGATTCAGGATGCAGGTCTGGAGCTTCCCGGGGATGTAATTATCACATCGGTCTGTGATGAAGAGGGCGGCGGAAATGGTTCTATGCAGGCTGCAATGAGAGGATTGAAGGCAGACGGGGTTGTAAATTGTGAGGGAACTTCCAGGGAACTGATCCTGGCACATATGGGCTGGGTATTTTTCCAGGTACGTTTCCGGGGGAGGGCCTGTCACTCTGGCTGTAAGAAGGAAGGAGTCAGTGCCATTGATAAGGCAATGAAAGTCATTCAGGCTCTCAATGAGAAGGAGCACGCATGGCTTCTGGAATACAAACATCCGCTTTTGCCGGCTCCCAATCTAAATGTGGGTGTGATCCAGGGAGGAACCGCCGGCTCTACGGTTCCGGAGGAATGTATGTTCCAGACCTGTGTACATTTTGTTCCGGGGATTATGACTATGAAACAGGTGATCCAGGAATTTACGGACACAGTAAACCGGACAGCAAAGGCAGATGTTTGGATGGAGCAGCATATGCCGGAAATTTCTGTTTATCAGACCGGGAACGGATTTGAGATGGATCCGGAGGATTCCTTTGTAAAAACTTTCCGGAATACTTACAAAACCGTTTTTGGAAAGGAAGTTCCCATTGTGGGTTCTCCCTCAGGCTGTGACTCCAGGCTGTGGAGGAATATTGCCCAATGTCCTACTATTCAATACGGGCCGGGGGAATTGGCTCAGTGCCATGCGCTCAATGAAAGCCTGGATCTGGAGGAGTACTGGCAGAGCATTCTGGTCTATGCGCAGCTGATCCTGGATTGGGGCAGCAGGGAGACGGTATAAGGTGCAGATCAAAGATCCGGTAGTAAGCGGATGAGGGAAGCAAAGGCACAGCGAAGCAGGCTGTAAGGCCTTTGGATTTTGCAGTATTCGCCAAATATCTGCACAGGTTTGCCGGTCCGGCTTATTGTTCGCGGAAACAAAGATATGGAGAAGGATCTTTTCGGATGCCGGAATTGGTGTAAACATACAATCCATCCAGTATCTTTTAATCACAATATTGTATATAAAATTATGGAGGAAATGAATTATGGCAAAAAAAGTTTTACTGGCAGGGGAATCCTGGTCTGCTACAATGATGGAAGTGAAAGGCTTTAACAGCTTTTTTTCTTCAAAATATGAAACAGGGCTGGGCTGGATCGACAGGGCCATAGAAAAAGCAGGATATGAGCTGACGTATCTTCCCAACCATGAAGCGGCAGAAAAATTCCCCTTTACTCTGGAAGAACTGCAGGAATATGACTGCATTATCCTGTCTGATATTGGAGCAGACACCCTTCTGATTCCACCCCAGACGTTTGTAGCCAGCAAAAAAATGCCCAATCGCTGCAATCTTCTGAAAGAATATGTTCTTCAGGGAGGCGCGCTGTTCATGGTGGGAGGTTATATGACTTTTTCCGGTATTGGCGGACAGGGGAAATGGTGCCACTGTGCTGTGCAGGATGTGCTTCCCGTACAGCTGTTCCCCTATGATGACCGGATGGAGCACTGTGAAGGGGTGACTCCGGAGGTAAAATGCCCCTCCCATCCGGTTTTGGAAGGAATTCAGGGGGAATGGCCAGCTGTGCTGGGATACAACAAGAGCGTATTGAAACCGGAAGCAGAGTGTGTGGTAGAGATCTGCCAAGATCCCTTTATTGCATTCGCCGAGTATGGCAAGGGAAAGAGCGGCATACTCTCAACAGACTGCGCACCACATTGGGCACCGCCTGAGTTCTGCAACTGGGACTGCTATGATGTGCTGTTTAAGAATATTCTGGATTATCTGACAAAATAGAGGAATAAAGCCGGGAGTTGCTGCAAAATAGAGTTCTGATGGGGGTTCCGCATATTTCCCCCAGAAAACTGCTTCGTTTTCTGGGGGGAACGATACAGGAGAATGCCATGAGATACATTTTGCAGCAAACTTGCCTTAAAGGTGGTAGTATGGAAGAACAGAGAGCAATACAGCTGCTGCAGGAAGTGATGGCCATCCCCAGTGTCAATGGCCGGGATGAGGAGGGAAAGGTGGCAGAATATCTGTGCGCCTATTTTCAGAATGCAGGAATTTCGGCAGCGGTTGAGCGAATAGATGAGACACATGCAAATGTGACAGCTGTTTTAGAAGGAGATCCCGAGGGGGGAAGGATGATCTGGAACGGACATCTGGATACAGTGCCTTACGGAGCCAGAGAGGACTGGGATACCGATCCGGCACTTCCTGTGACGGAAGGCAAGATTCTCTACGGGAGAGGTGCGAGCGATATGAAAAGCGGGCTGTGCGCCATGGTCTATGCGTTGTGCGAGTATAAGCGATCTGGAAAAAGACCGGCCTGCTCTGTTTTATTTCTGGGAACCTGTGATGAAGAAAAAGGGGGACTGGGAGCAGAACGGGTATGTCAAAAAGGAGAAAATCGCGGATACAGCCAGTATCTGATCGGGGAACCTACTGGTCTGCGGCTGGGAATGGCTCAGAAGGGCTGTATTTGGCTGGAGCTTTCCCTGCATGGAAAAACCAGTCATGGAGCTTATCCGGAGCAGGGGGTCAGCGGGGTGGAGCATGGGATTTTTATAGCACATCAGCTGAAAGCATGGGTGGAGACTTTTTCTCACCCTCTTCTTGGAAATTCAACGGCTAATATCACTCAGATTTCCGGAGGGACTGCCTGCAATATGATTCCGGAGCGCTGTGACATTCTTATGGATATCCGCATTACTCCCGGTGTTTCTGTGGAGGATGTAACGAAAAAGGCAGAGGAGCTTATTGCAGAAGAACAGAGAAAGACAGAGGGGCTTCTGCAGGTGGAGTATCAGCTGAAAAACAACCGCAGAGCCATTGAAGCGGCAGAGGATGCGCCTATGGTCCGGAAATTGAAGGCATGTATGGAAAAAGAAGGAATCCTTCCAAAGGCCACAGGAATCAGCTTTTTTACAGACGCCTCCATTATGGTGAGGGATCAGCCGGAAGCACAGGTGCTTTTGTTCGGACCGGGAGAGCCATCTATGGCTCATAAACCAAATGAATGGGTAGACCTGGATCACTACAGGAAGGCGATACGGGTGCTGGAACGATTTCTGGAGGAATAGGAAGTTTGGAAGTACAGTGAGGAAAGAAACAGCGGCTGATGAAGAAAGAGAGCGTCCTGCAAAATCCGGCTTTTCTAAAGTAAAGGATTTTGCAGGACGCTCTCTTTTGCAGCTGTTCTATGGAAAGATTACAGCATTGCAAGGATCTGAGATTTAGGCTTTGCCCCCATGGATTTGTTTACGATTTTGCCATCCTTGAACACCATGAGTGTGGGGATGCTCATAACCTGGAATTGAGAAGCCAGCTCCTGCTGTTCATCTACATTTACCTTGCAGACCTTGATATCCTGGCGTTCATCGGCAATCTCATCTACAATGGGACTGACCATACGGCAGGGTCCGCACCAGCTTGCCCAGAAGTCTACGAGTACGGGCTTATTACTGTTCATAACTTCTTCCTGGAAATTGTTTTTGGTAATATTTAATGCTGACATAATTGTTTCCTCCTTGATTCTATATTTGCTGTTAAGTTTTAAAAGTATTCTTTGCTGTTTTTTTAAAATTATTTGTCAGGTAAGATTTGTTATCTGATGAGGCTATCATACAGGAGAAAAGAGGTTTCGTCGGTGATAAAGTCACAAAGAGAAAGAAAAAGTCAGAAGCAGCTGTTAAAGGTATATTCCAGGGAGGATAATCATGGTATAATAGGAACACTTCGTGAGCGCAGGCTGTCAGGCAAAGCGGAGATTCCGTGCAGATACATACCGGAATGCTCTGTAAGATCAAGCGGTCAGAGGAAGATAGGATTTTGTAACCAGAGGATATAGCAGGAACTGCAAAAAAGAAATGCCCTATATGGGACAACAGGAGGAAAAAAATGAAAAATTTTGAGTATTATGCACCTACAAAGGTGGTTTTTGGACGGGGAACAGAAAATGAAGTGGGAAAACTGGTAAAAGAACAGGGAGGAAGCCGGGTGCTGGTGCATTTTGGCGGCGGCAGCGCAGTGAAGTCCGGTTTGATCGATCGGGTGTGTCAGTCTCTGGAGCAGGAAGGGATTTCCTATGTAAAGCTGGGAGGCGTACAGCCAAATCCAAGACTGAGCCTTGCAAGGGAGGGAATTGAACTTTGCAGAAAGGAGAAAGTAGATTTTCTTCTGGCAGTAGGCGGAGGAAGCGTCATTGATTCTGCCAAATGTATCGGATACGGACTGGCCAACGAGGGGGATGTGTGGGACTTTTATGCTCATAAACGGCAGGCCAAGGGCTGTATGCCTATTGGGGCAGTGCTGACTATTGCGGCGGCAGGCAGTGAGATGAGCCGTTCCAGTGTGATCACCAATGAGGACGGCTGGATCAAGAGAGGATACAATGATGATCTAAGCAGGTGCAGATTCGCCGTGATGGATCCGGAACTGACCTATACCCTCCCGGCCTATCAGACGGCCAGCGGGTGTGTGGATATTTTAATGCACACCATGGAGCGGTATTTTACAAAAGAGGAGGGAACGGAATTGACCGACAGCCTGGCGGAGGGGCTTTTAAGAACCGTGATGCACTGTGCCAGAGTTTTGGTGAAGGAACCGGAAAATTATGAGGCAAGGGCTCAGGTGATGTGGGCGGGAAGTTTGTCCCACAACGGTCTTTTGGGATGCGGCATGGAGGAGGACTGGGCCAGCCATCAGCTGGAGCATGAGCTGAGCGCTTCCTTTGATGTGGCTCACGGAGCAGGGCTGGCAGCGGTCTGGGGAAGCTGGGCCAGATACGTTTATATGCAGAAGCCGGAGCGTTTTGCCCAATATGCAGCCAACGTGATGGGAGTTCCCATGGATTACAGCCATCCTGAGAAAACGGCCCTGGAGGGAATTGAGCGGACGGAGGAGTTCTTCCGGGAGATCGGTATGCCGGCCTCCATCCATGAGATGGGAATCCAGTTGACGGAGGAGCAGATCAAAGAGCTGGCTTTAAAATGCAGCAACCATGACGGCCGCACCATCGGCGGATTCCAGATCCTGAATCGTGGGGATATGGAAGAAATCTATCGGATGGCAAGGTAAGAAAAATCAAAAATAGTAGAAAGAGAAACAGAAGAAAATAGGATAGGAATGAAATAAAAATGGAAAGAGAATACCGAGGAACGATCTACGCCTGCTTTACCGGGTATGTGGTGCAGGCGGTGATCAATACATTTGTGCCCCTGCTGTTTTTAACCTTCAGCACACAGTATGGGATTCCACTGGAGCAGATCTCTGCTCTGATCATGATTAATTTCTGCATTCAGCTGTCAGTGGATTTTCTGTCAGCATTTTTCATTGACCGGGTGGGATACCGGGTCTGCGGCGTGGCAGCCCATTTTCTGGCAGGGGCGGGACTGGTGATGCTGACGATTTTGCCGGAACGATTTGAGAATTCTTTTTTAGGCATTCTGATCTCCGTTATGGTGTACGCTGTGGGCGGAGGACTTCTGGAGGTGCTGATCAGTCCCATGGTGGAAGCCTGCCCTACTAAGAACAAGGAAAAAATGATGAGCCTTCTCCATTCCTTTTACTGCTGGGGATACATCGGGGTGGTGCTTTTGTCTACCCTGTTTTTTGCCACAGTAGGGATTGCTCACTGGAAACTGCTGATGCTCCTCTGGGCATTGATCCCTTTCTGCAACGGAGTAGCTTTTATGAAGATCCCCATCTACTCCCTGGTGGAAGAGGGCGAAACGGGAATGTCCGTAAAGCAGCTGTTTTCCAGCAAAACGTTCTGGATCTTAATGCTTCTGATGCTTTGCGCAGGTTCCTGTGAGCAGTCGGTGAGCCAGTGGGCCTCTACCTTTGCAGAGCGCAGTCTTGGCGTGAGCAAAACCATCGGAGATTTGGCAGGCCCTATGTCCTTTGCCGTATTTATGGGACTGTCCCGGTTTTTTTACGGCAAATACGGGGACAAGATCCCACTGGAGAAATTTATTTTTGTCAGCGGGATCCTCTGTCTGATCTCCTATCTGATGATCTCCCTGTCTCCCTGGCCAGCCCTGGGACTTATGGGCTGCGGTTTGTGCGGACTGTCCATCGGAATCCTGTGGCCGGGCATTTTCAGCATTGGTTCTGTGGTGATCCGGAACGGAGGAACCGCTATGTTTGCCATGTTTGCTCTGGCAGGAGATATGGGCTGCGGCTTCGGCCCCTTCCTGGTGGGAACCGTTTCCTCCTGGTTCCAGGACAACCTGAAGATGGGGATCCTGGCAGCGGCAGTTTTCCCAGTGCTGCTTTTGATCGGGTGCAGGATAAAGGGCGGCGTGGATCTGTACCGGAGTGGAAGCTGCCGGTAGCAGCCTCACAAACTTTTTACGGTCATTTTACTTTTTAAAGATTTTGCTTTTTACAAACCTTTCCTAGAATAAGGATGTGGATGGGACAGGGGCAGGAAAAAACAGTTCAGCCATAACAGCTCGGATTGACAGAACTGTTACAGAAACATAAGCTCCGCTATCCCAGGAAAATAGGAGAGCAGCTTTTCCGTTTCCCGCAGGAAACGTCAGGAGAGAGAAAGCTGCAGGAAAAATTTGGAGGACAAGTATGAAAGCAAAAAAATTGACCGCAACATTGCTGGCCGCCGCCACTGCTATGTCTTTTATGACAGCCGGCGCTTATGCAGAAGAAACAGAGAAGGCTGCTGTACTGAAATATGTATTTCTTTTTATCGGCGACGGAATGAGCTATCCTCAGATACAGTTGACCAACTATTTTGTCAGTGCCAACGCCAATGAGGAAAATCCTGTGACTGTTACTGCAGAGGGGGAGGAGAAGGAAGTATTAAAAAGCCAGAATAACCTGACCATGATGAATTTCCCTGTTGCAGGATCTGCTCAGACCTATGACAGTACCTCCTTCGCCCCGGATTCCGCTTCTACCGCTACCTCCATTGCCACAGGAAACAAGACCTGGAGCGGAAGCATTAATGTGAGCGAAGATTTTACACAGGAATATGAGACAATAGCAGAAAAGCTGAAGGCTCAGAAGGATTATAAAATTGGAATTATTTCAAGCGTAAATTTAAACCATGCCACTCCCGCAGCCTTCTATGCTCACCAGGCATCCAGAAGCAGCTACTATGAGATCGGGCAGGAACTGATCCAGAGCGGATTTGATTATTTTGCAGGGGGCGGACTGTTAAGCCCTACAGGCAAGGAGGAAGATCAGCCGGATCTGTATGATACTGCAGCGGAAGCCGGATACAAGATAGTGAAGACCCAGGCAGAGGCGGAGGCCCTCACAGCAGAGGACGGCAAGGTGATCGTGATCGACGAGCATCTGGCAGATTCCGATGCCATGTCCTATGAGCTGGACCGGGCAGAGGGTGAGTGGGCGTTGGCTGACTATGTATCCAAAGGGATCCAGCTGCTGAACAATGACAAGGGCTTCTTTATGATGGTGGAGGGAGGAAAGATCGACTGGGCATGTCATGCCAACGATGCGGCTTCCACCCTGGCAGATACCATTGCTCTGGACAATGCAGTGGCAGAAGCAGTGGAGTTTTATGAGGAGCATCCCGATGAGACGCTGATCATTGTTACCGGAGACCATGAGACAGGAGGACTGACCATCGGTTACGCAGGAACTGACTATGACCTGTTTCTCACTAATGTGAACAATCAGAAAATCTCCTATGCAAAGTTTGACTCTGACTATGTGGCAGGGTACAAAGAGAACAAAACAGATTTTGATACCGTTATGCAGGATGTGACAGAGCTGTTCGGACTTCAGGCACCGGTTTCCGGGGAGGAAGCTTCCAACCAGAAGGACAATGCCAATGAGCATCCGGAGTCTGAGCAGGACGGCGCGCTGGTGATGACTCAGTATGAGTATGATAAGCTGAAAGCAGCTTATGACACTACCATGGCAAGAACCGGCGAGGAGGAAGCCTTTGGGCAGGAAGAGTATGTGCTGTACGGAAGTTATGAACCCCTCACTGTGACGATCACCCATATTCTGAATAATAAGAGCGGCATCAACTTTGGCTCTTACGCACACACCGGTCTGCCGGTGGAGGTTCTGGCTCAGGGAGCCGGTGAGGAAAAATTTGAGGGTTATTACGACAACACAGAAATTTTTGACAAGATGGCAGAGCTGACAGGAGTAGAATAAGAATGAAGAGTGGATTTTTTCAAAAGAAAAATTCCCCGCTCCTGATCGCCGTCTTTGGTCTCATATTGACCGCCATCCTCATAGCTCTTCCCACGGGCTATGAGGATGCTTTGATTTATCAGGGTTCTGTGCGGGCGATCGGCCGTGTGACAGAGACGGACAATTCTGCAGTGATCTCCTCCGGTCTGATCCAGTCCGGAGAGCAGGTGTGCAGAATCCTGATAGAAGATGGGGAGTTTAAGGGACGGGAGATCCAGGGGGTTAATTTTTTAAGCGGTTCTCTGGAGAAAGACAAGATCTATCAGGTGGGAGACCGGGCGTTTGTCCGCATCAGCTTAAATGGGGATGAAATTGCTTCCTGTGTGATGTCAGATCATTACCGTTTAGATAAGGAAGGGATTTTGTTTCTGGTTTTTGCTGTTCTTTTGGTGGCAGTGGCAGGAAAGACAGGATTTCTTGCCATCTTTTCTTTTGTGATCACGGTTCTGTCTATCTGGAAGATCCTGATTCCGGCGTATTTAAACGGTTATTCTCCTGTGTGGACCGGAATATTCATCACAATATTTCTTACCCTGGTGATCATCTTTTTTGTGTACGGGTTTGACAGGCGCACCCTTACAGCCTCCTTAGGTTCGCTTTTGGGAATTGTCACTACCTGTATTCTGGGAATTTTGTTTACCGATCTGTTTCGGATCCATGGGGCGATCATGCCGGATTCGGAGTCTTTGATCTACAGCGGATACCAGAATCTGAACCTTACCTCTATTTTTATGAGCAGTATTTTCATTGGAGCATCAGGAGCTATGATGGATCTGTCTGTGGACATCACTTCTGCGGTGAACGAGGTGGTGGAGAAAAAGCCGGAGATCGGCTGGAGGGAAGCGGCCGCTTCCGGGATGAACGTGGGGCGGGCAGCCATGGGAACCATGACCACCACCCTGCTGTTGGCCTATTCCGGAGGCTATGTCACCTCTCTGATGGTGTACATGGCTCAGGGAACTCCCATTGACCATATTTTAAATTATAAATATGTGGCTTCAGAGATCCTGGATACAGTGGTGGGAAGCTTTGGTCTGGTGACAGTGGCTCCCTTTACCGCCCTGGCGGCAGGAGTCCTTCTGACGAAAAGAAACAGATCTGAGTAAGGAGGCAGTTTTAAGGCTGTTATAATATAGAGACGTTACCGGATTCCCGGCGTGTTTTTGCAGAAAACAGTTTTGTTTTCAGAGGAAAACTCGCCGGGAATTTGTATAATTTCTAAAAAAAACACTGAAAAATCAAAATCCAATAACAAAATCAGCCTCGACGAAAGAGTTGACGAAAGAGTTGGTATGTTACAATGGTATCAATAACAAAAGTCGTGCTTTTTACAGAGGATGAAACGGATACAGTTGAAAAATAGATGAGATATTGGAGGAGATCAGTATGATGAAAAAAATGTATTGGAAAAAAATTGCAGCAATGGTAATTACGGGAGCGTTTTTATTACAGACACCTGCAGCACTTGCGGAGGAAAAGCAGCCGGCAGCCACAGAGGCACCCGCAGCGCCTGCGGCAGACGTTCCGGCACCGGCCGCAGAAGCGCCGGCCACGGAGGCACCGGCCACAGAAGCACCGGTAACGGAGGCACCAGCTACAGAAGCGCCGGCCACAGAAGCACCGGCAACGGAGGCACCAGCTACAGAGGCGCCGGCCACGGAGGCACCAGCTACAGAGGCGCCGGCCACGGAGGCACCAGCCACAGAAGCGCCGGCCACGGAGGCACCGGCCACAGAAGCACCGGCAACGGAGGCACCAGTCACAGAGGCGCCGGTCACGGAAGCACCGGCAACGGAGGCACCAGCCACGGAGGCATCGGCAACGGAAGCACCAGTCACAGAAGCGCCAGCAACGGAAGGGGCCGCCACAGAAGAGACAGCAACAGAGGCACCCTCTACAGAAACAGAAGCAGCTGTGACAGAGAGGGAAACGGAAGAAGAGAAGAAGGAAGAGACTGAAAAAGAGTCTGAGAAAGAGAAGAAAGAGACGGAGAAGGTTACCTACAAAACCGATTTTCGTTATGAGGATGGAGAGGTAGTTGTCACTGCAAAGGCATCTGAGGCAGCCAGATTACCGGAGAAGACTGAATTAAGAGTGAGAAAGCTGGTTCCCGGAAGTGCAGAGTATGAGGCAGCGAAAGCTGTTTCCGCAGCCAGTACCGGAGCAGGTCAGGATGCAGATTACACATTTTATGATGTGACATTTGCAGTAAATGGCAGTGAAGTAAATCCTGCCCCAGGGACCGTGACCGTGCAGATCCAGTTTAAAACCATTGCAGCAGAAGCAGAGGCAGAAGTACAGCAGGTGCTTCACGTAAGTGAGACAGGAGCCAGCAATGTGACAGCTCCCGTTGCTGCAGGAAGTGCAATGAGCTCTGTAGGATTTCAGATGTAAGGGTGAAAGGTTCAGGAAACGGCACAAAAGAGCCGTTTCCTGTTATCGCGTATTTCAGGAGAAAGATTTTAACAGCAAGGGGTAAGGAAAGACAGATGAAAGAGAAGAAATCAGAAATAAAGACACAATCCGGAAGCTTTGTGGTTCATGTGCAGTACTGTGAAAATGCCACCTGGCAGGGGAAGGTTGTCTGGACAGAAAAGAATAAATCTAAGAGATTTCGAAGTACACTGGAATTGCTGAAATTGATCGACAGTGCATTAGAGCGGGGAGGGGAAGCCTTTATGAACGGGGAGGAGGATGGCTGGGAAGAAACCTAGAGGAGAAAAATAATAGAAAGGACTTAAAAACAGGACGTTACAGCAAAAGCGGATCGGATGAAAGATCCGGTGATAGATAAGATACATTGCAATAATCTAAGAAGAAACAGATTTTATCAGAATAGAAAAATAAAACCAGAAGGGAGAAGCAGTATGAGTACAAGAAATCGTTGGAGCAGATGGCTGGCTATGTTTCTGGCAGTTGCAATGATGCTGAATACCCAGGGAATGACCGCCCTGGCAGATGTGATCGGTATTGTGACAGACCGGAAAGACCAGACAGCAGATGGATCGGGAATGGCAGATCCCGGCGCAGGAGAGGAAAGAGAGAATATTGTTACTTTTTCTGTATCACAGGGAGCTTCGGTGACTGTGGATGGAGCGGACGCTACAAACACAACTGCCATGGCCAGAGATGGCAGAATCGTGTTTACAGTCACAGCCGCAGAAGGATACCAGGTTTCCTCTGTGCTGGTGGACAGAACCAAGGAAGCCAGAAAGAATGAAGCAACCGAGGCGCCGGATGACTACATCATTGAGGGAATCAAGACCGATGAGACGGTTGTGACGGTGGAGACAAAGACAGCGGAGACGGAAGAGGAGGAAACAGAGCCCCCCAAAATTCCTCTCAAAGCACCTGTGGCTTATGCAGTCAAAAAGAATGAAACTACAGATCTGTATGCAGGGGAGACAGTAACGCTCAACGGAACAGAAGCTACAGGCAAAGGATTGTTTGGAAATACGCATCATCATGAGTGGCAGGTAACAGAGGGAGACGGTTCCGCAGTAGATCTGGAGGTCGTTACAAGCCGGGGAAGCGCAACAAAGCAGGCCACCATTACGGGAGTGAAGGCAGGAACGGTGACGATCACCCATACAGATTATTGTACATGGAATTCTTTGGGAGGATCGAAGAAAGGCGAGACGGTTACCGATACCTTCACTATTACAGTAAAAGAACGTGTTCCGGTAACCTCCGTAGAACTTCAGGGACTGGAGCAGGTGGAAGAGGGAAAGACGATCTTATTGGAGGCAAAGGTTCTTCCGGAAAACACCACAGATGAAACAGGAATCAACTGGAGCAGCTCTGATGATACCATCGCCAGGGTGGATGCAGACGGAACGGTTCATGGTCTTTTACAGGGAGAGGCAACCATTACAGCGGCTTCTGCGGCCCGTCCTGAGGTAAAAGCAGAAAAGCGCATAGAGGTTACGCCGGCTGTGACAGGTATTCGGGTATCTGCCGGAAAAACAGAGCTTTTAGAAGGCGAGACTACCAATGCAAGGGCTCAGACCCTTCCGGATGGAGCAGAGCCGGTTTCTGTCACCTGGAGTACAGATGACGAGAGTATAGCATCCGTGGATCCCGCCACCGGCGTGATCACAGCAGTCAGCGAAGGAAGCGCAAGGATTACTGCCACAGCAGCCAGCGGACATAATGCCAGCGTAGTGATCCATGTATTCAAGAAGACGATCTCTGTATCAGCGGATTATACAGAGCCTGTCATCGGGAAAACAGTTCAGGCCAGGGCGGTTGTTTTGCCGGATTGGCTGGAGGATAAAGAGGTTGTATGGTCATCGGATCACCCGGAAATCGTTGCGGTGGAGGAGGCAACAGGCGCAGTGACTGCCCTGGCAGAAGGAACTGCAACCATTACAGCTGCCCTAAAGAGCGACCCTCAGGTGGCAGGAGACGTGATGATAACCGTACATGCTGAGCCGGAAGAAAAAGAGACCCATCAGTTGACAGTAGAATTTTTCTACGAAGATGGAGGCCGGGCAGATACTACTTATCGGGGACAGTATTTGACTGGAGATGAGTATGCGGTTCCTGTGAAGCAGATGCCGGGATACAGGATCTGTGTAAAAGACGGCGATGCTTTGGGCATGCAGGTATTTGAAACCTTGACAGGAAATATCTATGAGGATACGCATATTCGGCTAATCTATGTTCCGGCAGATGCCAGCTACACGGTAATCCATAGAATCGAGCAGCAAAACGGCACCTTTGCGGAGGTGACAGAGCAGCTGGTAGGCAAAGTGGGTCAGGAGACGGATGCAGTTCAGAAATCTCTGGAAGGATATCAGGCAGACGATTTCATGAACGTGACCCTGGACGGTGTTACGGATGTGGTGATCGAGATCACTTACAGACTGAATGTTTATGAGGTGACCTTCCATACTTCGGGAGGAAGTTATGTGCCTACCCTGGAAGCAAAGCATGGCAGCGCCGTATATCTGGATGGTTATGCTCCTGAAAAGCCGGGCTACAGCTTCGGGGGCTGGTATACAGACAAGGAATGCCAGACGGCAGCAGTGACAGGGCGGCAGGAAATAACCGGAAAGACGGATTATTATGCAAAATGGGTGCCTGAGGAGGTATACTATCAGGTTGTATATTGGGTGGAAAATGCAGATGATGAAAATTATTCTTACTTGAAGACAGAAGAAAAGACCGGCTTGACCGGATCTGATATTGCCATTAAGGATTCGGACGCAGACGGGATAAGCTTCTTTACTTTTGACCATGCAGATCAGGGGAAGAAGGTGGCTGCAGATGGCTCTGCGGTAGTGAATGTCTACTATAAGAGAAATCTGTTTACCATTAAGTTTTGGAATGGAAAGAAAGAGGCAGGAACCATCACAGCCAAGTATCAGCAGAAGATCATTGGTCAGTGGGAGCAGATTACAGAGAACTATCCGGGGGATGCATGGAAGTCGGATGTAACAAAGAAGGACTACCTTACATTGGAGCGGATGGAATGGGATTCCCAGGCAATGCTGGAGAATCCGGTTCTTAATTTGACCAAAACAGAGTATGGAGGTAAGTATACTTATACCTGGTCCTATTATCTGGAAACTTTGGACGGCACTGCGGCAACAGCACCGAAGGGAGCCGATACTGTCATAGCTGAAAATGGAAAAGGAGGAAACACCACCTACTATAAGTACCGAACCGTTTCTGTCAAAAGTGATAATTTAACGTTAACCTACGATGAGGACTATTACGATATAGAAGGATTTGCTCAGAGAGATAAAAAGGTTCCTTCGTTCAGCAGTAGGAAAGCAAATCTTTACTATGTGAGAAGTTCGTTTAAGATTGACTTTGTAAACGGCGGCAGCGCTGTTGCAAAGACGGTTTCTAAAAAATTTGAGGAAGCGATTGCAGATGCAGAGTACACGCCCGAAAAACCGGAGGCGCTTCCGGAGGGAAGCACCTTTGCAGGCTGGTATACTACCGATACCTTTGTAGAAGGTACTCAGATGCAGTGGACGGTGAACGGGGCGTCAGTGAAGATGCCGGCCAACAACCTGGTGCTGTACGCTAAGTGGCAGATTCCGGAATACACCGTTTCTTTTGTTTCGGGCACAGAAGAAGGGAATGCGATACCGGATCAGATCGTGCAGGCAGGGCAGCTGGCTGTGCGTCCGGACGATCCTGTTTGGGAAGGGTACAAATTCCAGGGCTGGTATACAGAGGATGAAACGAAGTATGATTTTGCCTCCAAGGTAACCCAGGACATTACCCTGTATGGAAAATGGGAAAAGATCATCAGCACTTCCTATACAGTCCGATATTTGGATAAAGAAACAAAAGAGCCCATATTTGATGAGATCACCAAGAAGGGGCTTGTGGGAAGTCAGGTGGTTGCCTTAGCGAAAACCCATGATACCATGATTGCGGAGACCGGAAGCCAGAGCATCCAATTAAGCCATAATCCGGAAGAAAATATTATTACCTTCTATTATATTATTCCTGAGGATGTATTCTACAGAGTAGAGTATGTGGATGATCAGGGAGAAACTCTGGCTGACAGCAGGGTGAAGCAGACGGATTACAAAGAGGTGATCGAGACGGCAATAGAGATCACCGGATATGAGGTGGATGCAGTTACCAAGCGGAAGACTCTGGTTTATGAGACCTCTGAGGACGCAATTAAAGAGAATGTCATCCAGTTTATTTACACGCCTATTGAATATCCCATCACCTATGTATTGAACGGGGGAACAAACCATAAGGATAATCCCAGCGTCTATACCATAAAGGATGAGATTACATTCCAAGTTCCTACAAAGCAGGGATTTGTATTCACAGGCTGGTATGCAGACCCGGCATTTCAAACAGAGAAGAAGGGCATCTCAAAGGGGTCAACAGGAGCCGTAACCGTATATGCAGGCTGGAAGTATGGGGAAAAGATTGTTCTGACAGCCAACAGCAATGCAGTAATCTACAATGGCGAGGAACAGGAAGTAAGCGGCTTTACTGTGAATGGTAAGGCTGGAAATACCTTTACTGCAGGCGGCAGCACTTATACTGTTTCCGGCGTGACTGCCAGCGCAAAGGGCACAGATGCTGCTGTTTATCCGGCAACCTTCACCGGAGCAGTTAAGATCACGGATCAGGCTGGAACTGATGTTACCACCCAGTTTGAGGTAACAGTAATACCGGGAAGCCTGGAGATTGAGAAGCGCCCGGTGACCATTACGGGAGCAGGCTGGGATACGGATCAGCCGTATACAGGAAACGAATACAGCAAGACGGAGTATACGGTCGAGGAAGCCAATGAAGAGAACACCAGAGGTTTGGTGAAAGGTCAGAAGGTAGAAGGTTTAACCTATGAGCTGAAGGGGACAGAGGCAGGAACTTATACCGGAAAATTCAGTGATACGCTGAAGATTACGGCAGAAAAAAATGATGTGACGGATAACTACAGCGTGATGAAGATACCTGGAACGTTGGAGATTTATTCGGTTATTACAGTAAGCGGAAGGAAGACGTGGATTGACCCGGTCGGAACGCTTCATGAAGATATCACCATTCGCCTTCTGAGAGACGGTGAGGAGATAGATCAAGTAGTTCTGGGAAACGGAGTGACAGAATATTCCTTTGCGAATCTGCCAGAATATGATCCGGGAGACGATCATAAGTATGAGTACACTGTAAGCGAGGATCCGGTAGAAGGCTACACGACCCGCCGGGAAGATTACAATTTCATCAATACCATTGAGCAGGAAAACACGGTAGAGGTAAGTGGAACAAAGACCTGGATCGACCCGGAAGGAACGGAACATGAGGATATCACCATCAATCTTTTGAGAGATGGCAAGAAAGTGGCAGAGACCGTTCTGGAGAATGGAGAAACCGAGTATTCCTTCAGTAATCTGGAGAAGTATGACCTGACAAATGGTCACGTATATGCGTACACAGTGACCGAGAATCCGGTAGAAGGCTATACCACGGTTCAGGAAGGAACCAACTTCACCAACACCATTGCTCAGGATAACAGTGTAAGGGTAAGCGGAACAAAG
>Ga0129317_1000629_pt1 | contig 34167 bp, 32 predicted proteins | sample Cm1ome_FD_94430 | JGI IMG/M metagenome (GOLD analysis project Ga0129317, IMG submission 94430) | Eastern black-and-white colobus group fecal microbial communities from Wisconsin, USA - Cm1105 metagenome | ecosystem: Host-associated > Mammals > Digestive system > Large intestine > Fecal | place... | reverse complement strand
CTACGAAGCACTACACTGTGGTAATTGAACCCAAATCTGGCCGCTGATTAGGTGGCCGCTGAGTCTGGGCCGGGTGGCCGCTGGGACAGGGCACCAGCGGCCGCTGGCTTGGGCAGAATGCAAATATTGCGCCCAGTCCGATATTTGTGCAGAAGTAGTAGCTGCAATCGAGACCTATAAGGCAGCACACGCGTAAGATCTGATCCTATATTCAAGTTTTTTCAACCCATGGATATGCTTCAGTGTCGGAGAGGGCTAGCCTCTCCGACACTGAACAGAATAATATTATCGATAGGGGAGCTTCGCGGCATGAAAAGTTTTTCTCTGATCAAGAAGGTGGATCGATGGTGTGCAAAAGTGCTGGGCTGGATTATGGCTGGAATGCTCCTAATTCAACTGGTCGTTCTGTTTTCCGGTGTGATTGTACGCTACTTTTTTAATAGCCCCTTTACCTGGAGTGACGAGTTGGCCTCTCTCCTTTTGGTTGCAATCACCTATTTAGGCGGCTATTCTGCTTTAGTGACAGGTAAACTGGCAAACGTAACCATGTTGGTGGATAAATTCCCGCCTTTTTTTCAAAAAATTCTTATTTCGGTGCGAAATATTATGATTATCGCCGTATGTGGTATAATCGCGTATCATGTGCTCGAAATGATGGGAAAACCAGTGGTACAGGGACAGGTGTCCTCCACACTGCGTTTGCCAATGAAATATATCTATATCGTAATACCGGTTTCTTTCATTATGATGGCATTTCATTCTTTTGTTAATTTAATTGAGGTCTGGCACAAAGGGACCAGCGGTGAGGAGGACTGCGGCAGATGATAGTGGCGTTTATATTTATATTCGCAATCTTAATTGGCGTTCCTATTGCTCTGGTGCTGGGGTTGTGTGGTGTAACCCACATGTTTGTTATGGACCCCAGCTATTTAAGTGCTGTCGGCTCCAAGCTGTTTTCTTCGTCCAACTCCCTGTCCATGATTGCCATCCCGCTGTTTATCCTAGCGGGAAATTTAATGGGAATGTCTGGTGATGTAAAGCGTCTGTGCGATTTTTGCCGCGCATTGCTGCGCCACATCAAGGGCGGTTTATGCTATGTGACCATTGTGCTTGGGGCTCTTTTGGGCGCGTCCCTTGGTTCAGCCAATGCGGAGGCGGCTTTGTTGGGAAGCATTTTGTACCCCGAATTGGTAGAGGATGGTTATGGAGAGGAATTTTCGGCAAATTTGATTGGAACTGTTTCCATTATTGGCCCCATTATTCCTCCTGGTCTTCCCTATATTATCTACGGTGTGGCAGCCGGCTGCTCTATTAAAGATCTGTTTATGGCCGGTATTATCCCTGGCCTTTTAATTGCGGCCAGTTTATCTTTAGTTGTCTTTATTCTCGGACGGAACCGCCCTTGGCCGAAAGGATTAAGATCCTCCTGGAGGGAAGTGGTAGTCGCCTTCAGACATGCCGCCTTTTCTTTGTTGACACCACTGCTGACCATGGTGTGCATTATGACAGGTGTCTGCACTCCCACTGAAGCGGCAGCAGTACTTGCGATCCTTATTTTATTTACCGGAACCTTTATTTACAGAAAAATAAAGCTGAAGGACCTGCCGCAAGTGTTTATAGAAGCAGCAATTCTTTCAGCTGCCTGTCTGATGATCGGCGCGCTGGGCGGCTTGTTTGGCTACACCTTAGCGCTCGACCAGGTTCCTACGCTTATTGCCAATTTTATTGTAGGGCTGTCCAGAAATCCCTATGTGGTTCTGCTGCTGATTAACTTGCTGCTACTAGTGGTGGGATGTCTGATGGATGCTGTTCCTGCTATTATGATTCTCACCCCTGTGTTGACTCCTGTGATTGTTCAGCTCGGAATTAATCAAATACATTTTGGCTTTATTATGTGTTTAAACCTGACTATTGGACTTTTGACGCCACCGGTAGGTTCTTTGCTGTATACTACGGCAGCCGCTACCAATCTCAGTGCGGATCGTATGATCCGGAGCATTTGGCCGTGGATTGGGGTGCTCTTTGTCGTACTGATGTTAGTGACCTATTGTCCGTCCCTGACCACCTGGCTCCCCAGTATACTGTAACAGGAAATCCATACAGGGGCAGTATTTCAAACAGAGGAGTGAACAAGAATATGTATCATCAATTTGATCTTTCTGGCCGCACCGCTATTGTTACAGGGGGTGCCGCAGGATTGGGAAATGGTATGGCAAAGGCACTCAGTATGGCGGGCTGTCAGGTAGCGCTGCTGGATTACGCCCCTACTGTGAGCCAAGCAGCAGAGGAGATGCAGATGGAAACAGGAACGCCGGTATTTGGAGTACAGGGAGATTTAACAAATCGAAAGGACTTGGAACGGGCTTATCACCGATGTATAGAATTACTTGGTGGGAAATTGACTATCCTGCTGAACAATGCAGGAGGTGCCTATACGGCGCCCATTGAAGAATTTCGCATGGATAAATGGGACTGGATCCTAGAGCTGAATCTCACTGCCATGTTTGAGATGTCTCGCCTCGCCATTGCAGATATGCGTAAAGAGGGGTATGGGAAAATTATTAACATCGCATCGATGCTCGCCTTTTTTGGCGGGACGCATTCCTTTGCTTACGCAGCTTCGAAAGGCGGAGTCGTTCAATTGACGAAAGCGTTATCCAACGAGGTAGCCGGCGAAAAAATTACAGTCAATGCCATTGCACCTGGATATATGAACACGACACTCAACAATTTTATGGATGCGTCGTTTCGAGATCGTGTTAATCAGCGCCTGCCTGGAAAGCGCTGGGGCGAACCGGAAGATTTGGGCGGACCAGCAGTATTTTTAGCATCTGCAGCCTCTGATTATGTCAGTGCAGTAACGATCCCTGTAGATGGCGGATATATGGCAAAATGAGAAAGGAGAATGCTGGGTGAAAATCAAGGCTGCAGTTGTTCATCAAGAAGGTACACCCTTTGTTATTGAAGATGTAGATTTGGCCCCACCCCGGGCAGGAGAATTGTTGGTAAAAATTGTAGCGTGCGGCGTATGTCACACGGATGACAAAGCACGTAGCGGTTATTTCACTCCATTCCCGGCCGTATTAGGACATGAAGGAGCGGGAATTATTGAAGCCGTTGGCGACAATGTGGACGAATTTAAAGTCGGGGACCACGTGGTACTCTCATATCCATATTGCTGTGAATGCGATAACTGTAAAAAGGGAAAGCCCTATTACTGTTATCGGAGCACAGAACTCAGTTTTTTGGGAAAATTCAAAGACGGGTATACACCGCTGTCGCAAAATGGATCGCCGATTAATTCCTTTTTTGGGCAGTCCGCATTTGCCACTCATGCAGTCGTCCCAGTAGCCAACGCAGTTAGGGTAAATCCTGATGTTCCGCTATCGCTCCTGGCGCCCCTAGGCTGTGGCATCCAAACCGGAGCTGGGGCTATTACAAACGCCTTGAAGCCAGACCGTGAGGAAACCGTGGTTATTTTCGGGACCGGAACCGTAGGACTAAGCGCCATTATGGCGGCAGCCGCAATTCCGTGTAAGACGATCATCGCTGTAGATGTAATTGACGCACGCTTGGAGATCGCACGGGAGTATGGTGCCACTGATGTAATCAATTCCAAGGTCAGTCAGGATGTAGCAGAAGAGGTAAAGCGGCTGACTGGTGGAAAGGGTGCTGACTATGCTCTGGATACAACGGGTGTGGAAGTGTGTACACAAGCCGCACTGAAGAGCATGCATACCGGAGGCAAGGGGGCTTGTGTGGCAGCCAGCAAAAAGCTGACTCTTGACCCCGCACCTTCTTACCTAATTGGACGGAGCTGGGCTTATTTAATTGAGGGTGAGGCCGTCCCTCAGGAATTTATTCCACAGATGATTGAATGGTACCGCCAAGGACGATTCCCCTTTGATCGAATGATCTCTTTCTATCCGTTTGAAAGAATTAACGAGGCCTTTGAGGATACAAAAGCAGGGCTCGCCACTAAGGCGGTATTGTTAATGCCGGACTGATAGTAATAGTACATATCTCGTACAATTTATATCAGAGACCATCGAAATAGAATCTTCTTTGCTTTTCAATGGTCTCTGTTATATATAATCTGTTTATCCAAAATTATTCTTTCTGTCTGTAAAGTGTACAATTTCCTCAAATCAGATTCACTACGGATATAAAATCGTGAAGACCGCAGAATGGCAAAATTCCACTTGTCAAGGTAACCTTTTTCGTGTATAATATTTTTTGCACCTGCCGGTGTGATGGAATTGGTAGACGTAGTGGACTCAAAATCCACCGCCAGCGATGGCGTGCCGGTTCGAGTCCGGCCACCGGCACCATGTCGAATGTTCATAACGACACTGAACATTCGGGAGATAGGAGCAATCGAAAGGTTGCTCCTATCTCCTTTTTTACCCGGCCTTTCGGGTAATGTACTCAACCGCCACACCCTGCCTTGTATCAAGGGTGACGCTTGCGGGCAGAGCCGCAACCTCCGGCGTGTCAAGTATGCCGATGAAGTTATAGTAGATGTCGAGCTGCTGGGTACGGCCTTTTCCAATGCCCTCCGCTTGATGAACGACGATTTTTTCCACCAGCTCGTTTAGGATAGTCGGCGTAAGCTGCTCAATGTTGGTATATTTCTTGACCATCCGTAAAAAGGTGGCGGCATTGTTCTTGCTCCGCTGCTCCTCGTCGATCTCCGCTTTCAAAGTGGAGATTTTCTTTTTAAGGGCAAGCTGTTCATCGTCGTATCGCTTGGTAATCATCATGTACCGCTCGTCGGAGAGTTTTCCGCTGGCGTTATCCTCGTAGGCTTTTGAGAATAACATATCCAACTCGTTACTCCGGGCCAACATGGGCCCGAAGTCCATAACGACAAAACAGGCGGCCTGCAAGGCCGCCTGTTTTCATGGAAAGGGGGTACGCCTATCGCCACAACTTATCTCAAAACCCACCATATCAGCAAGGAGCAGACCATAGCGCAGTCAATGGCCGACCGTTTTGATTATGGGCAAAACCCCGACAAAACCCAAAACGGCGAGTTGATTACCGCTTACGAGTGCGACCACATGACCGCCGACGCCGAGTTCCTTTTGAGCAAGGCCAAGTACAAGGCCGTCACCGGGCGGGAGCAGAAAAAGGATGCCGACATCCTCTGCTATCAGATACGCCAAGCCTTTGCACCCGGCGAGATTTCCCCCGAGGAGGCCAACCGTGTGGGCTATGAAACGGCTATACGCTGGACGAAAGGGCGACACGCCTTTTTCGTCGCCACCCACACAGACCGCCAGCACATTCATAATCACATTTACTACAACTCGACCTCGCTGGACTGTACCCGCAAATTTCGGGATTTCCTCGGCTCGGCCTTTGCTCTGCGGCGGCTCTCCGACCGGGTGTGTTTGGAAAATGGGCTGTCGGTTATTCGCAATCCCAAGCAGCACAGCAAGGGCCGCCACAAGCACTATGGAGCATGGCGGGAGGCCGCCAGCGGCAAGCCCCTCACGTTTCAAGAAAAACTGCGCTTGCAGATCGACAAGGCCCTTGCCCAGCACCCCGCCGACTTTGCCGTTTTCCTCTCACTCATGGAGGCGGCGGGCTACGAGGTCAAGGAGGGCCGGGGCGGCTCTATCAGCTTTCGGGGCGAGGGCCAAGAACGGTTTACCCGTTTGCGGGCCTCCACGCTGGGCGAGGGCTACGGCCCGGAGGACATCAAGACCAGGCTGGCCGGAGGCGGGCGATCCGCACAGCGGCCCGCCCCGCCGCCTAAAAGAGTCAATCTTATCATCGACATACAGGCCCGCTTGCAAGCTGGAAAAGGGGCCGGATATGAACGCTGGGCCAAGGTCTATAATCTCAAACAGATGGCCGCCGCTCTCCAATACTTGCAGGAAAACAATCTGCTTGCCTACGACGAGCTGGAGGCCAAAGCCACCGATGCCTCCGAGCGTTTTCACACCCTTTCCGAGCAGATACAGCGTTTTGAAAGCGATATGAAAACCAACGCCGCACTAAAGGCCGCCATTGTGGACTATGCCAAGGCACGCCCGGCCTTTGAGCAGTACAAGGCCAGTAGGTACAGCCGCAAGTTTCTTGCCGAGCATGAGGCCGAGATTGCGCTGTATCGGGCGGCAACGGCACAGTTCGACGTGCTGCTGGGCGGCGCAAAACTGCCTAAGATGGATAAGCTCAAAGCAGAATGGCAGGAGCTTACCGCAAAGAAAAAGGCCGCCTACAAGGAGTACCGGGCGGCCCGGTCTGCCATGCAGGAGGTCTTGACGGTCAAGGCCAATATTGACGCTCTGCTGGGCGATACCCAGCGGGAGAAAAATAAGGAACAGGAGCGATAGCGTATGGACGCACAAGGAGCAAAGCGACGCCACAACTTCGGGCCAAATTGGACCCGTTGACAAAGTACCCTTATCCGTCCAAATATGCTAAAATAAAAGAAAAACGGCACAGGCAGGGTGAAAAAGATGCAGCTGAAGCTACACATGGTAACGATAGAGGACCTGGTCCCGCAGGAGCATTTTCTGCGGAAGCTGGAGGCGGCGCTGGACCTGTCCTTTATCCGGGAAGAGACGGTACACTTGTACAGCCGGCGGTACGGCCGTCCGCCCATCGACCCAGTGGTGCTGGTGAAGTATCTGCTGGTGGGGTATCTGTACGGCATTCCTTCAGAGCGGCAGATCGAGCAGCGCATCCAGACAGACATGGCCCTGCGGTGGTATCTGGGTCTGGACCTGTTTGACCTTGTGCCGGACCACAGCACCATTTCACAGCTGCGGCGGCGGAAGCCGTCCTTCCGGAAGGTGTTTCGCCGACTGTTTGAGAAGGTAGTACGGCAGTGCATCACCCGGGGGCTTGCCAGCGGACGTCTGGTGGGGACGGACTCCACCCACGTGAAGGCCAACGCCTCCCGCGCCTCTGAGGAGCAGGTGGAGATCCTGGAGGAGCCCGGGGCGTACTGGGAGCGCCTGGATACCTACGAGGAGGAGGGGCTGGCGGAGCTGGAGCGGAAGAGCGGCAGGCGGCGCAAGGCCAGGACAAAGCAGATCAAGAGGGACCGGAGGCAGACGAAGAAGCGGGTGAGCCGGACAGATCCGGAGGCGGGGCACATGAAGCGCCCGGGGAAGCCCAGGGGGCAGCACTACCTCGCCCACCAGACGGTGGACACGGACTGGGGCGTGATTTTGGATGTGAGGGTGACGTCGGGCGACGTCTATGACTCCGTGCCATACCTGGACCAGCTGGAGCATGTGCACAAAACCATCCTGCCCATCCGGGCTGCGGCGGCGGACGCCGCCTATGACTTTCCCCTGGCCCACCGGGTGCTGGATGACCTGGGGATCCGGTTCTTTGTCCGGCCCCAGGCCTTCCACGACCGCACCAATGTGGAGCTGAAACGGGATGCCTTCACCTATAAGGAAGCCCTGGATGCCTATATCTGCCCCAGCGACAAGCTGCTGAAGCGCAGCACCCTGCACCGCAGCGCCAGCGGCCTGTACTGGGTGTATCTGGCGGACAGGCGGGACTGCCAGGGCTGTCCGATGCGGGGAAAGTGCCTGAGCAAACAGGACAAGCGGGGCGCCCGGAAGCTGGAGCACAGCTATTTCACCCCTCAGCGCAGGAAAAATCTGGTACGACAAAACGACTCTGACTACCAAGAGGCCCTGAAGAAGCGGCAGGTCTGGTGCGAGGGTACCTTTGCCGCCCAAAAGTGGGGCCATAACTTAACACGCATCTTACGACGAGGCTTAGGGGCAGCGGAGGAGCACTGCCTCCTTTCCGCCACGGCCCTGAACCTCAAAAGGCTGATACGGAACGCCGCATGACGCCAAGAAGGCGTCTTTTTTGTCCCTTCTTTTGCTTTGCTCCGTACAAAATAGACCACTTTGTCAACGGGCCCAGATTGGCCCGAAGTGTCCTCTCCCTGTTCGACCCTATCCGTTTTCGACGGGCGGCCCCGGCGCTTGGGCTGCTGTTCGGCCTCCACCTCGGCCAGCGGCTTTTCCCACTCCTGCCGGGTGTCCTCGGTCTGTTCCGCATTGGGGGCATCCACCACTGGGGCGGCCTCCTGTGCGGCCTTAAACGCCTCAAAGGAAATCGGCTCGGTAGGCTGTGCCTCCTCGGAAATCTCGGGGGCAATATCAGCGGCCCCGTTGGGGTCGGGCAGTTCCTCACCCATTTCAAACAGGACGGCCTGTCCCTCCGCCTCCAAAACGGCGGCCTCCTCGGCGCTCATTTCGGGGGGCGGGGCATCTGCCTCAAAGGGCGGTGTGTCTGCCTGCTCTGGCTGTTGGCTCTCGGGTGAAATATCCGCACCCGGCGCAGCGGTGATACTGTCCTGCTCGGGTGCCTGGGGCTTTTTCGCCATAAAATCGAAACCTCCTTTTTTCGTGCTGGCATGAAAAAAGGGCCTAACCTCTCGATTAGACCCATAGGGGCGGCGTTATCGCCGCTGGACTATTTATATCAAACACAACCACCGCCCATAGTCTCATTAGGACGGTGGCCGGTGGTGATATTTATTTTTAAGATTTACTTGGCACAATATTTGTCCGTTCGGTGCTGGATGTCCTTATTTTATGCGGGTTTGCGAGTTTGTCGTTATGAACGCTCGTACCATGTCGGAGCAAGCTTCTGTATCGCTTGCTCCGACATTTTTTGTGCTCTCAGCAGCCAAATGGTGTTTGGCAATGCCGGCTTTCTGCAATCTTCCCGTCCGTATCGGCACTCAAAAGCACGCTATATCACATCGTATTGTTTCCCCCGTTTTTTAGAGAACCTAAACACTTTTCGCTGACTTCTTAACAGTTAATTTTTTTCTTCTCCTGTATAATAAAAGCATCAAATACATCTGTTAACAGGAGGCCTTTCCCATGGAAAACAAAGAGTATGTTGAGGCGCGCAAGGAGTTCTGGAACTGCATCCGCATGGCTCCGTTTTCATTAGGTATCTCTCTCATTATGGCATTTAAAGTGTGGAGACCTATTATGAATGCTGCCGCCCACAACACCTCTCAGAACACCCTCTGATCCACATGCCATGTGTGTCTTCGGCACAAACCTCTCAATAACAGCAGAGGAGCCCCTTAAGGGGCTCCTCTGCTGTTATAGTTTCCTTACCGATTTAATATTTGTGCTCTCGGGCACTGATTAACCCCACCCTCCGCTGAACTGCTGTCGGGCATCTCCCAAATCCTTTACAATCAACACCTCATACAGTCTGCTGAGAAACCCCCAGGTGATCCAATCCATAATCCCCGTCTCTTCCAGGCCAGCAGCCCTTTGCAGCCACCGCACGTTATCTGACGACACTTGCCCGTGGAGTCCATCTGCCACATCGGGGGCAATTCCCATCAGATATCGGGAAAGCACCTGAAACATTGTTTGGGGTAAAATCATAAATTCTTTTCCGTCTCCCGGTTCTACCTGGCTTCCCTCCCCTGGAAAGGCCCTCAAATCCCGGGGCGCACCCAGCCTTTCCTCAATATCATACCAGGCATCCCGGATGGCATTCCAAGTTTCCCGGTCCACCACCCCCGTCACCGGCGGGTGCAGCTCCCGCTGAAACAACATCACAGCCTCCAGTGTTCTCTCACCAAAAACGCCGTCTGTTGCCAATTCGGGCAAAAAGTCATATACTTTGGACAGGCGGCGCAGCATATACTGTAGACTTCTCACCGGCTGCGCCATCATTTCCCGCTCCACATCTTCTCTTCTCATACCTGAACCGCCTCCCGCTGGTCTGTCTGTCCCAGTCTTAATTTATACCCCGGGTACTGTCCCAGACGGGCCGTATTTTCATAACCGACCGCGCCGGATCCAACTTCCATCATAGCCGCCGGCACAGCTTGGGTAGCCGACCGGGGAAACTGTGCCATATCCCGGCGGAGATACTGGTCAGCCATGACGAAGTGCCTGTAAAGGGAATTCCAGGTATCCACTCCTACCACACCATCCGCCGCCAATCCAACCTGGCCCTGGTACCGGCGCACCGCCTGAGTCGTAGCCGGACCAAATACACCGTCTACCTGGAGAGGCTGCATGGCGTTGTCAAACTCCGCCAACAAAGCCAGCATATACTGCAGTACCCGTACCTCGCTGCCGGTATCTCCCTCCCGAAGGGTGCCGGGAAACTGAAACTCCACGCCAAAAAAGGTCTGCCCTTGGCTGATCAGCTCGGACAGCTGACTGACCCCCACATACAGATACACCATCTTGTACCAGGTTGCCTTGCCCACCACACCGTCCGGAACCAGGTTGAAAATACGCTGAAACTCTTTCACTGATGCCTCTGTATCTTCGTCAAAGGCGCCCACCACCGGGCTGATTTTTGGAATGGCCGGATAGTTCTGCGAAATTCGGTTAATCATCACCTGGAGTACCACCACCTCCTGTCCCACCGAGCCGAGACGAAGCGGTGTTCCCGGATAGGACTCCACCACGTTCTGAATGGGGGCGTCCACAACCAGTTCAATGTCATCACCATAGTAGTAACGCAGAATCTCCATGGAGTTATAGCCCTCTTCAGCCAATCCCTGGCTTCCCCATTGGGACAGACCGTCGCAGGTAGATGTGGTTCCGTTACAGAATTTCGCAGACAGGGGCTCTACAAATCCCTGCCGACGGATATAGTCGTTAAAAATCTCATCCACCACTTGGCTGATATTCTCAAAAAAGCTGCGCCCCCGGATAAATTTCTGGTCATAGGCGGTGGTGGCGGTAATATGAAAATCATATCCCTGGCTGGGATAGAACTCCGTGTACACGCGGTTTAGTGCAAAGGAAATGATCGCCAGCACATTGGCCCGGATTGCGGCCGGTTCCCAGGTGGGATAAATCTCACTGGAGGCCACATTTTTTACGTAGTCGGGAAAACTCACCGTCACGTTTTCCGCCCACTGGCTGGGTGCTCCCATATGCACCGTGATGGTGCTGGGAACATATGGAATTACAACCGGCATGGTTCACCTCACAAAGCCTGGGCAGTCATCTGCCGGATATCCCGCTGCTGCAGGCTGGACTGCCCTTCTGCCAGGGGGATCAGTTCCATATCCTGTAATGTCTCCACTCCGGGAAAAATCTGAACCCCTTCCACTTGGAGCATGGCGTAGCCTGGGTGCTCCGCCCACACATTGCACAGTGCAAATGCCGCCCCATTCTGATTCGGACTGGTACTTTCATTGGATGCCGGCGTTGAAATTTCAATGGGGCGGACCAGCCCGCTGCTGTCCGAAATTTGCACGCTTAAAAGTGTGTACTTTCCTGCTTTGCCGCTTTGTGTCACTACCACAGTGGCTCCCTCTACCGGGAGTTCCGCCTGGGAAGTGTAGACCCTCACCTTTAGCCTTCCCTCATTTGCCATCAGCCTGCGCCTCCTAATCTCAGCGGACATTGCCCGCCCTGTTTTCCCATGCTATGCCGCTCTTTTCTCCGGGGTTCCTTTGTATAGCCGACTGCCCCGGACTCCCCTCTTTTTTCTCATCTGTTTTTCAAAAAACACACGGCCGCCATTTCCGGCAAGTATCATCTGTCCTGATCCATTGGAGAAATTCACATGACCGATCAGATAAAGATCAATCGGGACGAGGATCAAAGGAACATCCGTTTACAATGAGAATGACCGGAATAGACATTCTCCATATCAAAAAAACACAGGTGCCAGCGGGGATATAAAATCAAGTAAATGCTGAATTGTGAACCCGCAAGCGTGACATTGTGCAGGTTTTTTTGTGTTCTGTCATATATCTTGACTCTGACTTCCCCGGCGCTTATATTATTGATAGAAAGTCTTTGTCCATATTCCGGTCCCCCGTTCCAATCCTCAGCACGACACAGACAAGCTTGGTCCCGCCTCCCTTACATCGGTCCGCAGAAACACTCCAATTTGCAATATCAAAGAACTCACAGACAAACTTTATGTTTTTTCCAATCTCATCAAAGAATTTTAAGGAGGCAGCTATGATTTATGATATCAGCCAAGAATTGAGAGACTTCACTTACATTACCAGCGTTTACAAATGTATTGCAGATTACAATTTAAAAGGTCATCAAATTGGGCGAAAAGTCGGAGATATGCTTGAGATTCTCACCATGGGCGGCATCTATAAATGTCCCCCCCTCCTTGAACGGCTGGACACCGAGGGCAAACTGGAGGGTTTTACCACCGCAGGTCACAAAGTGGAGTTTGGATTCTACCGTGATCTAAGGCATAAGCAAGGACTTTTTGGCGCCGTGGAGTGCAAATGCGTGGGGGTGGAAGAAACAACTGCCGGACAGGGGAAAAAAAGCCTGCGCCGATTAAATATAGGCGACAGTTTCTCCATCGACTTTAAGGGAAGGTGGATGGGCGCCCCTATTACGCAGACGCTGCGCCTGATTGGGGCCGATGACGACACAGCCACACTTGAATTGACCGATACAAGCGGCAGGTCCTCACACACTGTGACCCTGTCCATCGGTGACAACATAAAATTCACCGTTGATGAGCATGAGAATCTGGTGCATACTATGCCCCACGGCAATATGTTGGAGGAAATCCCCGGACTGATCAGGATCTGCAAAACTGTCAAATTTGATGGCATGGTTAGTCATGCATTCCAATTTTCACTCTATAACTGTCTGGCCGGACCTCAGACAATCGAAAAGGCCAAGCAGGCTTCCTTGGTCGCAATGGATTTAAGAAAAAAAATTGACGGACATTGGGGCAAGGAAGAGGTTCCCGCAGAGCAAAAGCAGATGAATTTTCTTCACGTCATATGCGAATTCTCCCATTGGGAAGAAAAGTCCCGGGGCGTTATCACCACCTGTATCGACCACAATATCATTGTTCCGGATGCTGTCCTGATTAAAGCCTTCGCAGTTTTTGAAGCAACCTTCGGACTCTCTCACATGCTGAAGAAAATCAGCAAAAACCAATACGTCAAAGATCCAGCGGTCAGAGCCGCCATTGAAACTATTTTCAGTCATTTTGAAGATCATATCTTCTATGACATTGCAATGGGGTCTTACATCGGCTTTCACTACGCCGATGGTAAACTGGTTGTTGCCCCAATTTAACCTCCAGAGGCCGATGAGAAACAGGGGCCGGGGAATTGCTCTGTGACAATTCCCCGGCCCCCGCTTATTATGCTACGGATCAATCTCAATATCTGCACAAGGCTTCTTGAAAAAAATAATTGCATCCTGCTTTCCGGACTCCTGATCCGTATAATCCGCCCTGAATTTGTATGCGTATCTGCCCGTCCCATACGATGTGCTCCGGTACGTAACACGGTCAACCTCAAATCCGATGCTCTCCATGCCATGAATAAACATCTTATGGACAGAAAACAGCTTTTTATGAATGGTGCAGTCCCCGATAACCACACAGCAATATCCGCCCGGCCTTAAGCAGTCGAACATAATTCTGTATGCCTTCAAATTGCGGGAAAAATACTTATTTACAAACTCATTGGTCGCAGCCGGATATGCCCGGACCTCTCCCGCCTTGATCTGCTGATAGGATAATTTTCCATAAATTTCATCAAATCCAAATGCCCATAAAAATTTCAATTTATACACCGGAACATAGTCAAAGCAATTCAAATAGGGCGGGTGAGATATTACCAGACCCAAGTCTCTCTCATACTGCACCCCGGCATCCCCAACAATGGAGGCAACCTGAACCTCATCCCCATTGTCACAAATTTCCGTCTGAGACAGGACCTTTTCCGACGTCGTCTCATTCCATGCTGTCATCGTGGAGATCATTTCATTGATCTTTTTTTCAAAAGCAGCAACCGCATCCCGTTTTCTCTTCCTGGGGTTAACGTGGGGGCGCACTTCCGCGTCATATGCTTTGGAAACCCTCCTGATGATTGCAAAAAAACCAAGGGCAAAAAATTCTCTGTACTTATCTCTGGGCATACACAAAATAAAATACTTTATCGCCGCAAGCTGGTTTATTGTGTCTGTCTCAAACCACTTTTTTATATCGGGAAACTCATGATAAATCTGTTTTCTCAGATTCAAAATCTCCCCAGTATCCTCTTCGCCCGCTCCATCCGGGAAAGGCATTCTCACCTGATCTTCCGCCGACACCGCACTTTTTACCTGCAATAACAGTTTTGAAAAAATCTGTCTTAAATTATCGACATCGTAATTATATGTCTTCACATTTGCAGCCAAAACGCCAAAGGGATTGATGTCTATGCCTGCCGATAAAAACCCGGCAATCTTTGCCTCCACCATAGTCGTCCCTGAGCCGTTATAATTATCAAAAATAAAATCGGCTTCCGGTCGGATTTTATGCTCAGAACATAGCGTCTCTATGATGTATTTGGCTATTTTCGAGGGAAATTTTCCATAATAGCGAAAATAGTCATGGGTTAAATACGACAGTTCCGATATTGTCTCACTCACATCCAGAAAATCTGTAGCATATCTGTCTGATACCTTAAAATCAGCATCAGCCATGTAATCTCCAATTGTATTGCTCTCTATATTATTCCAATCCATGTTGCGCTCTCCGTTAACATTGTTCTTGCATTACCTTATGTATTATATTCGACTGCCGGCAAAAAATCAATTGACTTTCATCCCATGCGGTCCGGACCCTAAAATACCGCAGGGGGGACTGACCGTTTTCCCGCCTCCAGTGTCATATCTTGCAAGAAATCATCGGACCGGGGTAGTAAAATAACTCTAAAGCGATGCAGGGAGGAAAGAAATCCATGTTCCAAAGTCAAGAACAGCGGCACGTTTATTACGACCATGATTTAGAGGTCGAAGCCTATCAGTTGAGCGGCGTCGTCCAGAAGTTCCCCAATCATTTTCATAATTTTTATGTGATCGGCTTCATCGAGGGTGGAAAACGCTATCTTTGGTGCAAAGGCCGGGAATATGACCTGAGTGCCGGCGACCTTATTCTGTTTAACCCGCGGGATAACCACTACTGTTCGCCCATAGGAGAGGAACTGCTTGACTATCGCGCCGTGAACATCAGTCCCCAGGTTATGCTTGGCGCGGCCAGAGAGGTCACGGGACAGGACTGTGTCCCCCGCTTTGCACAAAATGTGGTGTACCAAAGCGAAGCCGCGGACTGGGTGGGCGATGTGTACGACGCGATTCTTACGGATGCCCCCAGGCTGGAGAAGGAAGAGGCGTTTTTCTGTCTGCTGGAACAGGTCCTGCAGGAATATGCCGCCCCCTTTGAAAGGCCTGGACCTCCGGAGCCGGATGAGCAGATTCAAAAACTCTGTGCCTACATGGAGCAGAACTATGCGGAAAATATATCGCTGGACACCTTACTCTCCATGACCACCTTGGGCAAGACCTGCCTGCTCCGGTCGTTTACCAAACAGCTCGGTGTCTCGCCCTACCGCTATCTGCAAACGATCCGCATCGACAGGGCAAAAAAGCTCTTAGAGCAGGGAATCAGGCCCATTGACGCGGCGGACAGAACAGGCTTTTCCGACCAAAGCCACTTCACCAACTTCTTCAAATCCTTTATTGGGCTGACGCCCAGGCAGTATCAAAGGATCTTTATCGGCGGGCCGCCGAATGCCGCCCCGGCCGAGGAGGGTGCAGAACATGAAGGCTGACATGGCCCGCGGCCATCTGGCCGCTTTCGTGACCATCTTAATTTGGGGGACCACCTTTATCTCCACAAAGGTTCTTCTCCGGGTCTTTGCCCCCATAGAGATTCTGCTCATCCGCTTTCTCATCGGCTACGCCGCCCTGTGGTGCGTCCGGCCTCACAGGCTGAAGGCGGCGGACAAAAAGCAGGAGAAGTATTTTGCATCTGCGGGCCTGTGCGGCATCACGCTGTATTACCTGCTGGAGAACATCGCACTGACCTATACCCTGGCCTCTAACGTAGGTGTTATCATCTCTGTCGCGCCGTTTTTCACCGCAATTTTCGCCTGGCTGTTTCTGCGTGAAAGACGGCCAGGCCTCCCCTTCTTTTTGTCCTTTCTTTTGGCGATGGCCGGTGTTCTTCTGCTGAGCTTTGGCAAGGACACCAACGTTCAGATCAATCCCACAGGAGATCTTTTGGGGGTAGCCGCCGCGGTGATTTGGGCGGCATACTCCATTCTCACCAAGAAAATCAGTAGTTTCGGTTATCACACGATTTTGACAACGCGCCGGATCTTCTTTTACGGACTTGTCTTTATGGTGCCTATCTCATTGGCCATGGGGGTCCATATAGACCCCGCCTCTCTGGCGGACAGCGGCGTGCTTTTCAACCTGCTGTTTTTGGGCCTGGGCGCGTCGGCCCTCTGCTTTGTGACGTGGAACACGGCGGTGAAGCACCTGGGATCTGTCAAAACCAGCATGTATATCTATATGGTGCCGGTAATCACCGCCGTTACCTCCGCCCTGATCTTACATGAAACAATTACAGCCGCAGCCGCATGCGGCATTGTACTGATCCTGGCGGGTTTGTTCCTATCGGAAAAAAGAGTGCAGAACAGGGGGTGTCTTATTCATGGAACCGGCTGCAAATAAATGTGTGATGGTAATTGATGAGGCGCTGCCGCTGGGCGTCGTCGCCAATACCTGCGGCATTATCGGCCTGACACTGGGGAAACACATCCCGGAAGCCATTGGCCCGGAGGTGCTGGACAAAAGCGGCCGCGCCCACCTGGGAATTATCCAGATCCCGGTGCCGGTCCTCAAGGCGGACAGAGAAAAAATCAGGGAGCTTCGGCGGCGGCTCTACGGGCCGGAATTCGCCGGCCTCATTGCGGTTGACTTTTCCGACGTGGCACAGAGCTGCAATGTATATGATGATTACATCCAAAAGGCCGCCGGAGTGGAGGAAAGCGGCTTTCACTACTTTGGAATCGGGCTTTGTGGAAAGAAAAAGCTTGTTAACAAGCTGACCGGGAGCCTTCCGTTGTTGAGGTAGCGTTTATTGGGAAGTGCGTGTTTGGGGGGCGAATACTCTAAAAAAACCAGTGCTGTTTGTAACCGGGCAATTCGCAGAGGACGCCATGGTCGCTTTTTCACTAAAAATGATTGCTCTGATTTTAATGGTTCCGGACAAAAAGGGCTGGGAAACCGATGGTTTCCCAGCCCTTCCGCTATGCTTAAAACAATATTAGAAGTCAGCTCTCCCAGCTCTCATCATGCTCAGAGCGCTTGGCGCGGGTCATCAGATCGGCCACCACACCATGGACATCCCGTCCCTCATACAGCACTTCATAGGCCGCCTGGGCAATGGGCATCTCCACCCCGGCCCTCTGGGCCAGCATGCGGGCATTGGCGGCGGCATAGTATCCCTCCACCACGGCGCCGATCTCCTTCACGGCCTCCTCCACCGGTTTTCCCTGTCCGATGAGGATGCCGCAGCGTCGGTTCCGGGAGTGCATGGAACAGCAGGTGACGATCAGGTCCCCCACCCCGGCCAGACCGGTAAAGCTCTCCTTTTTCCCGCCCAGAGCCACTCCCAGCCGGGCCATCTCCGCCAGTCCCCGGGTCATCAGCAGGGCCTTGGTATTGTCTCCGCAGCCCATACCGTCACAGCATCCGGCGCACAGTGCGATAATGTTTTTCAGGGCGGCGCAGATCTCGGTCCCCACCTTATCATCGCTGGTATATACCCGGAAGCGCTGATTCATAAACAGGTCCTGGACCGTCTCAGCAATCTTTGCATCGTCAGCCGCCGCCACCACGCCGGTGGGGATATGGCGGCCGACCTCCTCGGCGTGGGAGGGGCCGGACAGCACCACCACCGGACACTTACCCTCCATCTCCTCCTCAATCACCTGACTCAGACGCAGGGAGGTATCCTTCTCAATCCCCTTGGATACAGACACCAAAATAGTCCCGGGGTTTATCACCTCCCGCAGCCGGGCGGCGGTGGATCGCACGGCAAAGGAGGGGGTGGCCAGCACCACCAGACCGCATCCCTTGACGGCGGCCAAATCCGTGGTGAATTTCATCTTCTCAGGCAGGGGCACCCCTTTTAGCATGGGATTTTCCCTGGTTTCAGCGAGAATCTTGGACTCCGCCTCGTGATAGGACCAGAGGGTAACGTCATTTCCGTTCTCCAGCAGCAGCAGAGCCAGCGCCGTTCCCCAGCCGCCGCTTCCTACGACCGTAATTTTCATGGTCAGGGCCTCCTTATTTTCCGCCTTTGGCATGGAGCACAGCAGCACCCCGAATCAAAGCCGGATGATGTAATGCGCCAACCGGCGCGCACTGTGCCGCACCTGCGGTTTTTTATTTCTTTTTGTGTAAGGTAAATTTACTCTCCGTCCCGGAGAGCAGCCGCTTAATGTTGCCCCGGTGCATGTACAGGATCAGGCCCCCGATGACCACGGCCAGAGCGGTCAGGACCACACTCCCGTAGACAAACCAGGTAACGATGGGAAAGGTGGCCCCCGCCCAGCAGGAGCCAAGGGAGACATACCGGGTGAGGACGGCCAGAATCAAGAAGCCCCCCCACACCACCAGGGCCACCCGCCAGTCGATCATCAGGGCGATGGTTCCCCCGGACAGGATGCCCTTGCCCCCCTTGAAGTGGAACATACATGGGAACATGTGGCCCAGCAGACAGAAGAGGGCGGCCCAGTATTCAGCGAAAGCCGTCCACAGCGCGGCAGTTTCAGAAAATGAAATCATGTCCACATAAGTGACGCCGATCAGCCAGCGCCCCACTAAAATGGCCACCACCGCCTTGAGCACGTCGCACAGAATGACCACAAAGGTCAGGGGGCCGCCAAAGGTGCGGAAAAAGTTGGTCAGCCCCGCGTTGCCGCTGCCATGTTTGCGAACATCATCCCGAAGGATATATTTGGACACGATGACCGCCCCGTTGAAACAGCCGCAGAAATAAGCGATCACCGCAACCAGCAGAAACACCGGCCAGCCGGACCCAATCCAAGCGAATATATGATCGTTTACAGCCTCCGGCATGTAAAACTGCTTCATCGCCTCACCCCTCCTTGTCGCCCTTCTGCCGGATGGTCATACGGACGGGGGTGCCCTCCAGGCCGAAGGTGGAGCGGATCTGGTTCTCCAAGTACCGCTGGTAGGAGAAGTGGAACAGCCGGGCGTCGTTGCAAAAGCAGACAAAATGGGGGGGGCGGATGCCCGCCTGGGTCATATAGTAAATCTTCAGGCGGCGGCCCTTGTCCGTGGGGGGCTGGACCCGGGCGGTGGCGTCGGCCAGTACATTGTTCAGCATACCGGTGGAGATCCGGGTGGCAGCCTGGTTGTTCACATAATTGATGAGATCAAAGAGGCGGTCCACCCGCTGTCCCGTCAGGGCGGAGATGAAAACGATGGGGGCATAGGTCATATAGCTCAGGTCCCGCATCACGTCCTGGCGCATCTTATCCATGGTTCTGCCGTCCTTCTCCACGGCATCCCACTTATTAATCACAATGATACAGGCCTTCCCTGCCTCGTGGGCCAGCCCCGCCACCTTGGTGTCCTGCTCCGTGACCCCCTCGTTGGCATCAATCATAATCAGACATACGTCGCTGCGTTCAATGGCCATGGTGGCCCGGAGGACGGAAAATTTCTCGATCCGGTCATCCACCCTGGACTTTTTCCGCATTCCGGCGGTGTCAATGAACAGGAACTTGCCTTTCTCGTTCTGAAAAAAGCTGTCTACTGCGTCCCGTGTGGTACCCGCCACATTGGAGACAATAACCCGCTCTTCCCCCAAAATCCGGTTAACCAGGGAGGACTTGCCCACGTTGGGTTTTCCGATGATGGCCACCTTCACGGTGTCGTCGTCCTCCTCTTCGCCCTCCTCCGGGGGGAAAAAGGCAAAGCAGGCATCCAGCAGGTCGCCTGTTCCGTGGCCGTGGACGGCGGAGACGGCAATGGGGTCCCCCAGCCCCAAATTGTAAAATTCATAGATATCCGGGTTCTCCCGGCCCACCTGGTCGGCCTTATTCACCGCCAGCACCACCGGCTTTCGGGATCGGAGAAGCATGTTGGCCACCTCCTGATCGGCGGCGGTCATCCCCGTCTTTACGTCGCATACAAACACGATGACTGTGGCGGCCTGGATGGCAATCTCCGCCTGCTCCCGCATAAAGGACAGGATCTGGTCATCCGTCCCCGGCTCGATACCCCCGGTATCCACAATGTCGAATACCCGGTTTCTCCACTCACAGGGGGCGTACAGCCGGTCCCGGGTCACTCCCGGGGTATCCTCTACAATGGACAGCCGCTGTCCGCACAGTTTATTGAACAACATGGACTTGCCCACATTGGGCCTGCCTACGATAGCAACAAGAGGTTTCATATAATCATCCTTTCATGGGGCCCCTATCAAAGCCCAGCGAAACGGGTTTGACGGGGAGAGGAAAAGCAAGAAAATGCAGCGAAAAATGCCTGGAGGGCGTTATGAGCGAAATGGCCTTTGCCACGACGAGGGCCGTCCCGCCATGGCTGCCAATGGCTTCCCTTTTATCATAACACGCCGCAGGGGACGGCTCCATAAGGCCCGCCCACAAACGCCATGCCATTTGTACGGACAGCCCCGTGGAGCCGTCCTACGATTGACGGTATTGAAAATACTCTGTATCCCGGGGTGGTCCGTTGGAGCAGTCCCCAGCGGTCTCCAGTCCGCAGATGGCGTCCAGCAGCTCATAGCCGTCCTGGGCAACCGGGATCACGGGGACGCCCAGAGCCCCCTCCACATCGTCCAGCGTCACATCATCCAGAAAGACCCGCTCTCCGGACCGGAGCATGCTGGCGGGGATCAGCAGCCGCTCCCCCAGGTCCCGGCCCCGAAGCTGGCTGATCAGGTCCCCCCCGGTAATCAGTCCGGCCACGGTAATGGTCTCCCCAAAAAACCGGTTGACGATGGAATAGACCTTCCCATCTATTGTACCACATTTTTCCCGAACCATGTCAACCAATTGGGCCAAAAAGGGACCGGCCGACATCCCGGTGGCAATGGAAAAGGGGCGGGCTCCCTCCAATTCCGGCCCCTCCATCAGCTTCAGCCCCCGGCGGAACTCCTCTGTAAACAGCCGGAGCATCCCAACTCCGTTATCCAGCTGGGTAAACTCCTCAAAAAATTCCTCAGGCGGCAGATCCCGGCCAGCCAGCAGATAGAACTCGTCCGAGCACCACACCAGCCGGGTGCCCGTCCTTTCCCGGTGCCGGGCTCCAAACGCCTCCACTTGATCCACCAGTGCGGCCGCCTGCTCACTGGTGTATGGTTTCAAGGGATACAGCCCCTCCCGATATTTGGTCACCCCCACGGGAACCACCGACACACTGTTCACCGAGGGAAACATCTCCGCCAGGTCGTTCAGCGTCCGGTCCAGAGCGGGCCCGTCGTTGACGCCGGGACAGGAAACTATCTGACAGTTCATGGTGATCTTGTTTTGAGCAAAGCGGCGCATAGTCTCGATGGACTCCCCCGCCCTTTTGTTTTTCAGCATCTCAATCCGCAGCCCGGGATCGGTGGTATGGACAGAGACATTAATGGGAGAGATCCGCAGATCAATAATGCGCTGAACCTCCCGCTGGGACATATTGGTCAAGGTGAGATAATTGCCCATAAGAAAGGACAGCCGGGCATCATCATCCTTGAAGTACAGGGATGGACGCATCCCGGGGGGCATCTGATCCACGAAGCAAAAAATACAGTTGTTGGCGCAGGAGCGGGCCCGGTCCATCAGATATGTCTCAAACTCCAGCCCCAAATCCTCCCCTTCCGCCTTACGCAGGCGCACCGTTCGGACAGAGCCGTCCTTCTCCCTTAAAACCAGTTCCAGCCTGGGGTCATAGCTGTAAAATTTATAGTCCAGCACATCCACAATCTGATGGCCGTTGATTTGGGTCAGCGTCTCCCCCACCCGCACTCCCGCCCGGTGGGCCGGGCTTCTCGGCTCTACCGCCCGGATCGCCGTCATACTCATGCAGCTGTTCACCGCCTCACTGGAAAATACACCACATAGAAAACGGATGACGTACACAGACACGTCACATGTGCCCGCATGAGTTTTACAGAGCACCGCTTTCAAAAGGATTTCTTCTCATTTTACAATAGGTTACGGTTGATTGCAAGCCAGACAAACCATAATTCCCGAATTCCTGCGGATATCATTTACAATCCGAAACTGATACTTCCATTTTCCCGGAATAGGATGAAAAAAGCCCCGGAAGGCGGAGGAAGAACCGGTCAATCCCGTCTTCCCCGCTCCGGGGCTTTGCTGCTCTATATCGATTCAAGCCCCGAGGCCGTCAGGAAAAATAGCCCGGGCTGGCAATCTGGGAAATTTCAGCCGTGGGGATAACAAACTCCACGACTCCCATATACATGGGTGCCACGTCCCCCTCATCAAATACAATGACCAATTGACCCTGGCCGTTGACGTAGAAATCAGCGTCCGGAGCAAGTGAGGTGAAGTTCATTTCATCCACCTCCTCGTAGAGCCAGTAGTACTCCTCCTCATTCTCCTTCATCCGCTCCTCCATCTGATTTTGGATGTTCCGGGTCAGCACATCCAGATAGGGGCTGCCCTCCTGAAACAGGTCCCCCAACGTCAAAATCCGGCCGGTGGCCTTGTCCACATTGTAAATTTTCACTGACTGGACACCGCTGGCCATAAGCACCACTTTATCAAAACGCAGGGCAAACAGGGTTTCGTTGTCGGTCGCCACAGTGTATCTCAGATCCAGGGCATAGTGGTTGCTCTCAGCCTCCGGGGCTTGGGGATCCTGTTCGTAGGCCTCCGTCTGGGCAGAATCTCTCCTGTACTCCTCAATGATAGTCTCCGTATAGGCCCGGATGGTGTTATTCAGCCCTTCGCCGGCCCCCTCCACCTGGGGAACATCCACATGCGCCTGGGTGCTGTCCCCCTGCTCTTCAAAGGTGCGGAAGGTCACCACCCTGGTAATGGCCCCCAGTACTGGGACCTTTTCCATGGCACAGGCGATGGTGGGGCTGATGTTTCCCAAAACTGCCACCACAGCCACCGCAGCCACTGCCGCGCCGCCCGCCCGCCGGCACAATTCCAGGAAGCCGGGGCGGCCCTTCCCCTTTCCCTGGGCCTTCGCCTGGCATATAGAGGATTTCACCCGAAATTCCAGCTCCTCCGGCACGGGAATGGCATCAAACTCCCGTTTTAAATCATCAATGGAATATTCATTCACCGCTCTGCTCTCCTTCCAATGCTATTTTCAGCTTTTTTAAGCTGCGGTATAAAGCCGTCTTCACCGTGTTCAGGTTTTCACCGGTAATCTCAGCGATCTCCTGGAGCTTCAGCTCCTGAAAAAACCTCAGCACAACGATGGTCCGTTCCCGCTCCTCAAGTACTTCCAAGGCCCGGATCAGATCAGGATCCTGGTAAGTATCCTCCCGTCCCGACTCCGGTACTTGGTCTGTTGACACTTCCTGCGTCCGGGCCCGGAGAAAATCAAGGGAAGTATTCACAACGATCCGGCACAGCCAGCTCCGAATGGCTTTCTGGCTGCGGAGGCTGGCAGAATTGGAGATGGCCTTGTACACACTCTCCTGAACGATGTCCATGGCATCGTCCCGATTCTTCACATAGGTAAAGGCCAGACGGTAAAGGGATTGGTACGAGCTTAAGATTTCTTCTTCCACTTTATCTTGCAGCGCTGCGCGGTTCATTTGTCCTCTCCTTTCTGCCGTCATATAATCAGACGGACTGGACAGGGAAAAAGTTTGCAATAAAAAAACAAATTGCAGCTGTCAGACGTAGTGATAGCGCTTCCTCATCCTGACCAAAAGGACGGCGGTCACCCCCAGGGCCATCAGTTCCGCGGCCACAACAGACAGCCAGATGCCGTCCACCTCCAGCAGGAGGGGAAGAAACAGCACCGCGGTCACCTGAAATACCAGCGTGCGCAAGAAGGAGATCAAAGCCGAAACCGCTCCGTTGTTCAGGGCGGTAAAGAAGGCGGAGCCGAAAATATTGACGCCCACCATAAGGAAGGAGAGAGAATACAGCCGCAGTCCATGGCCGGTCAGTTCCAGCAGGTCCGGATCGTACCCCACAAAGACGGTGGCCAGGGGGCGGGCCAGCACTGCGGCCAGGGCAGCCAGGGCGCACCCGGTCACAGCCACCAGAATCAGGCTTTTTCGGAAGAGATTTTTCAGTTCCTCCTCATTCGCCGCCCCGTAGTGGTACCCGATGATGGGGGCGCTGCCGATGGAGTAGCCCAGAAACAGGGATACGAAGACAAAGTTCACGTACATAATGACTCCGTATGCGGCCACCCCGTCCGCTCCCACCATACGCATCAGCTGGAAATTGTACAGAATATTCACCAAAGACATGGACAGGTTGGTCATCAGCTCCGAGGATCCGTTGGAGCACGCCTGCCACAGGGCTCTTCCATCCATTCCAGCCCGGGTCAGACGCAGCAGGCTGGTGTTGGGCCGAAAGAAGTAGAGCAGGGGGACCAGACCGCCTATCGATTCGCTGATCAGCGTGGCGGCAGCAGCCCCCGCCAGCCCCCACCGGAATACAGCTACAAACAGAAAGTCCAGGGTAATATTAGTCAGCCCGGCTGCCACCGTGACCGCCAGTCCCAAATGGGGCCGCTCCGCCACCACAAAAAAGCTCTGAAACACGTTTTGCAGCATGAAGGAGGTCTGAGACATCAGAATGATCCTGCCGTAGAGGACGCAGTTTTCCAGCATCTCTCCCTCCGCCCCCAGGGAGGCGGCAATGGGCCGCAGCCACAGCTGTCCCGCCGCCGTCACCGCCAGACCGGCGGCGATGGTCACGTAGACCAGCATGGAGAAAATTTCATTGGCCCGGGCCATGTTTCCCTCCCCCAGGGTCTTGGACACCAGGGCGCCGCCCCCGGCCCCCACCATAAAGCCCAGAGCCCCCAATCCCATCAGAACCGGCATGATCAGATTTACCGCGGCAAAGGGGGTCTTTCCCACGAAATTGGATACAAACAGGCCGTCCACCACCCCGTAGACCGAGGTGAATACCATCATAATCATGGATGGAAATACAAATCGAAGCAGCCGATGGACCGTAAAGTGGTCTGAGAGACGGATGTTCACTGCCCCTCCCTCCCAAACCACCACTGGGCATACTGGGCCACCAGGGGAGCCAGTTCTTTCAGATCCAGGCCGGTTGTATTGAGGCACAGGTGGTAGTTCTCCCTCTGTCCCCATTTCCCGCCGGTGAGCAGCTGGCGGTATCTGGCCCGGCCCGCGTCCACCTGCTGAATCCGGCGCAGCAGTTCCCGATCGGTGAGGTTCTCCCCCGCCTCCTCCCGCTCCCTGCACCGGCGAAGCTTGGAGGCCGCATCCCCATAAATAAACAGATTAAAGGGCTGATACGCCCGCAGAATGACGTCCGCACCGCGGCCCACAATGACGCAGTCCTCACCGCGGGCGGCCAGCTCCTCAATCACCCGCTCCTGCGCGGCCAGCAGGGTGGTGGCGTTCTGCTGGAACAGGCCCGGATAGGAGAGGGTGCGGCCAAAGGTCAGGGGAATAACGGGAAAAGTCCCCTTCTCCAGCACCGACTCCACATACCCCTCGTGAAACTGGCTGCTCTGTGCGATGGCGGTGATGATCTCCCGGTCATAGTAGGCGAATCCCAGCGCATCCGCCAGCCGCTTTCCCAGCTCCCGGCCGCCGCTGCCAAACTCCCGACTTACCGTAATCAGTCTCATATGCTTTATACTCCATTCTTTTCTCGTTTTAATCCCAGGGTCCGCTTCAGACAGGGCCAGGAAATGGGCGCGCCCGGCTATGTCATAACCGGGCGCGCCCCTGGTTTTCTTCCGTATCTTCACACCGGCGCCGTTTGGAAAAAGGCCTCAATTTCCCCCCGTCCAGCCTGGAGGGATCCCTGGACAAACTCCGGTTTTCCTCCCCCCCGGCCGTTCAGCATCCGGTTCAGATTCTTTGTGAAGGTCCTCAGGTCGCCGCCCCGCTCTCCTATGGCGTACTTATACCCCGTTCCCTCTTCCCCGGAAAAGCAGGCGCACCGGCCTGTCCGGGTCCGGAGCAAAGCGTCACAAAGACGGCGCAGGGCATCGGGAGACAGGCCCTCCTCAAAGAGCACCAGGTCACCCTCCCCGGCGTGCTCCGCCGCCAGCTGGTCAAAACGGCGATCCTCCATGGTCAAAATCCGGGACTTCAGTGCGGCGTTCTCCTCCATAAGCCGCTGGGCCGCCCCACCGGTTTCAAAAACCTTTGCGGACAGCAGCGTGGACACCTGGTGGTTCTGGTCCATCACCCGATTTACATAATCCAGTGCCCGGCCGCCGCACACCAGTTCAATGCGCACTCCGTCCCGGAATTTCTGAACCGACAGCAGCTTGACAAGGCCCACCTGCCCCGAGGAGGCCACATGGGTGCCGCAGCAGGCGCAGATGTCCGCCCCGGGGAAGGAAACAATGCGCACCCGGCCGGTCAGGGCTTTTTTGCTCCGGTATTCCAGTTCCTCCAACTCCTCGGGAGAGGGATAGGTGACGGAGATGGGGTGGTCCTCCCAGATGTAGCGGTTGGCCGCCCTCTCCAGCTCCCGCAGCTGGTCCTCGTCCAGCAGAACATTCAGGTCAATGGTAATGACGTCGGCCCCCATATGAAAGCCCATGTTGTCGCACCCCCACCGGGCGTGGGCCAAGCCGGAGACGATGTGCTCCCCGGAGTGGTGCTGCATCAGGTCAAACCGGCGCTCCCAGTTGATGACGCCCTCCACCGGAGTTCCTATCTCCAGGGGGCCGCCGCAGGTGTGAACCACGGCGCCCTCCCGCTCATGGACCTCCAGCACCGGCACACCTCCCAGCACACCGGTGTCCCAGGGTTGCCCGCCCCCCTCGGGATAAAAGGCGGTCCGGTTCAAAATGACATCATAACCCTTCTTGCCCTGCGTGCAGGATTCCACCACGGCGGAAAACCGGGTGAGGTAGGGATCTGTTTCATATAGCTTTTCCACGGTAATTCCCCTCGCATATTTCTGTTTTCGGACATCATAACACACAAAGACTGGAAAAAGCAAATGGAGCGGCCCCGGTCACCACAGTACCGGAGGGCTTAATCCTGTTTTAATGGGGGGCAGAGGCTGTTCCCCGCAAAAAAGAACCGCCATGTCTCATTGCCCACACCCTCTGCCGGCCAAACCCAGGGTTTATCCAGCCAAAAGGCCTGCGGCGTGTTGTGCCGCAGGCCTTTCTATTCCAGAATCGAACTTTGTTATCCGATGCCGCCTGTAGCCGCCCCAAGGGCCAGCACCAGCAGAGTAACCCCACAGAAAAGATACTTGGCCATGGGGTAAAACCAACGGCCCAGGGGTTTGCTCCGGGCCAGATTCACCTCTGTCAGCACGTACTCTTTGCCGCACACCCAGAAAAACATGACGGCGGCCAGCAGAGCGCCAATGGGACAGATATAGATGGAGCACACGTCCATCCAGCCGGACACGATGGGGGCAATGGCCAGACCCACAGCTATGCCGATCCCGCCGATCACGGCCACTGCCGCCGGCCGCTTCAAATGAAACAGCTCCTGGAGGGTGGCGGTAGGCGCTTCAAACAGATTGATAAGGGAGGTAAGGGCGGCAAAGGTAACCGCTGCGAAGAACACAACCAGAATCACGCCGCCTCCCGGAATCTCCTTGAGCACATTGGGCAGAAAGATAAACATCAGTCCCGGTCCGCTTTGGTCCAGCTGCTGCCCGGCCACCGCCATGGCGGGAATGATGACCAGGGCAGCCAGCAGCGCCGCCGCAGTGTCAAACACCGCCACCATCCGGGCGTCGGCGGGCACGTCGGAGTCCCGGCTGAGGTAGGAACCGTAAATCAAGGTGCCGTTGCCGGCGATAGACAGGGAAAAGAATGCCTGGCCCAGGGCATAGACCCATACCATGGGATCCAACAGTCCCTCCGGCCGGAGGACAAAGATGTATTGATACCCCGCGGCTGAACCGGGCAGGGTGGCCAGATAGACAGCCAGCCCTATAAACAGCACAAAAAATAAGGGCGTCATAATCTTATTGGCCTTCTCAATGCCCTTGCCCACACCAAAGGCCATAATGGCAATGGTGACCCCCATACCAACCAGCTGCCAGAACACATTTCCCCCTGCGGTGGCTCCAAAATAGGCGTCAAAGGCCTCCACGCCCTCCAGTCCGGTCAGCCCGCCGGCAAGGGACTGGGCCAGATACTTAAAAATCCAGCCGGTGACCACCGAGTATCCGATGGCCAGGGCCAGGGAGCCCAGTACCGGAATCAGGCCCAGCAGCCTGCCCGGCCGCGCCGTGCCAAACCGCATCTTGGAGGCCGCGCCGAAGGCGTGGACGGGCCCGGACCGGGTGGCCCGGCCGAAAGCCATCTCTCCAATGACGCCGGTGGAGCCGATGACCACCACAAAAATCAAATAGGGAATCAGGAAGGTGGCTCCGCCGTATTTGGACACCCGGGCGGGAAACAACCATATATTTCCCATTCCCACCGCCGAGCCGATACAGGCCAGAATAAATCCCCACTTGGACCCCCATGTATCCCGTTTCGTGCTGTGTATCAAGAACAATCCACTCCTTCTTTACACCTCTGGGCCGAAATTTCACAAACAACCGCCGCTCCAGCCCCGGCGGCAGAGGTATCATACCATAGGATGAAATAAATGAAAAGGGGCTTCCTGTGTAAAAAAAAGTCCGGATTCGCCTTGCACAACGGAACCGGTCGTTTTATAATTATTGCATATGCACCGCTATTCTCCTCAGCGGAGCAGGGGCAGTGTGCCCGCCGGCAGTCAAATTGGACACCGGCGGGATTTCAGGTCTGGCGGACATCGCCAGCTGTGGAGATCACAGGGCCGGATGCTGTTTTTATCTAAAAAACCGCACCGCTCCCGATTCACCGGGTACCCCACTCATTGCCTGATTTGCCCGGATCCAGCTCCTCAGGGGCCGGTTTTCCGGGACAAATGAAAGAAAGAAGGAAACGCTATGACAGCCAAGGAGATCAAGCATCTGATGGCCACGGCCTGCCGCGTGCGCATGGGGATCATCGAAGGCACCCACGCCGCCAAGGCCGGCCATCCCGGCGGAAGTCTGTCCGCCGCGGATTTATTTACCTACCTCTACTTCGGCGAGATGCGGGTGGATCCGGAAAACCCCAAATGGGCGGACCGGGACCGTTTTGTCCTGTCCAAAGGACACACCGCCCCCGGCCTGTACGCCGCGCTGGCCCACCGGGGCTTCTTCCCCGTGGAGGACCTGCTCACCCTGCGCCGCATCGGCAGCTACCTCCAGGGCCACCCCAACATGAACGAGACTCCGGGGGTGGACATGTCCACCGGCTCTCTGGGGCAGGGTGTCTCCGCCGCCGCCGGCATGGCCCTGGCCGCCAAGTATCAGGGAAAAGACTGCCGGGTCTACACCCTGCTGGGCGACGGTGAGATTCAGGAGGGGCAGGTATGGGAGGCCCTGATGTTCGCCCACCACTACAAGCTGGACAATCTGTGTGTCATCATCGACAACAACGGCCTGCAGATCGACGGCAATGTGGCCGATGTAATGAGTCCCTACCCCATCCCTGACAAACTGCGCTCCTTTGGATTCCAGGTGGCAGAGGTGGACGGCCACGACTTCGCCCAACTGGAGGCCGCCTTTACTCTGGCCCGCAGCACCAAGGGCGTCCCCTTCGCCATTGTGATGAAAACCGTAAAGGGCAAGGGTGTCAGCTACATGGAGAACCAGGCCGGCTGGCACGGCAAGGCACCCAACGACCAGGAATATGAAATCGCCATGAAAGAGCTTTCGGCTCAGCTGGCGGAAGTGGAGGCGATGTAAGATGGCAGATGTGAAAAAAATTGCCACCCGGGACAGCTACGGCAACGCCCTGAAGGAGCTGGCCCGGCAGCACGACGACCTGATTGTCTTCGACGCCGATCTGGCGGGTGCGACCAAGACCAGCATCTTCCAGAAGGAGTATCCTGACCGCCATTTCGACTGCGGCATTGCCGAGGGCAATATGATGGCCGCCGCCGCCGGTGCCGCCGCCATGGGTCTTGTCCCCTTTGCCTCCACCTTCGCCATGTTCGCCGCCGGCCGGGCCTTTGAGCAGATCCGCAACTCCGTGGGCTACCCCCATCTGAACGTGAAGATCGGCGCCACACACGGCGGAATCTCCGTGGGCGAGGACGGGGCCTCCCACCAGTGCTGCGAAGATTTCGCCCTTATGCGGTCCATCCCCGGCATGGTGGTCCTCTGCCCCTCCGACGATGTGGAGGCCAGGGCCGCCGTCAAGGCGGCATACCAGCACCAGGGCCCTGTCTATCTCCGCTTCGGCCGGCTGGCTGTACCCGTCTTCCATGAAGAGGAAAGCTTTACCTTCCAGATCGGCAGAGGCGAGGTGCTTCAGGACGGCTCTGACGTAGCCATCCTGGCCACCGGCCTGATGGTCAACGAGGCCCTGCAGGCAGGCCGTGCCCTGGCCCAGCTGGGCATCAGCGCCCGGATCATCAACCTGTGCACCATCAAGCCCCTGGACGAGGCCCTGGTCCTCCAGGCCGCCCGGGAGTGCGGCAGGATCATCACCTGCGAGGAACACAATATCATCGGCGGCCTGGGCGAGGCGGTGTGCGCCCTGCTCAGCGAGCAGTGTCCCACCCCGGTCCGCCGCGTGGGTGTCAACGATGTCTTCGGTCACTCCGGCCCCGCCGCCGACCTGCTCAAGCAGTTTGGCCTGTCCGCAGAGCACATCGTGGAAGTGGCCAAGGACTTCTGCGGCAAATGATTCTTTCCCTCCATGCCCCGCTGCTGCCGCCGCATCTCCATGCGGCGGCAGCCTTTTTCCAAGGGGAAAACTTTAAATCCACTGAGCCGCAAGGCTTTCCGGCCCATGTAAACCGTGGGTTAGCAGAGCAACAACCGCCGGATGGTGGTCTTTTTCCGCCCCTCCTGTATTCTGAACACAAAGGAGGTCGATCCGCATGACCACAGGACAGCGCATTTCCGCCAAGCGCCGGGAGCGGGAGCTCTCCCAGGAGAGCCTGGGGGAGACCCTGGGCGTCTCCCGCCAATCCATTTACAAATGGGAGAGCGACTCCTCCCTGCCGGAGATCGAAAAGCTGGTGGCCATGAGCCGCCTGTTCGGGGTGTCGGTGGGCTGGCTGCTGGGAGTGGAGGAGACTCCTGAGAAATCCGATGCAGGAGTCCTCTCCCAGGCCCAGCTGGAGCTGGTGGAGGAGATCCTCCGCCGGTATCAGCACACCGCCCAGGGGCCCCTCAGTGAAGAACAGCTCGCCCAGGTGGACCAGCGGCTTTCCCAGGCTCCGGGCCGAAAAAAAGCCCGCCGCAGGTGGACGGCCGTCTTTCTCTTTGCCGTCTGCGGCTTTCTGGTCTCCTCCATCCTAACCATCAACAGCAAGGTGGACCGGGTGCAGCAGCAGTCCGACCATCTGTCCAATTCCATCAACAATATCTCCAGCGCGGTGAACCGCCAGATCGGCACCATCACCAACCGGGTGGAGGAGGTCCTTAAATCCCAGAACAGCCTGACCGCCGACTATGGGACTCAACTCGTCTCCGGCGATCTGGCCCAAAACACTGCCACCTTCTCCCTCCGGGCGGTACCCAAGACCTACTCTCCCGGCATGGAGGCGGTCTTTCTGGCAGACAGCGGAGACGGCCCGGGGGAGTTTCCCGCCGTTCTGGGCCCGGACCGGGCCTTTACGGCGGAGATCACCTGTCCCCTCACCGACAGCGTCACCCTGTCTGTGGTATTCATCTCCGGGGACACCCGCCAGACCCAGCTGCTGGACTGCTACTCCGGACTGTACAGCGGCAGCATGCCCGTGTCGGATATGATGACCAATTTCCACTTCCGGGAAGATCTGGGAGAGGACGATCTCTTCCATCTCCGGGAGCAAACCGGATGGATCACCTTCTCCCCGCCCTACACCTATGGCACAAGCAGCCCCCTGGGCCAGTCCTCCATCCAGAGCGTCAGACTGGGCCTGTTCCGCAGCTTTTCCTTGGTCCAGTGGCTGGAGCCCGGGGAGCCGCAGGAGGGTCAGGGGCCCGACCGGGAGGGGGCGTACTGGTTCCATCTGCCCGCCCTGGACCTGGCGCTGAAGGAGGGGGAGACCCTGAACCTGGCCGCCCTGGTCACCGACCAGTACGGCCGTACCGCCGTGGTCCCGGACATCCCCCCCTCTGCACGGAGAGGGGATGAGATTCGGCATATCGGAGGGGACGTGACCGGCTATCTCGACCCATCCGCCTACTCCTTCTGAGCAATTCCCGTCCCCGGGCCTCCGCCATAGGGCCCGGGGACGGTCTTCTCTCCCCTCAGCGGGAGGCCGCCAGCTCCTCCAGCAGCGCCACATTTCCGGCCAGCCGTGGGTTTCCCGGCTCCAGCCGCAGGGCCTCCCGGGCCTCCTCCAGGGCCTCCTCCACCCGTCCGGTGCGGTGCAGAGCGATGGCCCGCAGGTCGTGGGGCAGGCTCCCCCATGACTCAGCCTCACAGATATAGCTTCTTGGCCGCTTGGTAATGGCCAGCGCACAGGCGGTGAAGTAGAGCACACCTTCCCATGCCTTCTCCTGATACAGCAGGAAAGCCAGGTCCGTGTAGGGCTCCCGCAGGTAAGGGGCCTCGGCTACAGCCTTCAGATACCAGTTTCTTGCCTCTTCCAGCTCCCCCTTCATGGAATATGCCTTTGCGATATAGCGCATGGAGGCCGCCCGCTCGTCCCGCCAGGTAGCGCTGGGCATGGACAAGTGGCCCTTCAGAGTGGCGATGCAGTCGTCCCAACGCCCCTTGAACAGATATTCCCGCCCCAGGTAATGGGCGTTTCGGTCATCTTCCGGGTCCTCGGCCACCGACAGTTCCAGCAGGGGCAGATACTGTCCTCTGGATTTCTCCGGGTCCGGGTGATGGTCCAGCTGGACGTTGTCGGCCACCACTGCGGGCCCCGGTTTTCCCTCTCCCGTCCAGGACAGGACCTCGTGGACAGGATGGATCCACCGGTAGCCCCGGCGGGCGTGGATCTTCTCGTACCAAAACACTACCCCCTCGGAGCCATCTGGCCGAAAGCTCCAGGTGTAACGATAGATGGCCTGCCCCGCCCCGGACGTCCATGCCTCTTCCAAAGCCGCTCTCCACCCCGGGTGAAACACCTCATCCAGATCGGTACAGACACAGATGTCTGCCTCCTCCGGCACCAGCTCCAGAGAGCGGTTTCTGGCTTGGTCAAACCGCCAGGGAGAGACAATCTCCTCCACCACCTCCGCTCCCCGGGCCCGCAGCTTTTCCACTGTCCCATCTGTAGACCCGGTATCCAGCACTACCACCCAGTCCGCTTCAGACATGGAATCCATCCACCGGTCTGCAAATTTCTCTTCATTTTTACAGATGGCATAGACGCAAACACGATAGTTTCCCATACCACACCTCATTTCCGTTCTATTACAGCCACAGGGAAATCCATAGAAACACAGCATTTCGGCCATGGCTGGAAGAGCGCCGCCCAAAAGGGCGGCGCTCCTTTTTGGACGCTGGGGGCTACTCAGTCCACCGAGAAGGACACGTCGTCAATGTCCGCCGACTGGCCGCCATTGGCCGTCACCGCAAAGGTGATCCGGGCAAAGGTCGCTCCCGTGGGCGCCTGGGTGGTAATGCCCCGGTAATAACCGAAGGTCCGGTTGGAATCGGTCAGATCCTGCTGCCGGATGGAGATGGTCAGCCCGGTCTGGCTGAGTCCCTGGTCGTTTATAAAGATCACTGTAGCGACAATGCCCACCTGCACCCCCTCGCCGTGGGCGAAGAAGGAAAAGTCGAAGAAACAGCCGTCTGTGATGGCCACATCCTGGTGCAGGACGGCCCCGTTGGTCAAATTTACTGCGGAGCCGCCGGAATGAACGCGTCCCTGGGCCGTGACCGGCGCCACCCTTTCGGCGTCGTTGGCAATCCAATTGACGGGAACACCGTCCTCCTGGAACTGCTCCATTCCGCCATTTAGAATTAATTCGCCCATAGATCGGCAGGCGCAGGTACAGGTACCAGTGGGGCCGGTGGGACCTGTTGCACCTGTCGCGCCTGTGGCCCCGGTGGGACCAGTGGGGCCCGTTGCGCCTGTGGCTCCTGTGGCCCCGGTGGGACCGGTGGGGCCCGTTGCGCCCGTCGCGCCTGTGGCACCAGTGGGACCGGTGGGGCCCGTTGCACCCGTCGCGCCTGTGGCCCCGGTGGGGCCGGTAGG
>Ga0129317_1000628_pt1 | contig 34169 bp, 28 predicted proteins | sample Cm1ome_FD_94430 | JGI IMG/M metagenome (GOLD analysis project Ga0129317, IMG submission 94430) | Eastern black-and-white colobus group fecal microbial communities from Wisconsin, USA - Cm1105 metagenome | ecosystem: Host-associated > Mammals > Digestive system > Large intestine > Fecal | place... | reverse complement strand
TGGCCCAGCCCACACCGAGGCTGGTCCATTCGTTAAAGGTCACCACCACATTGATCCTGGAATCCGACAAAAGCATCTCTTTTGCTCCCGTTCTGGCATCCTCCGTGGTGGAAAGGACATTGATGGTGGTAATATCCTTTACTCTCGGGTCCTGCTCCACCGTCTGCCGGAATCCCAGTTCCCGTTGCTGCCCGTTGGCGGAATTCACATCATAATTCACGATACCGATATACAGTTCGTCTTCTCCCACCGCCAGAGCTGCTTCCGCCGCCTTCACACCGGCCTGCAGGTTATTGGTCCCAATGCGGCAGCTTACCATACTGCTGTTGACATCACTGTCAATGACAACGATCTTACTTCCTCTCTGGGCTGCCTGACCGATGATCTCCGCATTGGCATTGTAATCCACCGCAGAGAAAACGATCACATCCACTCCGTCCTCCATGGCCTGCCGCACCATCTCATTCTGGGTCACATAATCTTCTTCCGATTCCGGGCCGTTAAACGTAACATTCAGATTGTATTCCGTAGCCGCCGCCCGGGCACCCGCAAAGACACTTTTAAAAAAGGCGCTCTCCGTGGACTTCACGATCATAGCCACCTGGGTTTTCCCTGTCTCAGCTTCTTTTCCGCAGCCACTCATGCTCATAAGAAGCAGGACACCCGCAGCCAGCAGGGACAGTATTTTTTTTATTTTCTGTTTTCTCATACTTTCTCCCATCCTGCCGCTGCATTTTCTTCCACCTTTGGCATCCGTATGATCACAGTAGTGCCTTCATCCAGTTCGCTTTCTATGGAAAGACCGTACTCTTTTCCGAAATAAATCTTAATCCTGTCGTTGACGTTCTTGATGCCGATGCCAGAATTATCTCCCGGCTCCTTATGAAGGATCGACCGACACTGTTCCTCTGACATACCGACACCGTTATCCTCCACCCGGAAGACCACATCTTCCCCTTCGCTGTAGATGCGGATCAGAATCCGTCCTTCATCCACCATGCGGTCCAGTCCGTGATAGATGGCATTTTCGATAATGGGCTGCAGGGTGATCTTGTTACAGTAATATTGCAGACAGTCCTCTTCCACCTGAAACTCATAGGAAAACTGATTCTTATAGCGGAAATTCTGGATCTTTAAATAGCTTCTGGCATGCTCTACTTCTTTTTCAATGGGGATCAATTCGTGCCCCTTGCTGATACTGATACGAAACAGTTTCGCCAGAGCATTGACCATCTCCACGGCATCCTGACACCTTTCTTCCTCGCAGAGCCACCCGATGGCATCCAACGTATTATATAAGAAGTGGGGATTGATCTGGGCCTGCAGAGCCTTTAACTCCGTTTTGCGCAGGGAAATCTCTTCCTGACGTACCTGCTTCATCAGTTTCTGGATCTTTCTTACCATGTGCTCGTAGGACTGTGACAGTGCCTCGATCTCCGTGGTGCCTTCCACAGGCTGATAAACATATCCCGCAGCATCCTTTTCGAACTCTTCCATAGCTCGGATCAAGCGCTGCACCGGATTGGTCACCAGTCTGGATACCAGAACACTGACCACCATGGTCGTCAGCAGAATGATTGTCAGCATGACACAGATGTTTCCCACCAGTTCCATCTCTTTGGCCGTCACCAGTTCACTGATATAGCTGACACCCACCACCTTCCAGTTACAGTTATCCAGCGCCAGGACACTACAGATCAGTTCTTCGGTCTCAAAGGAACCGTTGTGGCTCAGATCCAGTCCCTCCGTGGCTTCCGTCTTAAGACCCGAATACAGCAGCTGCTGTTGGGGATGATAGATGATCTCTCCATTACTGTCTGTGATAAAGCAGTAGCCATGCTGTCCGATTCCCACATCGTCCACATAATCCGATATTTTGGAGAAACGGATATCAATGACTACCCGCAGCTTCTGTCCGTCTGCTCCGGGAATCTCCTGTAAGACCGATACCACCCAGGGATAATAGTCCTGCAACAGAGATTCCACATGGGGTTCCGACAGATAGAGTACCCCGGGGCTGTAGGAATCCAGTTCGATATAAGACAGATCCTTCAGATAATGTTCCTTCAGAGTATGAGTTCCCGTATGGGAATCCACCAGCTTCCCCTGCTCATCATAGATATAGACCGCCACCAGATCCGACCGGACACTGCAAAGAGTCTCCAGTGTCTGCCCGGTACTTCCGCCGCTCTTTGTCAGATCCTTCTCGATCAGACTCATGATCTCCTGCATATCTCCGATGTAGTTAGAAATGGTATTGGAAGCCTGAGTCACCGCCTGTTCACTGCTGGTATGTGCCGCCTGTTTCATACTTCCGACATAAAGAGAAAAAAAGTAAAAAGTGGACCACAACAAAAACAGGGTAACCAGTCCCACCACTAATGTCGTAATGATAAAAGAAAGGGACGTTTTTTGCTTCTTCATATCTTATTCTTTCTCCTGTCGCATGGCATTGGGAGATACCCCGCAATACTTTTTAAAGCAGTAGCTGAAATAATGCTGATCGCTGTAACCGCAGCGCTCCGCAATCTCCCGCATCTTCATGGAACTGCCCAGTACCAGTTCCCTTGCCGTTTCGATCCTCTTTTTCGTCAACAGATCCACGAAGCTTGACCCGGTCTCTTTTTTGATCAGGGCACTCAGGTAATTGGGGCTCACATGAATGCTGTTGCTGACGCCCACCAGAGACAGGGACGGATCCCCATACTCCTTGTCGATGATCTGCATGGCCTTTTCACACAGGATCTGGCTGCTCTTTTTCTTGCCCGCATTGACCAGTTCCCATACTTCCAGGCAAAGTGCCGTGAAACGATCCCTGGATTCCCGTATCGGACCTTCCAGCATGGCAAAACGCTGGAGCAGGGCGGAATCTTCTGTCACCGTATAGGCAATGCGGATCAGCGCCGAGGACATCCGGAAGATCAGGAATTTGCATTTCAGGGCAGCATCCTGCTGCACCTCCAGTTTGCCGAATACATCCTTCAGATAGTTTTCCAGTTCCTCTCGGGAACCACCACGGATCAGATTCTCCATCTGAGTAACACATTCCGCCGCCAGCTCCATGTCCATGGTGTTATCCCGCTCTTCATCGGCAATATAATGGATGCCGCTCTCTCCCGGAGTGCAATATCCCAATGCACTCATAGCTCCTCTGTAGGCCTCGTGGCATTCTCCCAGATGTTCTCTGATACGGCTGACACCGATATGACAATGCATTTTCAGAATGCGTTCCGTACTCTGTACCATCTCTCCCACGGCAATATGCAGATACCGGTCGAAGGTCGACGTGGTGGCCGCCAGCACTGCAATGATCCTGCCGTCCATGGCAAAAGAATAATGCTTCATATATTTTTGCAGTATCATATCCACGGAATGTACCAGTTCCGGTCTCGTACGGTTCTTCCCGTTGGTATCCTCCACCGTGATGGCCAGCACCGCATACTGAAAGGCATTATTACGATCCTTCAAAAAGCCGTTGCCAACCGCCTGTTCCTGTAAAAGTTCCTCCCGGTCCTGCCCCTCAAAGCTGGCATAATCATCTAGCAAAAGGGGCAGAAAAAACTGTTGCAGATCCGGATTATCATGTTTTCTGGCATCAAATTCCGCAAAGATTCCGTCGATCTTAAGCTTGATCTTCTTCAGTTCTTCCGTCAGATCCACCATAGTGATAGGTTTCAACATATAACTGATAATATTGTACTGGATGGCCTGCTGGGCATAAGAAAATTCATCGAAGCCGCTTAAGAAGGCGATCTGTGTGGTAGGACGTACCTCTCTGACCTGTCTTGCCAGCTCGATTCCGGAGACAAAAGGCATCCGGATATCCGTAAGCAGCAGATCCGGTTCCATCCTCTCCACCAGTTCCAAAGCTTCGATGCCGTTCTCCGCTTCCCCCACGACTTGAAATCCGATGCTCTCCCAGTCGATCTTCCTTATGATTGCTCTGCGTAATTCCTCTTCGTCATCTGCCACTACGATTGTATACATTGCTGTCCCTCTCTGGTATGTATTATTTTAAGGTAAGTATCTTCCCGGAAAACGCAATGGGAAGGGATATTTTTCTGGTACTGTTTTCGCCTGCAAACAGAATCTGGGCAATGCCGTCAGCCGATACGGACGCAATCCTGCCGGTTCCGTATTTCTGATGCTGTACTTCCCGTCCGGACTCACAGGCTGCGATGCAGGCCTCCACTTCCCGTGGCGGCAGCTTCTGCACCTTTTTGTCCGGTGTCTTTAGCAGCGAGCCTCTGATCCCGACAGCCGTACCGGTCTTTCTTACAGCGTTTAACGGCTTCGTTTTCTCAAACACTTCTCCTGAAAAAGCAGAGGTCAGATTCGGTCCAAAGGTAAATACATACAGCTGTTCCTTCGCTCTCGTCATTCCCACATAATAAAGCCTTCTCTCTTCCTCATAGGCATTGGCCTCCGGGGAATCCGGTACACAGCCCCTCCCCGGAATCTGGGAAGGGATCACTCCCGCCAGCATATCCGCCAGATACACTCTTGTGTATTCCAGTCCCTTGCTGGAATGGATCGTGGACAGGATAAAATTACTCTTCGGATCCCCGTAGCCCTCTCGCATCATCTCCTGCAGCTTCTGTAATCTTGCAGGGAAATCAAACAGGCTGTTCTCCTGATCTCCCAGGGCCTTTAATATCTCCGCCTTGCCACTGTCCAACCCGTGGGTATCCATGAATTCCTGATATCCCATATAATTCAGGATCCGGTAGATAGCTTTTCCTGCTGACTCATACCGCATATTGTCCAGATGGGTAGCCAGTGCCTTGCACTGTTTTCTGGTGTAAACGGATACCTCATCCATTTCCGCCACCGTATCCAACAGTGTCAGTCGTCTGGTATTGGCATCCACCGCCTCCATGGCCGCCTTTTTGCTGATACCGGCTCCCATTTTGTAATAGATCCGAAGAAATGCCTCCCCATCCCATGGATCCAGAGACAACTGAATAAAATCACAGATATCGTTGACCACCGGATGGGAAAAGAAGGTCATATCCGAATTTTTCACCCGGCAGGACAATCCTTTACGTTCCAACAGATCAATGATGGGAAGTGCACTTTCGTTATTCCGGTATAATACTGCCGTCTCCTGTTCACAGTCCTGGGCTACTTTCAGCAGATAATTGTACTGTCCCTGTCTGGATACTGCCTTGATCTCTGTAACGCAGCCACCACCTTCTCTGGCCGCGGTCATCTTCTTCGGATGTCTGTTTTTATTCTTCTGGATCAGAGTATCCGCCGCCCGGACGATCTCCTGCCTGCTACGGTAATTGGTCTCCATGAGAAGGATCCCTGCTCCCGGGTGTCTGTCCTCAAAGGAGACAAGTGCCTGCGGGTAAGCTGCCCGGAAGCCGTAGATACTCTGGTCTTCATCTCCCACCATAAACAGATTCCGGCTCTGCGCCGCCAGCAGGTCGATCATATCATGCTGTATTTTCGAAGTATCCTGCGCTTCATCCACACAGAAATACCGATACTGCTCCCTGAAATGTGCAAGTACCTCAGGATACTGTTCCAGAATTCTGAGGGCGTAGATCATCTGATCATCGTAATCGATCATCTGCATCTGCCTGAGTTTCGCATTATAAGTACGGAATATCTCCGGGAATTTCTCCACATCCGTGTCCATATCCCGGATTTTCTCCGGTGTCAGACGCATATTTTTCGCATAGGTGATATCCAGCTGGGTCTCTTTGATATCATTTTCCGTGGCGTATTTCCCCGTTACTTCCAGAAAAGACTGTTTGACGGCCGCCGAGGCTTCCTTGTCTGCCACCTGAAAAGGCGTTTTCCCGGTACGGTAGGCAAAATATTGCAGTACCTTCTGGGAGATGCCGTTGATGGTGCGAAACTCCAGCCGCTCTGCATCCGCTTCTCCGAACATCCCCGCAAACCGCCTGCGCATATCATTCGTTGCCGCCACCGTATAGGTCACTGTCAGGATCGACTCCGGTGTTATTCCCAGGCAATAGATCATATAGCCCAGTCTGCTGACCAGTACGGTGGTCTTACCGCTTCCTGGAACCGCAAGAAGCAGTACCGGACCTTCCGTAGCCTGTACCGCCTGCATCTGCTGTTCGTTTAACTGTATGTGATAGTTCCGTACAAATTCCGTAAAATTCAATTCATTGTCCCACTTTCCGCCTCCGGCATTTTTCTGCCTTCCTTTGTTGCTATCGGCTCACCGTCCAGTACTGCATCCAGAAGGATACCATTCTCATCGTAAGACAGTTTTAAGGAGAAAAAGGGGCGGTTCTCACGAAGCAGCCGGAAAAAGATCTTGTCCCCTTCCCAGAGATCCAGTTCCTCCACCTTATTGATCTCCACCCATTCCAGTGCTCCTTCGTCACACTCCCTCGGTTCCCCCGTAAATCCATCCGCCGTATACAGGCACATATACTAACAGACGTCCCGGTATAAAAAGGTGATGATTCCCCGGAACCGGTAGGCCGTCAGAGTATACCCTGTCTCTTCCTTTACTTCCCGGAGCACACAGTCCTCCGGGCTTTCGTCCGCCTCGAAATGACCACCCACGCCGATCCATTTGTCTTTGTTAATGTCATTTTCCTTCTTCACCCGGTGAAGCATCAGATATTTTCCGTCCTGCTCGATGTAGCAGAGCGTGGTCAGATTTCTGAGCTGCTGTATACTCATTTTCTTTCTCCTCTATATCCCTATCCTCTGAAAAATCTGTCCAAAATTATTATTTCTTACAATGTTCCGCAATGGCTGCGATCGCTTTCTCCATCTTGAACGGTTCCGCCAGACGTGCATTCCTTCCGGCGGTCAGACATTTCTTCGCATCTTCTTCATACGTCAGCGCATTTTCCCTATTCCTCACATTACAAATCCATTTTTGCATTTGAATGTATATTTAATTTATTTTACCATGTTAACTGCCGGACGGCAACCTTATTGCTCCAGCATATTCTCAATAAAAATCCCATATCCTCTGGTACTGTCCTGCACGAGAACATGGGTGACGGCCCCTACGAATTTACCGTTCTGGATGATAGGTGCACCGCTCATTCCCTGGACGATTCCTCCGGTCAGGGCGATCAGGTCAGAATCTGTGACTTTCAGTTCGATTCCCCGGTTCACGTTGTCATGATCGAGATGAATGTCGGTGATCTCGATATCATAGTATCTGGTGGTGCCGTCTACGGTACACAAAATCTGCGCCGGTCCCTTTCGGATCTCCTGTTTTAATCCAATGGGCATCGCCTCTTCCGTTCCCATTGCCAGTGCTTTGTCATTGCACTTGCCGAAGATTCCCCGGACACTGTTGCTGGTAATATCCCCCAGAATCCTGTCATCAGAATAGACGATCATTCCCGTCATTTCCCCCGGATGACCGGCCGTTCCCTTCTGAATGGAGATGATCTCCGTCTGGTACAGGGTTCCGTCATTCATTTCCATCAGGTTGCTGGTGTCCACATCATTGATTCCATGCCCCAGTGCTCCGAAATTTCCCTGACTGTCAATGTAGGTCATGGTTCCCACACCCTGGGCATTGTCCCTGACCCAGACACCAATCTTATATTTCTTCGTCTGATCCTGTACCGGATCGATTTTAACATCAAAATATTCTTCGCCCCGCCGGATCGTCAAAATCGCTGCTTCTCCATTACCGTTTTCGATCCGGGTGATCAGATCATCCTTGTCCGCCACTTCCGTGCCGTTCAGTTTCACCACATAATCGCCGCTTTTCAAAATATGTTCCGCCGGAGCCACCTTCTCCCCGTTGACAGAACGGAACTCTCCGGTACCTATGACCATTACCCCTTCGGTCTTGACATAGATTCCGATGGGAACACCTACCGGGATCAGCTGCTGATCCTCGATCACCCGGATCCCCACCTGCTTAAAAGGCAGGATCCCGAACAGCTTCACCTGCATCTCAAGGCTGTCCGTCATTCCGGTCTTCATAGTCACCGGCTGACTCAGATCCAGTGTCACGGCACCTTGGGGAATATTACTGGTTCCCTGTTCACTGACACTTAAAATCTCACCTTTTGCGGGAATATCCAGTGCCAGTGATTCCTCCGATTCCGCCCGCATATAAATAACAGAAGGAATACTGCTGTCCACCAGATAATAGCTGTAGCCAAAGAGTCCCATACCGGCCAGGATAAGGGCAGCACAAAGGCAGGCCCGGTAAATCCGCAGTCTGCGCACCTTCTGTTTCCAGAGCTGCAAAATGATGACTGCATCTTCTCCTGCCTGCCTTTTTACTTTTTCCGTTTCCGTAATCCATAGCTTCATACACATTCCCCCACTGAACTTCTGCCATTGCTGTATAGGGTATAGTGTACGTCACATTCCTATTTTTAATCTGTGATCACCGGGATTTGCGGTTTACAGTTTTCTCCAGTTTAACCACAAATGACCACATTCCCACTGCTTTTATATTCCTCCGGGCAGTCGTCCGTCAGAATCGTTCCGCTCTGAAACGCCCCGAAGGTCACAGAGCTGACATTTCCGAACTTAGAATGATCTGCCAGAATAAAACATTCTCTGCATTGTCCCATGGCAGTCTTTTTCACCATGGCCTCATTCATATCCGGTGTGGTCAGGCCACTCTGCCTACTGATCCCGTTGGTTCCAAAAAAACCTTTGGTAAAATGATAGCTCTGTAAATTCATCAGTGCCTGATTGCCTACCACAGCCTCCGTGGAGCCTTTTAATTCACCGCCGACGAGATATACACGGAATCCTGCCGCTGCCAGTGTCTTGGCATGCGCTACCGCATTGGTCACAAAGGTGGCACTTTTCTCTGTCAGATAAGAAAGCATACTTGCTGTGGTCGTACCTGCATCCAGATAGATAAAATCCTCCGGCTGGATCAGTGCTGCCGCTTTGGCAGCCACCAGCTGTTTGGCTTCCACATTGACTTCTGCCTTCTGTTCCACTGTGGGTTCATGTGTTATCACCGTCCGGTCACATGCCACAGCACCTCCAAAGACCTTTACCAGCTTCCCGGCATTATGCAATGCTGTGATGTCCCGGCGTACCGTGGATTCCGACGTATTTAACAGATCTTTTACCTCGGCCACCGTAATGCTGTTTTTTTCTTCCAATAATTTCAGAATGATCTCATAACGTTGTTCTGTCAGCATAAATTGTTATTTTCTCTTTCCTTTGTCACATCTGTCTCCAGTATGATCTTACGCACGGGAAGAATACTTCCGGGAGACATGGATAATTCATCCACACCCATTGCAAGGAAACGTCTGGTCAGTGTCTGGTCTGCTCCCAGTTCTCCACAGATGCCCGCCCAGATACCTGCCTTGTGGGCATTCTCCACGACCATCTGTATCATGCGAAGCACTGCTGGATGGTGCGGATCGTAAAATGCATCCAGCTTCGGATTCTGCCTGTCGATGGCCAGTGTGTACTGGGTCAGATCGTTAGTACCGATACTGAAGAAATCCACTTCCTTCGCCAGCTCTGCACTCATCATGACAGCAGCCGGTGTCTCGATCATAATACCCTGCTTCGGTTCTCCGAAAGACACACCCTGTTCCGTCAGTTCCTGTTTTACCTCCGCCACAATTTCTTTGATCCGGTGGACTTCTTCCACGCTGATGATCATGGGATACATAATGGAGATATTACCAAATGCGCTGGCGCGGAACAGTGCACGGAGCTGTGTCTTGAAGATCTCCGGTCTGGTCAGACAGATACGGATGGCACGGCATCCCATGGCCGGATTTTCCTCCGGCTCCATTTCGAAGTAATCGCACTTCTTGTCTGCACCGATGTCCAGTGTACGTATGATCACAGGCTTTCCCGCCATGGTCTCCGCCACAGTGCGGTAGATCTGAAACTGTTCTTCCTCGGTAGGGAAGGTTTCTCTCTCCAGATATAAAAACTCACTGCGGAACAGGCCGATACCGCCGGCATCGTTCTGCAATACGGCCGCCAGATCCTTGCTGTTACCTATATTAGCATAGAGCATGATCTTCTTACCGTCAATAGTGATATTTTCACGTCCCTTTAAGGTCTGGAGCAGTTCTTTCTTCTCCTGCTCCTCCTGCTTTAGCTGCTGCATTTTCGACAGAGTATCTTCATCGGGATCCACATAGATGCAGCCGTTTCGTCCGTCCACGATACCAAGCTTTCCGTCTATGGCATCGGTCAGAGGGATATCGGTGCCGATCAGTGCCGGAATGCTCATGGTGCGGGCCAGGATCGCCGTATGGGAATTCACAGATCCATGTACCGTTACAAAGGATATTACCAGATCCTTGTTCAACTGTACCGTCTCGGAGGGTGCCAGGTCGTCTGCCACAATGATCACGGGTTCTTCCGATGCCGCCATGCCTGCCGTTCTGCCACCCAGCACGCTTAATACGCGCTCGGAAATGTCTTTGACATCCGCAGATCTGGCTCTCATGTAGTCATCCTCCATGGAGGCAAACATCTGTGCAAAATTGTCTCCGGTGGAAGCCACCGCATACTCTGCATTCACCTGCTGCATATGAATGATGTTCTCAATGGATTCATTGTAATCATCATCCTCCAGCATCATCTGATGAATCTCGAAAATAGCTGCATTGGCTTCTCCCACTTCTTTCAAGGCCTTCTGGTACAGATTCTGCAGCTGCTCCATGGCGGTTTGTCTGGCCTGTCTGTAACGGGCGATCTCCCGGTCGGGATTCTCGATCTTCACACGCTTTACCTGCTGCTCATCCTTCTTATGAACACTGATCCTGCCAATGGCAATTCCGCCGAATACACTTTTTCCCTGGTAGACTTCCATGACTTTTCTCCTCTCCTGACGATAATATTATGATTACTTAGAGGTTTGCTTTCACAAATTCCGTAACAGCTGCATAAGCTGCTTCCTCATCCTCACCGTCGAAGGTCAGGGTGATCTCGTTTCCGGCCTTAACAGCCAGAACCATGATGCCGAAGATTCTCTTGCAGTCTCCGGTCTTGCCGTCCTTGGTCAGAGTGATGGCACTCTGGAATTCCTTTGCTGCCTTTACCAGTTCTCCTGCGGGGCGAGCATGGATACCTTCGGGATCTGTGATAACATATTTAAATTCTTTCATTTTCTTATCTCCTTTTCTGATTTTTTATATTACGGTAACTATTCAGCACCCACATTCGCAAAACCGCTCTTTCAGAGCTTCCCTTTTGCTCATGTGGTTACTTTTTTCTTCAATACACCCAACAGCAGTGCGGACACTACCGTACCTGCCACCAGTGCCACCAGATACATCACTGCGTTACCTACTACAGGGAATACGAAAATTCCGCCGTGAGGTGCCATCAGTGTGCAGTGGAATGCCATGGACAGGGCGCCTGCCAGTGCCGAACCGATGATGCAGGAAGGAAGCACATGCAGAGGATCGGATGCCGCAAAAGGAATCGCACCTTCGGTGATGAACGCCAGGCCCATGATGAAGTTGGTGGGACCTGCGTCTCTCTCTTCCTTGGTGAATTTATTCTTGAATAACAGGGTTGCCAGTGCAATGGCACAGGGAGGAGTCATACCTCCGATCATAACAGCTGCCATGATGTCGTAGTTGCCTGCGGTAATTGCTGCGGTTCCGAATACATAAGCTGCCTTGTTGAAGGGGCCACCCATATCGATAGCCATCATGCCGCCCAGGATCAGTCCCAGTACGATCCGACTGGAATCACCCATACCACTCAGGAAATTATTCAGTCCTGTATTGATGCCACCCATGATCGGTTCTACCACGAAGTTCATTGCCAGTCCCATGATCAGGATACCCACTACCGGGTAGATCAGTACCGGTGCCAGCTTTTCAATGGCATCGGGAAGCTTATCGCAGATCTTGCGAAGTCCTACGATCAGGTAGCCTGCCAGGAAGCCAGCCACCAGTGCTCCTAAAAATCCGGACTTGCCGTTTGCCGCCAGCATACCGCCTACAAAGCCAAGCGCCAGCGCCGGTCTGTCGCCGATTGCCATACCGATGAAGCCCGCCAGTACCGGAAGCATCAGACCGAATGCCACGCCGCCGATATTCTTGAACATTGCGGCTATGGGAGTAATCGTACCAAAGTTACTTCTCTGATCTGCGGGAAGTGCATTGATATCAACGTTCAGTCCGTCGATCAGGAATGCAATTGCGATCAGAATACCTCCGCCTACTACAAAAGGAAGCATATGGGATACGCCGTTCATCAGCTGGGTATAGATCTTATGAGCTGCGCTTTCCTTACCGGTTACGGCTGTAGTTGTTTCACTGCTTTCCCCGTGGAAAACTTCCACGTTTCCACTCATTGCCTGTTTTACCAGCTGGTCTGCCTTGCCAATACCGTCGGATACCTGACAGCTGATGACTTTCTTGCCGTTAAAGCGGTCCATGGGTACTTTGGCATCAGCCGCCACGATGATGCAGTCCGCCGCTTCAATCTCTTCTGCAGTCAGTACATTTTTTGCGCCTGCGGAGCCTCTGGTCTCAATCTTAATCTGACAGTCTGCTGCTCTGGCTGCCTTTTCCAATGCTTCTGCTGCCATATAGGTATGAGCGATTCCAGTCGGACAGGAGGTCACTGCCAACAGCTTAAAGCCTTTCTTCTCCTCGGTGGTAATACCGGTATCACTTAATCTGTCATCAATGCTCTTGGCACTTTCATCTGCTGCATCAATGATCTGTAAAAACTCATCTACGCTTTTTGCGTTTCTCAGGGAAGTGGTAAAATTTTCATCCATCAGCATCACGGACAGTTTGCTCAGCACATCCAGATGTACATTATCCTTTGTATTCGGTGCTGCAATCAGGAACAGTAAGGTCACCGGTTCACCGTCCAGGGATTCATACTCCACACCGTTTTTGATCACCATGGCTGCCAGGCCAGGGGCCTTTACCGCATCACATTTTCCGTGAGGGATCGCAATGCCCTCGCCGATTCCTGTAGTGCTTTCTTCCTCTCTTGCATAGACCTGCGCACGATACTTCTCCACATCAGACAGCTTTCCGCTTTTTGCCATCAGCTTCACTGCCAGATCCAATGTTTCCTTTTTGTCAGCCGGTGCCGCATTCAGGGAAATACTATTTTTGTCCAAAAGATCTGTAATTCTCATGTTGTGACCCATCCTCTCTTTTTATATTTATCATTGTTATTGTTCTACCTGCTGTAATACCTGCAAGACTTCTTCTCTGGTGGCCAGATTCTCGGAAAATGCACTGGCGCTTCCTGCAGCAATTCCCATATGGAACGCATGTACATAATCTTTCTTTTCCATCCATCCTGTCAGGAAACCTGCCACCATGGAATCGCCTGCACCCACACCATTGACCAGTGTTCCCTTCGGTGCCGGAGCTCCCATGCTCTGTCCGTCCGCTGCGATCAATACTGCTCCTTCGCCTGCCATGGAAATCAGTACATTCTGTGCTCCCATCTCCTGCAGTTTCCTGCCGTATGGAACCACCTCTTCCCTTGTGGAGAGCTTCACACCGAAGATATCCCCCAATTCATGGTTGTTGGGTTTTACCAGAAAAGGATGATACGGCAATACCTTTACCAGCAGGTCTCTGGTGGCATCCACTACGGTGAGAACACCTCTTCCCTGAATTCTCTCCAGAATTCTCTGATAAATGTCATCCGGCATGGTATAAGGAATACTTCCTGCCAATACCAGGACATCTCCGTCTCCCAGTCTGTCAATCTTTTCCATCAGCTGTTCCAAAGCCTTTGCATCAATATCCGGGCCACAGCCATTGATCTCTGTTCCGTCAATACTTTTCAGCTTCAGATTGATTCTGGTCATTCCGTGATCGATTTTGATGAAATCAGCATTTACGCCAAACTCGTTCAATCTTCGGATCAGTTCCTCTCCGGTGAATCCCGCCGCATATCCCAGGGCTGTGGAATCCAGTCCCAGATTCTTCAGTACGATAGAGACATTGATTCCCTTTCCTCCCGGAAGAATCAGCTCTGATGAGGTTCTGTTCGTCATTCCCAGCTGAAAGTCATCCACGGATACGATGTAATCCAGTGACGGATTGAAGGTCACGGTACAAATCATTTCTATCCCTCCTGTCTGTCATCTTTCTTGTTCTTATGATGTTATTATATCTTCACATTCAGTCAAATTCAATCAATTTAATTCACAAATATGGTGCTTTATTTTGGTTGAATTTGCACAAAATAAAAGGATGAAGTATTTCTTCATCCTTTTTCAATGTTTCTTTCACTATAGCATTTCCCTTATCTGGCTTCTTTAAACCCGTTTGCCTGTTCTTTCATTTCCTTTGCATTGGAAAGCGCCGCTTCCGTCAGTGCATCACTGCCTAACAGTCTTGCCAGCTCCGCCAGGCTTTCCTCTTCTGCCACCTTGTGAATGTCCGTAATGGTCATATCATCGGTACTGCTCTTTTCAATAATGAAATGCACATCCGCCATGGCTGCGATCTGAGGCAGATGAGTGATACAGATGACCTGATGGGCTCCTGCCAGAATACTCAGCTGCTCCGCTACTTTCCATGCGGTTCTGCCGCTGATACCGGTATCGATCTCATCAAAGATCAATGTATCAATGGCATCTTTCCCTGCCAGTACCGTTTTGATCGCCAGCATCACCCGGGACAGTTCACCGCCACTGGCCACCTGGTTCAAAGGTTTCAGACTTTCTCCGGGATTGGTGGAAATCAGGAATTCCACATCATCATAGCCTTTTGCTGTAATGGCCTGACCGGGTCTGACTGCGATGTCAAATTCCACCGTCAGGAAATTGAGACCTATCAGCGCATCTTTCAATTTCTGCGTCAGTACCGCTGCATTTTTTCTGCGGATCTCAGACAGTTCTTCACAGGCTTTCTTCAGTAACGCCTGTTTTTCCTCCCACTCGGCGTTCAATTTCTGCATATAGGCATCATAATCCGCCAGTTTTTCCAGATAAGCTTCTTTTTCCTCTTTGTACCGCAGGATCTCTTCGATCGTGTTGCCGTATTTTCCCTTGAGGTGATTGATGGTATTCAGGCGATCCTCTGTACTGCGAAAATCCTCTTCATCAAATTCCAGATCCGACATATATTCGGAGACATCATGATTGTAATCTGACAAAAGACTTTCCACCTCTGCCAGCTGTTCCTCCATCTGTTCCAGTGCAGGATCATACATGGTCACACTACGCAATGCCCGCAGTGCCCTGCTCAAAGAATTCCCGGCACCGTCTTCCGCGTCATTGCCACTGAGTTGATAGCTCTCCGCCAGGCTTTCCGCAATTTTTCGGCTGTTGGACATTTTGCGGTACGCCTGTTCCAGTTCCTCATCTTCTCCGGGCTGCAGGGAAGCATCCGCGATCTCCTTTTGTTCAAATTCCGCCAGAGACTGTTCTCTGCTTCTGGAGGTATCATCCAGAGTTTCCTCTGTGATCTTTTTCTCCAGGGCAGTACACTCATGATAAAGTGCAGCCACCCGCCCTGCGCATTCTGCAAATTCCGCTCCCGCATAGGCATCCAGGATCTCCATATGTTTTTTCTTGTTTAGCAGAGACTGGTGCTCATGTTGTCCGTGAATATCGATCAGCAGCTCCGAAAGTTCCTTCACCTGCTTTGCCGTCACGGTCTCTCCATTGATGCGGCAGATGCTTTTCCCGGAGGAAAGTTTTCGGCTCAGGATCACGGTTCCGTCTTCCGAAGGTTCCAGATCCATGCTCTTTAATTTTTCCGCCAGCCTTTCTTCCTCGCAGTCGAAGACCAGTTCCACCAGACCGTTCTCTTCTCCCCGTCTGAGCATGTCTTTCTCGAACTTTCCTCCCAGTGCCAGATTCACTGATCCAATGAGTAATGATTTACCGGCACCGGTCTCACCGGTCAGTATATTCAGTCCTTCTCCGAACTCTACCTCTGTCTCCCGGATAAGAGCCAGATTTTTCACGCGTAAACTACGAAGCATGTATTTCCCCCTGTCTTACCTTTCTATCATCAGATGGATCTTGTCCATAAGGATCTGGGTATCTTCCACGGTCCGCACTGCCACCATGATCGTATCATCTCCGGCGATACATCCCACCACTTCGGAGAATTTCAGGGCATCCAGTGCCGCCGCCACTGCCATGGCCATGCCGGATACGGTCTTGATCACCAGAATATTCTGTGCCATGTCCATGGAGATAAAACCGTCTCTGAGGACGCGGATGTATTTATCTCCCATATGACTGTCATCCTGTTTTAAAATGACGTATTTCTGTTTGCCGCCACCGGTGGGTACTTTGGACAGCTTCAGTTCTCTGATATCTCTGGATACGGTAGCCTGTGTCACAGCAAAACCGGCTTCCTTCAGATAGCCCGCCAGTTCCTCCTGGGTCTCCACATCTCTTTTTTCTATAATCTCCACGATCTTGCGATGTCTTGTTTTCTTCATCTTGACCTCATGCCTTTCTCACAACAATTCGTCAGGAATCTCTCATTTTCCGATGCAATACATCCAGGAAGCTTACCTGATTCAGCTGAATAAACTCGGTGATCTTCTCCGACTGCACAATACGGATCCGGTCTCCGGTACACATGGTCACTTTGTGGCTGCCGTCATAATTGGCTTCCACGGTCTGGCTTTTGCCCTCTCTGCCACCGGGAATCTCTATAACGATCTCATCTTCCGGGGACAGGATAATGCTTCTCTGGTTCAGGCTGTGGGGGCAGATCGGTGTCAGGGTGATCAGTTTCGCCGTGGGCTCCACCAGCGGCCCGCCCGCCGACAGATTATATCCCGTGGATCCTGTCGGTGTAGTCACGATCATTCCATCTGCCTTGTAATGATTCAGAAGCTGTCCGTTGACATAGATGTTGAATTCTATGATCTGCAGGGATCCGCTTCGGGAAATGACGATGTCATTCAAAGCCCAGCCTTCCGACACGGTTCCATCCGCACAGCAGACTTTACCGTTTAACATCATTCTGCGTTCTTTCTTAAAATCATCCCGGATCAGGCGGTCCAGAGATTCCTCTAATCCAGACAGTTCGATCTCCGTCATATAACCTACGGTTCCCAGATTCACTCCGATGATGGGGACAAGGATCTTCTTCGTCTCTCTGGCTGCCTGCAGCACCGTGCCGTCGCCGCCCAATACGATCATGCAGTCCACATCTAACGGAATGTCCGTTGCTTCCTCTTCCGCCACGGAATCCGCTTCTTCCTTCCAGTCGGATTCCTTGACCTTTAATTTCACCGTACAGCCTTTGGTTTCCAGATAATTCTGGATCCGTTTCGTGGTCGCAAGCTCCTGATCCTTATGCTTGTTGGTATATATCAGAAAATGCTTCATAGCTTCGCACTCCTTGTCTGTTACAGGGTATGAGAGTTGTCTACGATACCTTTGATTACGGCATCCCATTCAGGGGTATAGGACAGTCCGGTCTTTTCCTCTATAATAGTCTGTAAGGCGCTCTCCGCTTCATGCTCGGTCAGCGCCAGCTTTTCTTCGGAGATCTCCTCCGGCTTACGGATATGCAGCAGATATTCGATATTGCCCTCCGGTCCCTTGATGGGGGAATATTCCAGATGCAGTACTTCGAAACCAATGCTGTCCGCATAGTCGATGATCTTGCGGATCACTTCCTCGTGGATCTGAGGCTCTCTCACCACACCGTTCTTGCCCACCTTGCCTCTGCCGGCCTCGAACTGGGGCTTGATCAGACACACCATCTGTCCGCCGGTCTTTAACAGATTTCTCGCCGGGATCAAAATCTTGGTCAGGGAAATAAAGGACACATCCACGCTGGCGAAATCCAGTGCATCCGGGATATCCTCCGGGGTCACATAACGGAAATTGGTCTGTTCCATGCATACCACCCGCTCATCATTCCGCAGTTTCCAGGCTAACTGCCCCTGTCCCACGTCCACGGAATACACCTTCGTGGCTCCGTTCTGGAGCATGCAGTCCGTGAAGCCTCCGGTAGATGCACCGATATCCATGCAGATCATGCCGTCCAGCAGAAATCCCCACTGTTCCATTGCCTTTTCCAGCTTCAGGCCTCCGCGGCTGACATATTTCATGGTATGATTTCTGACTTCCAGCTTGATCTTGCTGACATCAAATCCGGTGCCGGCCTTGTCTTCCTTCTGTCCGTTGACATAGACATTGCCCGACATTATGATGGCTTTTGCCTTTTCTCTGGAAGGAGCATACCCCTGCTCTACCAGAATCACATCCAGTCGTTCTTTCATCTTCGTCTCCTAATTATTTATAATCTTTCCAGAATTTTCTCCGTGATGCTTTCCGCATCCAATCCGATCTCCTTTTTCAAAAGCTCTACATTTCCATGTTCCACATAAGCATCGGGAATAGCTGCCATGACACATTTGATCCGTTTCTCGTGGTCATTCAGACAGTCCAACACCTTTTCTCCGAATCCTCCGCTTTGGACATTTTCTTCCATGGTCACGATCATCTCATGATCTTCACAGGCCGAAAGTACTGCCTCTTCGTCAATGGGCTTGATAAATCTGGCATTGATGATACTTGCCTTGTAACCCTTTTCATGCAGAAGCTTCTGGACTTCCTCCGCTGTCTTTACCATACTGCCTACGGCAAACAATGCGATACCGCCCTCTCTTGCGATCCACTCCGCCTTGCCCAGTTCAATGGGGGCACGGTGTTCGGCAAGTCCGGCATAAGCCGTTCCTCTGGGATATCGCACCGCAATGGGCGCATCCAGTGCCACGGCAAACTTCATCATATCCGATAATTCCCATTTGTTCTTCGGCGCACAGATATGCATATTGGGAATTCCCGACAGATAGGTATAATCAAAAATACCCTGATGGGTCTCACCGTCACTCCCCACCAGCCCTGCACGATCTATAGCAAACACTACTGGCAGATTCTGAATACACACATCATGCAGGATCTGATCGTAGGCTCTCTGTAAAAATGAAGAATACACCGCAACAATAGGCTTCATGCCTCCTGCTGCCAGTCCTGCTGCGAAGGTCACCGCATGTTCCTCCGCAATTCCCACATCAAAGAACCGGTCCGGGTACATATTCCGGAAACGCTTTAAGCCGGTGCCGTCCGGCATGGCTGCCGTAATAGCCACTACCCGTTCGTCCCGCTGGCCCAGCTTGCACATAACAGTGGAAAACACATCCGTATAATTGGCCACGGTGCGGGGATGGGAAGGAATTCCCGTCTCGATGTCAAAAGGCTCTGCCCCGTGGAATCTGGCGGGATGTTTCTCCGCCGGTCCATAGCCCTTGCCCTTCTGGGTAATCACATGCACCAGCACAGCTCCCTTGACTCTCTTGGCTTCCTCAATGACCTTGATCAGGCCTTCGATATCATGTCCGTCTACCGGGCCTAAATAAGTCACTCCCATATCCTCAAAAAACATCCCGGGGATCACCAGCTGTTTGAAGCTGCTCTTGGCCCGGCGGATACTGTTGACAATACCGTCGCCACCGGGTTTTCTCTTGAGAGCGTTGTATATGCCCTCTTTCAGATCCAGATAGCCGGTCGCCGTACGGATATTGTTCAGATATTTGGAAACACCGCCCACATTTTCGGAGATGGACATATTGTTGTCGTTTAATACCACAATAAAGTTCGTCTCCAGTTTGGCTGCATTGTTCAAGGCCTCGTAAGCCATACCTCCTGTCAGAGAGCCGTCTCCGATCACGGATACAATGGTGGTCTTCTCCCCTTTGAGATCTCTTGCCTTCACCAGTCCCAGTCCTGCGGATATGGAAGTAGAACTGTGTCCGGTATCAAATGCATCATAATCACTTTCTTTTCTCTTGGGGAACCCACTCATGCCATGGAACTGGCGTAAGACATCGAAACCGTCCTTGCGGCCCGTTAATATTTTGTGGGTATAAGACTGATGACCTACATCCCAGATGATCTTGTCCTCCGGGAGATTCAGAGCAAGATGAAGTGCCATGGTCAGTTCCACCGCTCCCAGGTTCGAACCCAGATGCCCCCCGGTCACACTGATCTTTTCGATCAGGAACTGCCGAATCTCCTCCGCCAGTTCCCCATAGTCTGATTTATCTATTTTTTTGATATCGTTTGCTTTCTCGATCTTATCCAGTAACATTGGCTTTTCCTCTGCTATTTCGTTCTATGGACCAGGTGCAGCAACAGCTCCTTCAGAAATTCATGTTCTCCCGAAAAGCTGTCCAGAATTGCTACCGCTTCCCCGGTCAGCCGTTCCACTTCTCTGCCGGATTCTTCCAGTCCGTGTAAAGTCACATAGGTCTGCTTATGATTCTGTGCATCACTTCCGGTAGCTTTTCCCAGCTCCTTGCTGTCCCCTATCACATCCAGAATGTCATCCTGGATCTGGAATGCAATGCCGACATTGTAGGCACACAGTTCCAATGCCGCAATCTCTTCATCGGTTGCCCCTGCCAGCGTAGCTCCGATAGTCATGGCCGACTGGATCAGGGCTGCCGTCTTGTTGGCATGGATGAACAGGATCTGTTCTGTGGTCAGAGGTTCTGCCTGTTCCTCCGCTTCAATGTCTGCGTTCTGTCCGCCGATCATCCCATAGATTCCTGCCTTGCGGGCTAAAATATTCAGTGCCGCCGCCACTCTCGGGTAATTCGGATCTACCGGTTCTCCCGAGGTGCATGCCGGAAAAGCACGAAATGCAGTCTCAAAGGCATAATTGAGCAGTCCGTCTCCTGCCAGAACTCCCATTCCGTCTCCGTACACAGACCAGGTAGTCTTGCGGCCTCTGCGGTACTCGTCATTATCCATGGCCGGCAGATCATCGTGTACCAGAGAATATGTATGGATCATCTCGATCGCCACCATAAAAGGCTCTATAATATCACCGTCGCCGCCGAACATCTTATAGGTCTCCTGCATCAGCATGGGACGCAGACGCTTTCCGCCTGCCATAAGGCTGTAATTCATAGCTTCAATAACGGTCTTCTGGTATCCTTCCTCCGCCGGAAGATATCCCTTAAGCAATTCTTCGATTGCTGCCGTTCTCTTCTGCAATTCCTGTCTGAATAATGTTTCTTCCATGTCTGATGCCAACCTTCCTCTACCTGCCGGTATACTTGTATGCTTACTGGGGATCCAGCGGTTCCAGTCCGCCCTCTTCGTTCAGCTTCATGACCTGTTTTTCCACCCGGTCGATCTGTTCGCTGCACTGTTTCAGCAGCTTCATGCCCTTGCTGTACGCCGTAAAAGCTTCCTCCAGGGAAATATCCTCTGCTTCCAGCTGTCCGATCAGTTCTTCCACTGCGGAAAAATTCTCTTCCAGGCTCTGTGGTTCCTGTGCTTCCGTTTTCTTTTTTCCTGCCAAAATAGCACCTCCGTCTGCTGCCGCATCTATCTGCATCCCCCCCGGATACCGGTAAATGCTATCCGGGAAGTCTTTCTTCCTTCTGTATCTGTTCCACCCGGGTATCGATCACGCCGTCACTCATCCGGATCCGCAGGCGCTCCCCTGCTTCTACCTGGGTCACGGAACGGATATTTTTCCCATCGGTATCCTCCACATAGGAAAAACCACTGTTTAACTTTTCCAAAGGAGAGACCGCTTTCATTCTCTCAATATACAATGCCAGGTTATGTCTGCGTTCCCGCAGGATCGCCTGCAGCCGGTTCTGCAGCCGGTCTTCCAGCTGTATGCTGTAAGTCCTCTTCTCCCGTATCCGGCTGGCGGGGCTTAAATATTTCAGGCGCATTTCCATCTGATCCGCCTGCTGCCTCTTATGCTGAAGCACTCGTCCCATCCGCTGATACAGCCTGTCCTGTCTGTCCAAAATCTCATTCTCAATATCACTGACCTGTGTCACTGCCAGTTCTGCCGCTGCCGACGGGGTCGGTGCCCGCAGATCCGCCACATAATCAATGATCGTGGTATCCGTCTCGTGTCCAACCGCCGAAATAATGGGAACAGAGCAGTCGAATACTGCCTGTGCCACCATTCTCTCGTTGAATGCCCACAGATCCTCGATGGAGCCGCCCCCACGTCCCACGATCATGACATCCACGCCCTGTCTCTCCAGTGCACGGATTCCGTTCACAATGGAAGGCGCCGCCGAAGCTCCCTGTACCAGCGCAGGATACAAAATAATCTGCACGAAGGGATTCCGTCTGGAGGCGATCTGTATGATATCCCGGACTGCCGCGCCGGTATCTGCCGTGACTACCCCAAGAGTATGGATATACTTCGGAATCTGCTGCTTATACTCCGGAGCAAACATGCCCTCTTCCGCCAGTTCCCGTTTTAGTTGTTCGTATTTTTCATAGAGGGCTCCGGCGCCGTCCAGCGTCACTTCCTTCACATACAGCTGATATCTGCCGTCACGCTCAAATACACTCACACTGCCCTTCGCAATTACCTGCTGCCCTTCCGTCAGCCGGAATCCCAGACCTCTCCGGTCTCCGGCGAACATAATGCAGTTCAGGGCACTGGCAGAATCCTTTAACGTAAAATAAATATGTCCAGAGGGATGGTATTTACAGTTGCTTACCTCACCCTTTACAGATACCATCTGTAAAAAGTAATCCTGCGTGAACATATTTTTGATATAAGTATTCAGTTGTCGTACGCTGATTACGTTCTGTATCCTACTCACCGGATTTCATGATCTTGGCAAGGATCGCATTGACGAATCCGCCAGAGCTTTCCTGTCCGTACTTTTTGGCAATCTCGATTGCCTCGTTAATAGCAACGCCATTCGGGATATCGTCATCATAGCGCAGCTCATATGCACCAAGACGCAGTACTGCAAGCTCCACCTTTCCCATACGGGTGGTATCCCAGCCTTCGGTATTCTCATTCAACAGCCTGTCAAGCTCGGGGATTTTCTCCCTGATCTTCTCAAAGCGGGCCGCAATGGCATCTGCATCCTGCCAGGAAGGAACTTCCTCATTATTCTCGCGGAACAATGCAATCTGTTCCGGCATATCCTCCGGTGCATGAAACTCCACGCGGTATAAAAGTTTGAAAACCTGTTCTCTCTGCTCGTGTCTTCCCATAATATCTTCCTGTAATTCCTCTTATTTATCCTTCTTCATGTTCACACCGGCAATACGGATGTTCACATCAGAGCAGGTCAGTCCTGTCATATTCTCAATGGCATTTTTCACCTTCTGCTGTACTGCCTGACAGGTAGCGGGAATATTGTAACCGTACTCCATGGTCACAGTCAGATCCACGGTCACATTCTTGTCCAGCACCTCTACTTTGACACCCTTGGTCAGGCTCTTAACGCCTACCTTGCTCATGAGTTCGTTGGTAACATTACCAGCCATGGCGCTGACACCGTCTACCTCGGTAGCTGCTAAAGATGCGATCATAGCCACTACATCATCGGCGATCTGTACGGTACCGATGCTCTCGTCTTCCCTTAATACCAGGTTCTTCTTATCTATTTCTTTTTCCATGATAGCTGATCCTCCTAATAATAACTAATTAGTTACAGTATACCAAATCCTTATTCATTTGTCACCCAAAAAGTCAAGGATAATTGTTTCCCGTTCTGGGCATAAGTGACGGTATTGCTGTTCCCCTGTATCTGCATATAGGAAAAAATCTCCTGCTCATCGATCAATGCATGACAGATTTCCTGATAACAGAGTTCATCTGCACATTTTATCGTCACTTCCGTTCTGCCGCCCTCTATGGCTCTGTCGAAGACCGCCTGCATCTGTTCATGGTCATAGGAAGTAAAGTAGGAACCTTCCCGCACATAATAATTTGCTTCCGTCGCCGTACATTCCGGCATAGGGATCACCGCTTCGATACGATGCGTCCGTAGCAGATCCTCTGTAGTCACGCACAGATAATCATAATTGATCTCCGGCAGGCTCCTCTGCTCGCTGCCATTCTCCATGCGGTAAGAGGCATCTCCCCAGGTGGTATCTACATAATAATAGTCCCCGTCCACCTGTACCAGATTCCAGGCATGAGCTTCTCCGGTATCCACCGTTCCCTGCACCAGGGTGCACATCACCCCCAGATGATTCAACAGATACTGGGTGGCTTTGGCATATCCCTGGCAGACAGAAGCTCCTCCTAAGAATACCGAGGCAATGTTCTGATTATCCGCCGCACTCAGATCATAATTTGTTGAAAAGATGACCGCCTCATACACCGCTTTTACCTTATCGTACTCAGAAGCCGCCTCTTCCATACCGGACAGCCATTCCGCCGTCACACTGCGAATGGCCTCCGCCCGCGCTACGGCCTCTTCCTTCGTCTGATCGTAAGTGCCTGCGAAGTCGATTCCTACGGTTTTCTCCCCTCTGGAATATTTGGTATAAGTATATCCTGTGGTGTAAAAAATCTCCGGATGATCTATCAGCACGCACTGAAATACTTTGTCAATGTCCTGTTCATCCATTCCCTGTTCCAACGGTTCCGTGGACAGTTTGATCGTGTCATCCATAGACCCAATCGCCTGCTCGATCTCCTGATACCAGATCTGTTCCTGCGCATCCAGACTCTCATATGCAAAACGAGAGCCTCCCTCCTCTAAAAGGGAAAAGCTCTCTGTATTGTCATTTTCCGCAGCCGCCGTCTCCTGCACAGGCATAGTATCTATCTGTGACTCGGGCAGCACGATGGTCTGGGGTACTTCCTGCAGAACCTCCTGTGAGGAGCATCCTGTCAAAAGCAGTAACATCAGAATTCCGGCACATAACTTTTTCTTATTCCGCATTCTATCCCCCTACACACTTTTTGTTTCCATATAATTACTAATTGCGTCCGAACTCCGTCAGCACCAGTCCCTTATTACGGTCCAGAGTCATGCCGATGCTCCAGGAATTCACAAACAGTAATAAAGGATTACCCTTCATGTCCTTGACCTTCTTCATATCGGAAGTACCGGACAGCTTGGCCAGGTCGATCTCATCCTTATTCTCGATCCAGCGGATATGCTCATAAGGCAGGTTCTCCAGACGGATCTCCACGTTATATTCGTTCTCCAGACGGTATTTCAGTACATCGAACTGCAGCACGCCTACCACACCGACGATGATCTCTTCCAGACCGGTATTGAACTCCTGAAAGATCTGGATAGCACCTTCCTGAGCGATCTGCTCTACGCCCTTGACGAACTGTTTTCTCTTCATGGTATCCACCTGACGCACTCTGGCAAAATGCTCCGGAGCGAAGGTCGGAATACCTTCATACTGGAACTTCTCCCTGGGCATGCACAGGGTATCTCCGATGGAGAAAATGCCGGGATCGAAGACACCGATAATATCACCCGCATAAGCCTCGTTTAAGATCTTACGTTCATCTGCCATGATCTGCTGGGGCTGGGATAATCTCATAACCTTATTGCCCTGCACATGACGCACTTCCATGTTGGCATCGAATTTACCGGAGCAGATACGCATGAATGCGATACGGTCTCTGTGAGCCTTGTTCATGTTAGCCTGGATTTTGAAAACAAAGGCACTGAACTCATGCTCCGTCGGGTTGATCATGCCGATGTCTGCTTTTCTTGGCAGCGGCGTGGTAGTCATATTCAGGAAATGCTTTAAGAAGATCTCCACACCGAAGTTGGTCAAAGCAGATCCGAAGCATACCGGGGTCAGGTTACCCTTCTGCACTTCCTCCAGATCAAACTCTGCGCTGGCACCGTCCAACAGTTCCACCTCGCCAAGCAGCTTGTCCGCTGCATCCTCTCCGATCAGTTCCTTCAGATGTTCTTCGTCCTGAATGGGAATCTCGGTGGAAGTTCCTTCCTTCGTTCCCTTCTCCGTATCGGAATATGCGATCACACACTTTTTCTCACGGTCGTAGACACCCTGGAATTCCTTACCGGAACCGATGGGCCAGTTGATGGGGCAGGTGGCAATGCCAAGCTCCTTCTCGATATCATCCAGCAGTTCAAAGGTATCTCTTGCCTCACGGTCCATCTTGTTGATGAAGGTGAAAATAGGGATCTTGCGCATCACGCAGACCTTGAACAGCTTTCTCGTCTGGGCCTCGACACCCTTGGAAGCATCGATGACCATAACTGCGGAGTCCGCTGCCATCAGGGTACGGTAGGTATCCTCAGAGAAATCCTGATGTCCCGGGGTATCCAGAATATTGATGCAGTAACCGTCATATTCAAACTGCAATACGGAAGAGGTAACGGAAATACCTCTGTCTTTCTCAATCTGCATCCAGTCGGATACCGCATGTCTGGCCGTTGCCTTACCCTTTACGCTTCCTGCCAGGTTGATGGCTCCTCCGTAGAGCAGGAACTTCTCGGTCAGGGTCGTCTTGCCGGCATCCGGGTGGGAAATAATGGCAAACGTCCGGCGGCGGTTGATCTCTTCTGTATAATTATTACTCACTACTATAGTCCTCCAAATATATCTCTTATATCTCTAAAAATCTATTTTCGCAGTTCTTCGGGATCTGCTATCTATGATGGATCTGCCTTTAAAACAGAGCTTCCTTCAAACTCCGGTTGGATTCCGAAATAATCCAATACCGTAGCTCCGATATCGGAAAAAGTCGGTCTGGTTCCGCGATTCCCCGGCGTCACAGGCGCACCGTACATAAGAAACGGAGTATATTCTCTGGTGTGATCCGTGGTGGCTGTGTAAGCGGGATCACAGCCGTGGTCTGCGGTGATCATCAGAATATCATCCGGCTTCATGTGCGCCTGGATCTCCGGCAGCTTCTCATCAAAATAAGCCAGTGCCTTCGCATAGCCGTCCACATCTCTTCTATGGCCGTAGAGCATGTCGTAATCCACCAGATTGATAAAGCAGAGTCCTTCGAAATCCTTGTCCAGATATTCCAGTGTCCGCTCAATGCCTTCTGCGTTGCCGGAAGTGTATACATGCTCGGTAATGCCCTTGCCTACGAAAATATCCTGGATCTTACCCACAGCAATGACATCCTTACCGGCAGCCTTCAGCTGATCCAGCATGGTCACTGCGGGAGGCAGCAGGGAAAAATCGTGCCTTCTGGGGGTACGGGTATAATGTCCGCTCTCACCGATAAAAGGTCTCGCAATGACACGGCCCACGCCGTGTTCTCCCTGTAAAATCTGTCTGGCAATACGGCAATAATCATATAACTGCTCCACAGGAACCACATCCTCATGGGCAGCGATCTGAAACACACTATCTGCGGAAGTATATACGATCAGTTTGCCGGTGCGCACATGCTCGTCCCCGTAATCCGCAATGACCTGTGTGCCGGAGTACGGCTTATTGCACAGCACATCTCTGCCGGTGCGGATCCGGAACTCTTCCAGCACATCCTCGGGGAAGCCGTCCGGATAGGTAGGCAGTGGCTTGGGAGAATAGATACCTGCGATCTCCCAGTGCCCGATGGTCGTATCCTTTCCGCGGGAACGCTCCGTCATGCGGGCGTAAGCTGCGGTGGGATGGTCTGTTTTCTCTCCCACTTCCACGCCATCAATATTAAACAAACCCATGTTTTTCATATTTTCCATATGAAAAAAAGGGCTCTTTGACACGCTCCCCAGTGTATTTACATTGATGTCACCGTAAGCTGCGGCATCCGGCATCTGTCCGATACCGAAGCTGTCCAATACAATTAAAAAGACTCTCTTCATTGTTTCTTCCTTTTGTCAAGTTTTCCAGGTTAAGTTATGATACCATCCAGATTGTTCCGTGCTTCGCACTCTCACAATCTGGACCGCATTCGTAATCCGCTCATTTTTCCGCGAAAAATGGCTCCTTACTCATGTGGTACGGCTCTCGAATCTCCGGATGCTCCCGCAAGCGAGCTTGCATCGCACCGTCGTCTCTCGACCCTTGGTATCATAACATAATTTTTCCCCTATGTACACAAAAATATCACTGTGCAATGGTGCTGATGACGATATTTTCCGCCGCAATATCCGTCTTTCTTTTTACGATATCTTCGATCTGTGCCCGCTGCACATCCGTCAGTTCTGCGGCATTGACCACCACATCCACGGCATCCCCGTTGATGCTGACCACAGCTTCACTGAAACCTTTCGCCTGCAAAAGCACCTCGGCCGCCGCTTCCTTTTCCGCGATATCAGTCATGCGCACCATACTGTCCACCGCTTCCTGTTTCTGGGCATCGCTGAGCTCAGTACTGTTGATAATCTCCAATAACGTCTCTTTATTCCGGGCTCTGGTCTGCTCCTTGGAAAGTCTTGCAGCAGACAGTACCTCCACACCGTTCGTTCCGGTCAACACTGCTTCCCCGGGAATCTCCCCTTCGTCCGGCGTAGCCTCTGCCACCTGCATATCTTCATCCAGATAATCTTCCATGACGATCTCCACATCCGAATCCAGGCTTTCCATATCTGTGACAATGTCTGTGGAATCCACTGCACTGAGATCTTCTGTATTATCCGACGCCAGATACTCCTTTTCCAGGTTGGTCCCCGCAAACTGCAGATAACCTGCAATGGCTATCATGATGGCAAGTGCGGTAATCATAAGCTGATTCTTCTTAATTAAGTTTTTCACTGCGTTCCCCTTTTCCAAAGGCCTGTATCTGCCTTCTTGATTTTATACTCTATTGTATGTACCCGTCTGTGCGGATATGTTTCCTGTGACTCATTTTTCCAACACCTTGACTTTGTGGGCTTCCACACCGAAAAGTGCCTGTGCGATCTGCGTGATTTCACTGGTCATATTGCCTTTTCCGGCTCCTTCCGCCACCACCAGCACCCCCTCCACTTTGGGTGTGATCGTCTTCGCTACAAACGGTGTGCCCTGACTGCCGTCCTGATAGACGGTCTGGTATCCGGTATTGGAAGAACTCACGGTGCGGGTTCCTCCGGCGGAGTCCTGTTCTTCTGTCTGGGAACGATCCGCGGTCATGTCTTTTTCCACAATTCTTTCCTCCGAGGATTCCAATGTAATCATGACTTCCACCTCTCCCAGTCCCCGGACGGATTCCAGCATTTTCTTCAGTTTTCCCTCCAGATAGGCGGTATATTCCTCCGCGCTTCCCGCTGCCACCGCCCGGGTTTCGGTATCTACCGCCGTCTCCTGTTCCCCGGTTGTCTGCGAAGGAGAAGTGAAAATTCCGGCATTGTACTGTTCTGCAGTCTCTGTGCCGACGGAAGCTGCCTGTGGCTCCTCCTTTTTCACCGGCAGGGCGATGATAAACAATAGGACACCCAACAATACCAGAATCAACAGGTTGTCCCGACGGAACCATTTCGGAGGGCCGGAACCGCCTGCACCGTTACCTGTACCAATGCTGCCTGTGATCTTTTCCCAGAATTCACCCATTGCTTCTCACCTCTTTTTCTTCCCTGGCTCCGGTTTTTCTACCGTCATTTTCCTTAGCTCTCCGGCAGACTTCTCCATCATTCCAGCCGGATTGGTGCAATGTCCACATGGATTCCCTCCGTTTCTGCATTTTCCCTATCCGTTTTCTTCTGATCCGATACTTCCCCACTGTTTTCTCCTGTAACAGCTCCCTGTGCAGAATCTTGCTCCCACACATTTGCCGGGTCATATCCTTCCCCGGCTTCCTGCGCCACAGCAGCTGCCGTATTCCCGATCTCTTCCTGCGACTGTTCTGCCTGTTCGGAGGCCCGGGTCAGCACGGTCTGCAATTCTTGCGTAAATCCTGTCATCTGTTCTTCTGCATTCCAGCCGTCTCCGCCGCCGAACATGGTCAGAACAGGCTGTAACAACTGCAGCAACAGCATAACGGATAATAACAGTTTCAAATATTTATCGTAGGACTCCTTCGGTCTGAAATGCACTACGGTCTGTGCACAGATCAGGAAGATCCCGGCCTGTCCGATCACCCGGTATAACCATTGCATCCTCTTACCTCCCCCTGCTTCCGATAGCTAATAGTGCCAATGTGATCAGAAACAACAGCATGGCTGTGCCCGCAGTACGGAACAGAAGCATCCCTGCATTTCCCATATGATCCGTACAGTTTGTCACTCTTTTATCGCTGACGATCCCCATAAAAGCTGCCGCACACTTGATCAAAAACGCAGTAAACAAAATCTCCAGAAGCGGAGCCGCACACGCCGCCAGAAGCAGTAACAGCAAAAGTACGCCGATGCTGTTGCGGATGACAACGGCTGAACCCACCGCCAGCTCCAGAAGCCCGTCTGCCGCATTTCCGATCCCCGGCAATGCCGAAAGTGCCTTTTCCACGGCGGAGGTCTTCACGGAATCCAATACCGGTGTGATCAATGACTGGAACACACTGATCCCCGTGACCACTCCCAGAGAAGCCTTGAGAATCCAGCCCACCGCCTTTTCCAGAAGTTCCGTCAAAAGTGTCAGCTTTTCCTCCACCCAGATCCCGTTGATCATGGTCAACAGGCCATAGCAGTAAATCAGTGGTAGTACCACACCCAACAGTATTTTTTCCGTACCATAGATCAGAAGCAGCATCAGCTGATACCCGGCTCCCACTGTAGCCGGCCCCGAGGCCACTCCCACCGCAAGAAGATACGTAGGTACCATCAGCCTTACAAACAACACGATATTTTCCACCGTCTCTCTTGCGGTTCCCAGAATCCCGGAAAAACATTGCAGCAGGATCACTCCCATGAGCAGATAGATAAAGTAAAAGCTTAAATCCGCAATCTGATGTTTGTCGAAAACCTCCACGAAATGAATCAGCAGTGCAGAAAGGATCCCCAGTACGATCAGCCAGATCAGAATATTTTTCCTGCCCGCAACAGATGCTCCCATTCCCTGTATCACTTCCTGCAACAGGCTTCCCGCTGCCCCCAGCACATCTCCCTGCAGCAACTGTCCCATCAATTCCGCCACGGAGATCCGGGAGGCCGGAAACAGCTTCTGCATCCCTTTTTCCAGTTCCTCCATGCCATATTCCTGCCACATTGCATCCATTGCTCCCTCACTCTTATAAAATACCATAGATCTGTCGGATCACCGTAAGCAGAATCGGCAGTCCCGCAAACAGTACCGAAAGTTTTCCCAGAATCTCGATCTGATCCGATACCGCTGCGAATCCGGCATCCTTGCAGATTCCGGCGCTGAATTCACATAGATAGGTGATCCCCACCACTTTCATCAAAATACCGAGATACCCTTTTGCATCCCCGAGGTACTGCTGTAATCCCGCAAACGCCTCCAGCAACTGTCCCGTCAGCCCCAGCACATAGGAAAATACCAGCACACTCAGGGCAAATCCGATCAGCAGCGCATATTCCGGCCGCTGTTGCCTAAATTGTATGGCAAAAAGAACTCCGGTGATTCCAAGCAATGCAATCTTAACGATCTCGGACATATTTCCTCCTATTAAAACGAAAACAGAGTCTGTACGGTATCAAACAGATCATAGATATACGGAACGATCCAGCTAAGAACCAGGATCAGTCCCGCCAGGCTGACGAGAAAAGCATGTTCCTCCCTGCCGCTGTGTTTTAAGACCTGGCTGAGTATCGTTACAAGGATTCCTACCGCAGCTATTTTAAAGATCAGTCCTATTCCCATCTTTCCCCGTCCTTTTCTCTTCTCTCTGTGGTCTCCGGAACCGGCATCAGACTAACAATAACAGTATCAACAGACCGCTCATGGCTCCCAGTCCTACGGAGAGCCTGCATTTCTGTGTAATTTCCCGCTGCTGCATATCCGCCGTATGTTCCAGTCCCTGTCTGGACAATTCGATACTTTTTATCTGCATCGTTTCATCCGCATAGCCCTCTTTTTCCGCAAAACGCAAAAACTCTTCAATGTCTTCTTTTTTCAGAGGAAGCATCCGCAGCTGTCTGCGAAAGCTTCTCTCCGCCAGTTCCAGAAAACCGGTATCCTCCGTCTCCGCATATTCACGGTATACTTCGGTGCAGATCTCTCCCAGCCTGTCTTTCCGTTGTCTGCCGGTCTGTCGGCAGCATTCCGGAAGTGTTGACCCGTTGTACCGGATCTCACTGATCCACTGTTCCAGAATGCGGATGAGTTCCCGGATCGTATATAATCTTCCTAAGAATTGCTGCCGATACCACAGTCCCATTCCAAAGCATCCCAACAGAATCAGAAATCCTCCGAGCATCTGCATTCCATCCGTCCCCTTCCTTTTAAGATCACTATGCGGTCAAATATCTGTCGCAGGCAGGATTCACCCAGGCGCTTTGCTGCGTCCGTCTCGTCCGTTCCATGCAGAGTGGCCAGCAGACCGCAGCCGCAGGCCGCTGCTTTTTGTAATGCCCGCCTGTCCGTTTCCTCCCCCAGTTCATCCACTGCAATGACTTGAGGTGACATGGAACGCAAAAGTAATAACATCCCCTGAGCCTTGGGACAGCCATCCAGCACATCCGTCCGCATTCCCAGATCATTCTGAGGTCTTCCCAGATAGCTTCCCGCCAATTCCGAGCGCTCGTCCACCACTCCCACTCGCAGTCCCGCACCGTACGGATTACCATCGGAGATCTGGCGGATCAGATCCCTGAGCAGAGTGGTTTTGCCGAATCCCGGAGGCGATACAATCAGAGTATTTTGCAATTTTCCTTCCTTATATAATTGGGGCAGGATACCGTCAGCTGCTCCCCGGATCTCATGGGCGACCCGGATATTGATAAACGCAATATTTTTCAGAGTGCGGATCACTGTCTCATTTTCCAACACAGCCTGTCCGCACAATCCGATCCGGTGTCCGCCTTCCACAGTCAAAAAGCCCTGTCTGATCTCATCGGCATAAGCATACACCGAATCCTGACACAGCCAGGCGATCAACTCCCGTATCTCCGCTTCCGTCACCAGATGCGCTCCGTAAGGATGCTCCTGCCATTCCCCGCCGTTATTTAAGAAATAATCTCCTCTCGATGTTTCCACGATCACCGGCCTGTCCACACGTAGACGGATCTCACAGATTTTTTCCCCATTATCCGCTGTCTTCTGCCAGAATGCTCTTCTCTTTTGCGGAAAAATACGAAGCAGGCTGTCCATGTTTCTCCTCCCGTAACTATTCAGAACCTCATGCGCAAAATCGTTCCTTCGGAACTTCTCCTTTGCGAATGCAGGCATTCATCAAGACTTAGCTGATATTTAATGCTCTGAATAGTTACAATATATGTCTCCGTGGACAGGATATTCCTTCCAATCTTCTCTTTTTTTCTATAGTGTGGTATAATAAGCGATAACTGTTTTTATGACTTTTGTTTTGGAGGTTTTTATGAACATAATCATTGTGGGCTGCGGCAAGGTTGGCTACACCCTGGTAGAGCAATTAGGCGGTGAGAATCACAATATCACCGTGATCGATACCAATGAGGAAAAGGTGAATTCCATCACGGATGATCTGGATGCCATGGGCATCGTGGGCAATGGTGTCAGCTTCCAGACACTGTCTGAGGCCGGCATTGACCATGCGGATCTGCTGATCGCCGTGACCGGATCCGATGAGCAGAATCTTCTGTGCTGTGTCATTGCGAAAAAGGCGGGACATTGTAAGACCATCGCCCGTGTCCGCAATCCTATCTACAATAATGAGATTGCTTTTCTGCGGGAAGAACTGGGGCTTGCCATGATCATCAACCCGGAGCTGTCCAGTGCCGCCGAGATTGCCCGGATCTTCCAGTTTCCTTCTGCAGTTAAGATCGATACTTTTTCCAAGGGAAGGATCGAGCTTCTGCATTTCCGCGTGACCCATGACTGTCTCTTAAATAATTATGAACTGATCCACATCCGTACCACCTTAAAATGCGATGTACTGGTATGTATGGTCACCAGAGATAATCAGGTGCTGATTCCCCGGGGTGATTTTGTCTTCCGGGAAGGCGATGTGGTAGCTATTGTGTCCACTCCTCCCAAGGCTAATGATTTCTTCAAAAAGATCGGTATCGGCGCCGGCAGGGCACGTACTGCCATGATCGTCGGTGGCGGAACCATTGCTTATTATCTGGCAAGAAGACTTTTAGAAGTCGGCATCCATACCAAGATCATCGATCAGGATCCCGCCCGCTGCGAGCATCTGAGCGAGCTGCTGCCCAAGGCTTCCATCATCTGCGGTGACGGTACGGATGAACGTCTTCTGATACAGGAGGGACTGGAGAACGTAGATGCTTTTGCTGCACTGACCGGACTGGATGAGGAAAATATCCTCCTGTCACTGTATGCGAAACGGACTTCCCGCGCAAAGGTAGTCACCAAGATCAACCGTATCAACTTTAGTGGTGTCTTAAGTGATATCAAGCTGGATACGATCTCCTATCCGCGCCTGGTAACTGCAGATATGATCATTAAATATGCACGATCCATGAATGAATCTCTCAACAGTAATGTGGAGAAT